>Ga0190284_1001051_pt1 | contig 12945 bp, 17 predicted proteins | sample 48691812_MG_FD_161668 | JGI IMG/M metagenome (GOLD analysis project Ga0190284, IMG submission 161668) | Hydrothermal vent microbial mat bacterial communities from Southern Trench, Guaymas Basin, Mexico - 4869-18-1-2_MG | ecosystem: Environmental > Aquatic > Marine > Hydrothermal vents >...
ATCAAAGTTAAATTTTGAGCTATATATATTCTTCTCTGTATTGTTTTGTATTGAATTGTATTGTATTGCGCTGGAAGCTGGACCAGCTTGAGCTGGAGGGTGCTTACCAGCTCTAGCTGGACGGGAAGCTGGTTTGGTTTTATACCTGCCATCTTTTCCTCTTTTAGCTTTAGAAGCTCTTATTTTTCCACCATTTACAACCCCATCATAATATCTTTCAAGGCTGTCAATATGCTTTTCATTGCCATGTATTTTGTACTTATTTTCAGAAATTTTGGAAATATAGCCAGCCAGCTCTAACCCAGCTCTCAAATCGGGAACTTGCATGATATCTTGATAACAAAGTTTAAATTCACGCCATCGGCACCAGCTCTCCAGCTCGGAGCTGGTAGCTACGGCGCATCGTAATTCTTGTGAGTCATGCCATAGGTAAACTAGTAATCCTATGGCTGTATGACTCGAGACGCCTAAATAATCAGCTAAAGTATGAAGTCTTCCTTCTGCCAACACCTTTTCTTCTACGGTGATTCTTGCCATAATTGCCTCCTCTCGACACAATGCTATTTATTGATTTTTTTGTCTTGAAATAATACAGAACGCAAACTACGGTGGGTCTATATTATTCAAGGATGCTCATATTTAAAGCCCTGCGAGACCTCAATAGTCAAGCAGGGCTTTTGTCACTCTTTCGCTATCGCACTTAAATTAGTATAATCAATTTTTACGTTTCTTTGGCATGTAAAATTGCTCCTGTGAGCCCCTTAGTGTTGCTACTAGGGGGCTCTTTACTTATTATAGAGTTAATACAACAATACACATTCCAACCAGAAGGGGGGTTGTTTAGGGATTGGCCCCCCTTTTTAATTAGGTTACACTTTTTATTATGTACGGAATTATCTTAGATACTGCAGTTACAAACGTCCTAACAACCTACACGCTTATTGCAAGCGATCTCCCGGCTCATTCACGTATACAACTTATTTCTTGCTTGGATAATGACGTAGCCTTTACCGTGGGTGACTATTCTTCTACACCAGCCACATCAATTACTGCTCAATCATTTGTAACTGCAGGCGGTACTAATTCACTCGACTCACTTCTTATCAGTAACAAATCAAAGCTCTATCTACGTTCTTTAAGTGGTGCTGATATAACCACTGGAGTTATTTATATAACTATGTGGGGTAGGAGATAATATGAGTAGTGCATCAAAAAAATCAGACTTAAGCGCTATCATTGATGCGGGAGGCGGACAATTACCAGTAGAGCCCGGATCCGTGCCACATGAAATAAATTTTACCACTGTAACCACACCGGGTGTCCCACAAGTACTTATAAGTTATGTGATTCCCGCTGGTAAAACATTCAGGTTGCAGAAGGTCACAGTGCGTTGTAGAATTAATAGTAGCTACTCTCTACTTGAAAATGCTTCTCTAATTGCATCGGGAATTCTAGGTGCTGCCAATCCAGAAACTGAGTACCAATGGGAGACTGTCCACGATGTTACAACCGGCAATACAGTAACACTTAGTTTCACGCAAATAGATTGCAATCCGGTAGATGTGTACGCTCACTTAAAGGGATATCTGTACTAGGTGCTGTACTGGCCTATTGACCCTTTCACAATCAAATAACCAATAAACAAACTAGGAGGCAACTATGGCCGATTTACAAGAAGTCTTTAGAATATTAAAAGACAGTGCTACAGGAGCAGGCGAAGCTCCAATTAGTCGTATAGAAGGGGAAGCAGCTGCAGCTCAAGAGGGTCTTATCGGATTTTCCTTTAAAGACTCTTCAGGCAATGTGATTCTCCCTCAGCTTGATTCAAACGGCGCTATTCTCGTTAATGACGAAGTTGAAGGCACGCTATATCACGAGTATGCAGAAGTGGCAGCTGGATCCTTAGCTCTAACAGATGTTGCTACAATTACGCTAACCGTTAGTAAAGTATACGACAAAATTAATGCAGAGGGTTGTTGCTTACGCCCTTCTCTCTTCCAGTTAGTTCATATTGACGACAGTGATGGAACTCCAGTCGAAACAGTCATGGGTGAATTTATAGTTGGCCCAGGGCAGTATAGTTTCAAATATGATCTTGCTCATGAAGAGCTGGACACAACCGGTGGAACCGGCGTCATTGAATTAGTACTAAGAGCGAAAAATTTCGCTTATGCTAGTTCACTTCGCGGTTTTATTTCCGCTAATGAACAGGCATAATTAAAAAAACCTGTGAAGTTAAAAAAAAGATCGTTTGGGGGCCGTGCTTGCATGGCCCCCTTTTTAATGGGAGAATTGCCGCATGGTTGACGTACTTACAGGATTTGAAATTAGAGATAAAAGAGGAACTACAGAGCACTTTTCAGGCACTGCGACAACAACACCTCAAACTATTCCAGCCGTTGCAGGCTTCGAATTACAAACAGTAATGATCGACAACCTAGGTAATAAAGATATCTATGTGTCCTTTGATGGTGGTACTAACTTTAAGACGGTTGTGAAATGGGGAAGCCTTGTTAAAACAATAAAAGGTAACGTTAAACAATTCCAGGTCAAAACAATATCAGGCACAAGTGACTTTGATGGAATTATGGATCGTGAACTTCAATGAATGATCAGATAATAAAACCTCCAGGTATTCAAGTTGAGGACTCCACCGTTGATAAGGGCAGAGCTCTAGTTCTTGATTTCGGTAGCAGCATGACTGTCACGAAAAGCGCCGATGATCGCACTGCTACAATAGATGTAGAATCCGACTGGGTTGATAATGATCTAGATAAAATGCAATTCGCCAGGCAAGGGAATACCAGTTCAAACACCTATTTGCTTACCTTAAATAATATTACAAGCAATGATTCACCAGACGTGTTTGCTTATAATGCCTACTTAAGGGCTATATCACTCTCGAACCGCAATAACGCCGATCCATTTACAGTTAAAATATGGCAGGCAAATAGTGATTACTCAGTGCGAACTATTATCTACACAAAAGTATTTTCTATCGCTAATGGAAATTTTAATGGCCGTACAGGAATACAAATAATGGATCCACAAATATCTGTAGATGCGGGTTATGGTATTTATGTACAAATAACAAATGTGGGGAATCCTAAGCCCGGCGATTTAAACTTAATTATATGGACTAGAAAAAGATGAGAATTATAAAACTTAAAAATCCACAAGCCATAAGCGATGTATGGTATGGGCTAACTGTCGATGCAGGTGAATATTCTGATATCATATCGGAGATCGATCGTCTTGGTTTGTTGATAAGTGCAAAGGTTAACCAGGATATATGGAGTACCCCAGCAAAACTAGTGATTAGTGATGGCGGTAATGATTTAAGCGCTGCAGATGGTGATAGCTGGCTTAAGGGAAGTGAAGTCGCTCAGCCTAATACTGAAAAAAGACATTACATTGAGGTGGGGGCTGGAAATACTATTACTAGTGATTACGTGGTACCAGACGGACAAACTCTAACATTAAGTGAAATAGGAGGATCCGCAGTAGGTAATTCTGCAGTGTTGGTCTGTATTATTTGGGATCCTGATGGCACACCAGAGCTATTGTTATCCACAACACACGACAGTGTTCAAAGCACATTGCATATATTCAACGGTAACGGTTCAAAGAAAATGCAAATTAAACTCATAAATGAAGATAGTATCGCTCATACAATAGGAGCTTACTATATAGGGGAGGTTAAATAATGAGACGTTCAATCTTTTTAACCTCTGAGGTTAATGCTAATTCTACAGACACAGAAACATCCCCTAAAATACAAAATGGCAAAACGTGGGTTGTAGAAAAAGTTGGTTTCACTGAACCTATTCTGGATATTTATGGTTACTCTTCTGAATTCGCTCTGCAATGGGGTTCAAGCGGTAACTGGGATGATATAAGAATTGCAGCCATTGCAGGCAATACCATCGAGATGACAATTAATGAATCTTTTATAGGGGATGGCACAAAAAGATTTCGAATGATAAGAAAAAACAACTCAGATTTAGATAAAAGGTTAGGACTCTGGATTATCGCCTATGAAAAATCCTGATATATCAGAAAAAGTATTACTCTCCGCCATAAAAAAATACCTACTTATCTTAAAACGCTATGGACTACTTACCTTTACCCGAATACATGTAATGCCGGTAATGCGGGGTGACAAAAGCCGCATCAAATTCTCAGCTAATAACGACATGGTAGGGTTCTCTGATCTCGAGGTCTTATCCCATGGTAAAATTGCCTATATCGAGGTTAAGACGGGGCGTGGTACACTTAGTAATAATCAAAAAGATTTTCTCATCGATAGGGCACATCAAGGCGCTCAATGCGCAGTAGTCAGATCCTTAAACGATGTAATGCACTTTCTTGACGGAGGATTAAAAGTTGCTGGACTCAACTCTGTTACAATCAATCGGGCCTGCAGGCATGGGAGTGTTCGCAGGATATCTTATGGTCAAGGAAGTCTTTGGATTTATAAAAACACGCAAGTTGAATGGGAACGGCCACAGCGAGACAAACGGGATAAGCCATCAGCTGATGAGCCAGAAGACCTATGAGATACTTGTTGAAGTGAAAAGCATTTTAAAAGAACATACACATCTATTACAACGGTTAGTAGAGGATAAAAAATGAATTACAAATATAAACGCATTGAAGTATCCGCAGATGAATTCTTTCCACATCGTAAACCATGGCCTGATGGGGTTACTAGTGAGAATAAAAAACGCCCACCATTTTTCTTAGACACACCAAAAGGTAAACAAAAAATCAGGGCTGGCGATTGGGTTATTAGAGGACCTGGAGATAATGTATTTATTGTAGATCAAAAACTGTTCTACGAATTATTTGAAAGGGTTTAATTATGGCTTTTTGGGTGTGGCGTACAACATATGTAATCTATAACCCATATAAAAACACAGTTTACTTAAGGCGTGGCTGGCGTATATTCAACATGCTATTCAGTTTAGATCACAAAATACATAAGGATCATGTGGTTATTGGGGTTTATTAGGCTTACTACTCTTCCATGGGGTTTTTTCTAAATAAGCTAGTTGCTCCTCACCCCACTTCATTAGTTTTGTAGATTTTGTATCATTTGCAGCTTGCCTTATAAAGTCGAAAAACTTCTTCTTAGTTTCTTCATTATCTGTGATTCTATTTAAAATAAAAGACACAACCTGCATTAAGAATGCAAATATTCCACTCCACATATTAATACCCCTCTCTTAGTAATATGCCCTCATATCCAATCATGGTGAAACGAGCAAGAGCACCAGATTTACTTTGAGCCATATACAAACACTCACCTAATGTTAATTCTATTTCCCACCGATTACCGTATTTAAAGACGGGATCATTACAATAACTTGGTTTGGTGGGTGCCCACCTCACATCTTCGGGAAACTTAATTACTTGAACTAACCCCTTACGTGCCTGGCAGGCACCCACGCCATTCACAGTCACGCTCTTACCATTACAGGTTATATTAGATTGCAAGGCAAACAGTTTACGATTTTCAAAGTCCAGAAAGAACCATGAATGCTGAGAATTATCATCGTCTGTGTAAAAAGCATCACCCCTGAGTGGGCACACGCGGTTATCTTCTATATCTGCTTCCGGTAAATACATATAAGTAAGCTTTTTCTTTTTACCAAACGCCTGAGACAACCAATTGCTATCCCCTTTTTCAAAACTCTCCTCCCGATGGCACGTTCTAAGAACTAATAAGTCGGGCAAATCTCCCTCTGGCTCTATTTGTATTGCATAGCTTTGTAATTGAGGGGCAACACTTACGCCGTTAAAAGAACCCACATTACCTATCTTAAAATTCATATCACGCTTATAAAACGTACCCACATCCATAGGCATGTGCGAACTACTACATCCAAGCAATAATAATCCGATTAGATAAGCCCATGTTTTTTTAAATTGCATTTTGTGACTCCTATATATTCTTGACCAGCTTTACTCATGTATCCTATCCATTGCCCTGCACATCTCATTGGTTTCATATGCCTATATGGTGAAGTGTCTAGATGCAAACCACCTCGCTCAATTCTACTATGATATGGGCTAATACGTGAATAGCGCCAGTCAGGATAAACACCAATCCCGTTAAAAGGATATCTAGTAGCAATGATGTAACAGTCGAGTAACGCAATATTCCCATATGATAATAATGGTATCACATCGACCGCATAGCATAGGCCTTTATCGTCGGGGTAATGTGATGAATATCTAGCATCATGTGATCCAGGTACAGATAATGCACAAGAAACGTATAAGGGAATGCCTATCTCATCCCTGAACGCATCAAGAATGAGTAGTAACTTCTCATCTATCTTATCCGGATCGCCCCAATTCTCAGTACGTTTGAAATACTTTAATTGGTCCCAGATCATTATGGCTTTGCAGCTGCTCCTGATGGTACGGGAGCTACTGGATTAACTGGTACGGGCTGAGGATCTGCAGATTTGAATGTAAGCAGAAATTCAACCAACGCCAGAGCTAGAGCTAACCCTTTTTCGATTTTTTCTTGTAGCTCTGCATCTCCTACCATTGGATCTAAATGTTTTTTCATATATAACATCAGATCAGCAGCCTCTGCAGCGTCTAGGTCTTTTATTTCTTTAGGTACCATTGAAATATTATCAATAGCTGGCCCTGCAGCTACGATAATAGGTAACAATTGTCCTAAGTCTTCTAGCCCAATCTTCCCATCGGCTAAAGCATCTTGAACTGCCTTTGCTCCTGCGAATGCTAAGTCTAGAACTTGTTTTGTTTCTTGTACTCCGTATTGACTCATTTTTACCCCCTTATATTAGTTAAATTAATTCTCTGTAATGAGAACCGCCAATTTCCATGGCAAATAAATAACAATTCACTATTGAAATATAAGTGTTAATCGTATCTGTATAAGCTCTTAAAACATAATTAACCTGTGTACCCTCTGGCGGCCGATCAATAAAAAATACTGACGAACAGGGTTGTCTCAACCATAAGCTTGGTCCACTGGCTGGAGTTGCTTGGGTAGTAAGGCGTTGTGCATCTATTGCAGTAAATAATGGCCTATCTAATTGGATTACCCCATCAGCATAACTAGCACCACTTTGGTTTCTCACTCCAATATATCCAGGTGCACCACTAGCGTATGAGATAAGCCCTATCATAATAGGGAGTCCACTTGGCTCAAAATTTAAAGATGCATTTGTTACAGTATCTGCCGAGTTAGAATTAGTGCTCCATGATATAGCACTACTAGAAGTTACATAAGAATCATAATGATAATGTTTTGATGCGTGCATTATACTCTAACCTCCCAACCTAAAATTAAATTAAACCGTTCGTATTGCTCACCAATGGTTATTAAATCCATTCTTAATAAATCACCTGAATTTAAATCCGTTACTGATAGCGTGCCATTGTCTTCTTGATATACCGGCTCACCCGTTGTAATTGTTGGTCTTGCAGAATAAATAGTAGTCCAAGCCGCAGCTCCTCTTTTATATTTAATATCAACTTCAAGGGTTGCAGCTGCACCACCCCCTTTTTGCATGAGAATAAGAATATTAGAAACTAAAGTAATATTTGTATGAAGCCTCACAATGCCACACACATCATCTTTAGGCATTGTTAACAGCCAGCTATCACCCTCCATTTCAAACACAATGGGAGTTTCATTAGTAACAGCCGCTTCAACATCAGTTAATCTTGTGTCTAAATCATCCTCGTTTGCCTTTATATAATCGAAGAGCTCTTTTTTTGTGGGATCTCCTACATCAAGCCAGCTAGAGGGAATTGTAGTAAAGGCCATAAAATCACCATATTAAATCGACGCCAAATGTATTGGCATCATTGTTAATCATTCCATATTCATCAGTAATATATCCGTTCAAAAGCTTTTGCTCATCAGTTGCCGTACTCCATGGATTAGCAGAATTTTCTGTAATAGTCGCGCATCTATTATATGCATTGCCTAAATCATCTATTTCTAGACTTGAAGTACTACCATCACGCGTTATTTTACTAACCCCAGCCAGTTTTACCCCGTCTGTAGCGCTTAATCTATGATAGAGCTTTTCATGCACTAGCTTAATCCTATCATGTATCTGCATACGCGCTGCCTTAAGGCTTGAATCCATTTTAACTATAGCGCTTGCATATTCCCTTAAAAATGCCCAGCGTTGTGCATAGATAGTTGCATCTGCTTCTTCTAATAACACTGTACTTAGTCTAAATTCATTGTCTGTTCTTGCTAAATATTCACCCGTTTCACTCGTGGCTGTTTTAACGTTGAATGATTTATCAAGGGAGGTTGAATCAAATTCTTTATTCAAATATTCAATCACAACGTTTTTAACTATCTTTGAACTGTCGCTAGTAATAACCATCTTAAGCACATCAGCTTCTATGAATTTGATAAAGTCATCAGCACGAGATGGGTCAATTATTTTATACCAAAGCTTAAATTCATTAGTCTGGAAGAGAGAGCCAAAGACGCTCTCATTAATCTTGTTTATATAATCCCTGGCTTTCTTTGTTTTTTTATCATTCACCTTCTCAGGGATAACCATACCTATTCTCTGAGGGGCGACAGCAGCCGCCTCATCAAAGTTAAGTAAGATATCACTTAAACCGATACGTGAGAGAATATCATTTACAGCCTCTGGGCCTGTTTTAATCCATTCCCCGGTAGTTAATCCATTTTTTGTGGCCCCTATTACATCACAAGATAAAACAATATCCTCTTGTTTATAAACATCGGGTTGTTTCCTTATTGCTCCCGCAGATACGGTATAAGATGCAGCTGTTCTTAGGGTAATAGATGTTTCAGAATTAACTGAAAGCACTTCAAAATAAATTCCTTGGTTAATATTACTTATCCAATCGCCAGGCTTAAACTCTTCTGTAAATACTGTGTTTGTCCCAGTAACAGCGGTTGTAGAATTAAAACTAACTGTTCCTATAACTGATTTAACATCAGCGATATTAAATTCAGCTGTACCAGTTAAAGTAAGGACCGCTGTGGATTCTACATATGTGTAATCTCTCGTCTTCTGTAATGCCTTTTCGTTCAGGTATACATTCCATATGGACGATAAATATACATTAGTGGCCGGCGCAGGAATTGTAGGAAGAGAAGGAAATACTCCAATCACATTGCTACTTACAGAGATTACCCTGGTTATATACGTACCAACCGTTATCTCTGCACCTATGAAAAAGTCAGTAGCTGATACAACTTCAAACTTATTAACATTATTAGCGCTTGCAACTGTGGTTGTGGGAAATCTAAGGGCGTGCCCTGCAATTAGATGTGTTCTATTTTGATAGCGCTTTGGATGAGACGGCGTCATTGTTATTACTAACCCGCTATCATTATTACTATCATATGGTTCTGTAAGAGTTAGGCTTGTATTACTTGCGATGGCCAGGACGGTATAGTTGGTAGTATCATCACCAAATACCAGCGTATCGTCAGGGCTTAACTCAGAGAAAAAGCTTGTCCCAGCACCCGTAACTGTAGTGGATGCATTTACAACCGTAGCCGTACCAGTAATAGCGTTACCATCAGGTAGAGTCTGAGAAATATTACTAGGGATATGCCCTCTTATGACTCCATACACTAATCTTTGTTTAGCTGTTTCTAGGTTTGGTCTTACTACAGCCCCACCAAAATCTACTAAATCATCCAGCTCTATGGGTTGTCTGAGTGTCTTAAATGTGTCTTTAAGAGAGAATTTAATAGATTTAGCTGAATAACTTTTCTTCTGTGTCAGACCCCTATAAAGCTGCTCTGCCTCTGTGGCTGGTAATGATCTATTCCATGAATAAACCCTAATCAATTGATTATCCCAATACCATTTATCAAATCTAGGCTGCCAGTAGTCCTGGGCGTTAAGAAACTCGACACTACCAGAACCCTCAATAGCAAAACCTAGGTATTCCTTATTATCCAGCCCTACACCAAAGGCGCTTGTTGATTTAACATATGGTAGCCAATGCACGTCAAAGCCAGTACTTAAATCATGCGGTAAATACACACCACCTACATTTGAAAAGAAATTCTCATATGTAACAGCGATATATTTACCATTAGGATGAGAGCTATCAGTCGCTTGCATGTATAACTTATCACTTGCAGTGTCGTTAAAATATTTACCTGCTGCAATAGCTCCAAGGGAAGAAACTTCTGCTAATTCTGTACCATCTTCTTGTACTTCTTCAATCACACGTTCTGTAAAATCAACTTCATATATTGAGCCGGAATACAAAGACCAACCCATTAAACGTCTAGATGCTTGTAACATTACTAGAATTATCTTTTCGCTTACCTCTAAGTTTTGAAATTCTTCATATGTAGCCATTAAATAGCCTCTAATATTGTAAAGCCTAAATCAAAATAGGTTAAAAACACCTGTGATGCATCCCATTTACCGTCTATACGCCCATAAATCATAAACTCTTCTTTATCTCCAAATACCGTCTCTAATTGGTCGAATACAACCACTATAGGAGTATGATTACCCACTAACTTGAACATTTCCTTTAATGACTGACGGTCTGTTTCATCGATTATCTTATATCCAAACGCAGCGCTTTTTCTAAGAGGGTATCTATCCCAATATTCATGTCCATATTCGTTGGTATTTTTCTTGCTCTTATCATTTATTATGTCCTTTAACCCAATTTCTGGGGGTTGAGTTAATACACGTGCATCAGATAAATACACACAGTTTAATTCAACAAATAAGTCGGTATTAGTAGGATCCTCAATATAAATACTCCAATAACGATAAGTTTTATCCGATGTAAAAAAGAATGAGCCAGCTTCGAAGTCTTGGTTTATCACCACTGTTTCACTTACAGATGGTGCGGTCCATACGTCTGTAGCATTTGCCTCAATCTTTACCACCGCACTGGTGCTTAGTTGTATATCGTTTAAAGGATTAAAAAACATAGCAAAGCTATCATTAGTAATTGCAGCGCCTGCATCCAAAACAATTCTGTCATATTCATGATGAGCAACATAATCCCCTGTATAGGAAGTTGAACCCGTATCGTCTGAGCTTGTATCAAAACCAATAGTTGATCCAATTTGTCTGGTTATGAATACAGGCCATGTCCAAAGTAAACTTAACGTTACCCCGGAGGTAGAAATAGTCCACTTACCAGTGGTTATGCTATATGAGACGGTGAATGTATCACCACTCACACCTTCCATTGCCGTTTTTATTGCCGCAGCGAGGCCTGTAGCATCATATGTACCAGTAGCTATGAACGGGGCAAGTGTGCCAGCACCAGTAGTAAATTGAATATTATCATTCACGCCAGCAACGACTGTGAAGTGCCCATCGCTTTTGCTACGCCAGGAGAATGAACGTGAATGCTTTTGTAAATTCTCTACAGGGAAATCTGGAGCTTCTGATGTGGCACTAAGCGTATAACCCGTATTAAAAAACCTATTAGTGTCTAGAAATCTGAATTCAGCCATTATGCAACCTCCAATGAACGCCCGGCGCGTTGTTGATCAAGTAATTCATTAACTATCTCTTCACCACCAACATTAACTACTACCTGATTATTCAAATTCTGTAGATTTTCATTAATAGAATTGAGAATACTTCTAGTACCTGCTTGTTCTCCTAAGAAACTCTTCAACCCTTCGTTTGTGCCAGCATCCACTACACGCTCTCCAGGAGATAGCAAAGCAGGAACTATATCTCCAGCTCCCCTTGGACCAGGTACGTCTGTAATACCCTCTTTAGCTTGAAATTGTTGTGATCTAATCTGATTAACGCGGACCATGCCCGCAATTATTGCAGAAGCTGCAGCTGCGATACCAAGCGCAGGCCCAACAAATGGAATCGACGACAAAGATGTAAATGCTCCTTGAGCACCACGGTAAGTGTCGGTAATGGTCTGCGCTATTGCTGCTGCTTTACCTATTTCAAACAGTTCTTTACTCTTTGAACTCTGTAGACTGGATAGATTACCAAAAAACTGGCTAGTACCTTGTAATGCTTTATTTCTGTTCGTCTCATCAAACTTTTCTTGATTGTCTTTAGCTTTTTTATCAAGCGCGTGTTGTTTCTTAAGTAAAGCGGCCTCTGCTTTATATAACTTGTCTGTAGAGAGTAAACGCCTGTTCTTGTCCTTAAGAATGAACCTAAATTGCTCGTCTAATAGCTCCTGTTCTGTTTTGCTTGCCTGGACAATTGAATCAACCTTTTTATCTACGGCTTCTTTTCTCTCTAGTTCTGCATCGGTTAGTTCATCAGTACGGGCTAATTTCCTTTCATGTTGCTCCTCTGCAACTTCTTGGCGTTCAACTTCTTTTTCAGCTGTCTCAACTGCAACCTCCTCTAGCTCTTTAACCTTATCAATGATTACTTGTAAGGATCCCTCACCATTCTCAATCTCTTTAATTTGACGTTCTAGAGCGATAACTTCTTCTGCTGTTTTAGCTGTAGCCTCCACTGCTGCATCCATACCTCCCCTGATGAATGCATCTAGACCTATATAACCTGCTTTTACGGTAAGAACTGCTTTATAAAGAGTTAATAACCACACCTGTACTGTCTGGATGGCCTCAACAAAAAAGCCTAGCGATTGTATGGCGAATATTACGCCGTTATTTACAAAGTCTCTTAAACCTTCTTTATTCGTCGTCAGACCGTTTTGTAAACCCCCTAATACCTGCCCAAACTCATTAAATACAGCTATGATTACTTCGTTTTTAGTGATTGCCTCACCAATGGTTTCTTGTAAATCACCAAAGAGATTTGATACCTGTGCGACGGCACCACTAAATGTTTCGATTTGTGCAGCTGCAGCCCCTCCAAACTTATCGTTTATAGCGTCCAGGGCCTTAGCGAAAGTGTCTGCGTTATCAGCTCCCTTTTTTATAACTAAACCATAACGTGAGAATGAGCTAACCTC
>Ga0190284_1001052_pt1 | contig 12931 bp, 11 predicted proteins | sample 48691812_MG_FD_161668 | JGI IMG/M metagenome (GOLD analysis project Ga0190284, IMG submission 161668) | Hydrothermal vent microbial mat bacterial communities from Southern Trench, Guaymas Basin, Mexico - 4869-18-1-2_MG | ecosystem: Environmental > Aquatic > Marine > Hydrothermal vents >...
ACGAAAACCAAAATGACAGCCAGTACAGCACCTGCGATAATAAGGGTTACAATAGGATAGGTCATAGCGCCTTTTACTTTTGACTTTAGCCTCGCAGTTTTTTCCATGTATGCGGAAAGCCTTCTTAAAATAGTATCAAGGATACCTCCGGCTTCACCTGCTGCAATCATGTTTACGAAAAGATCGTCAAACTCCTGGGGAAATTTTTTCAGTGCTTCAGCAAGGGTTGAACCGCTTTCCACATCATCTTTTATACTTCTTAACATCTTTTTAAAAGTTGCATTCTCCTGCTGGGAATAAAGGATGTCAAGGCATTGTATAATGGGAAGTCCCGCATCGATCATCGTAGAAAATTGCCTTGCAAAAAGTATTATATCGCTGGTTTTTACCTTTGGCTGAAGAAAGGCAACATTTTCAAAAAGGTCTTTGGGTTTCTTTTTGATTTTCGTCGGCTCAATTTTCATTCTTTTCAGGTTGGCAAGTACAGCTCCTTCTGTTGAAGCTTCCATCTCACCTTTCTGAATGTCACCTTTTTTATTCTTTCCTGCCCAAAGAAAAACCGGCATAATCAACCCCCTTTTACATTTAGAGACCTTTGAAAAATGGTAATTTTTGCAAAGGTTACTTTTTTAAAACTCCCTCGCTATGACTTAAATTTTTCTATTAAGCACTCAATTATACTAAACCAATAGCAGATTAAATATAATATCACAATCTTATTTAAACAACAATAGCTTTGCACAGTTTATTCCAAAACCGGATAAATCTTTTTAGCAATTTATGTTTAGCTACAAATTCCGTGCCATATTATCATTATTTGATGTAAAAAGCTATAGAAACGAGACCTTTGAAAAATGCTCAATTTCGAAGTCTGCGCTTATCTGTTCAAGTTCAAGGAAGGCGAAAATTTTAACCGCAGGAATATATGTAATATTTCGAGGAATAAAATTTGAGCCTGTCGAAGCGAAGCGTAGATCCCGCTAATCGGGGACACAGAATTTGGGCAAAAGGGAGTGTTTTTCAAAGGTCTCGAAACAATATCAGTAAATACTGACAGTATTACCTTTATCCTCATTCTATTAATTTTTTTTATACCTGTTATTAAATAATTTTAACGATTTGATCTATAGCTTGAAAAAGCTTTGTATCTATGCATATGTTGAAATTTCTAACTGACTCGGTTTTCCATATTTAGGGTTCGCGCAAAAATAAGTTTACATTTTAGGCGCACGGATTTAGGTCAGTTTTGTTCGATCCGAGGCTGCAAAACCACAGGAATAGCGAGCTATTTCGAGGATTTTGGAGTTGAGGATCGAGCAAAGATGGCCTGAATCCGGGATGCATAAAATGTGAAGTTATTTTTGCGCGAGCCCTTAACAGGGCTTTCACATGGCAAGTAAAAAACTAACCATTATAACAAGCCATATCAACGCTGACTTTGATGCAATAGCATCCATGCTTGCGGCTCAGAAGCTGTATCCTGATTCCCTTGTTGTATTTCCGGGTTCACAGGAAAAAAACTTAAGGAATTTCTTTGTCGAGTCAATGGTATATCTTTTTAACATGGCGAATATTAAAGATATCGACTTTTCCAACGTCAAAAGGCTGGTGCTGGTAGACACGCGACTGCCAAACCGCATCGGAAAGTTATCTTTACTCCTCGAACAACAGGATTTAGATATACATATTTATGACCATCATCCATCCACTCCAAATGATATTAAAGGACGAATCGAGCTAAATCGCTTAACAGGTGCTACTGTCACCATTCTTACAGAAATTCTGGAAAAAAAGGGAATCGATATTTCTCCGGATGAAGCTACAATAATGTGTCTTGGCATATATGAGGACACCGGAAGTTTTACATTTCCATCAACTACCGAAGATGATTTTAAAGCCGCTGCCTTTCTTCTCTCAAAAGGTGCGAACTTGAACATAGTGTCAGATCTGATTTCCAGAGAGATAAGCACGCAGCAGGTCGGACTTTTAAACGACATGATTCAGACTGCTGTCCGCTATAGTATCCACGGTTTTGAAATCATCGTTACCAGTGTATCATTGGACAATTATTTACCCGATTTTGCCGTTCTTGTACATAAAATGGCAAAAATGGAACCAGTTGATGCCATTTTTGCCATTGCACGTATGGAAAATAAAATTTATGTCGTTGCACGAAGCAGGATTTCGGAGGTCGATGCTGGCGAAATTATTGCACCACTTGGCGGCGGAGGCCATACTTTCGCTGCTGCTGCAACTGTTAAGGGAATGACATTGACCCAGGTTGAGCATAAACTGATTGAAATTCTTTACAAAAAAATCAGATCAAATCGGCTGGCCATAGACTTAATGTCAACCCCGCCAATCTCCATAAGAAGCGATATTTCCTGCAAAAACGCCGGCAATATACTTACACGCTATAATATAAATGCACTGTTGGTAACTGAAAAGCCGGAAGAACCTGACGGCGTGGAAAGACTTGCCGGTTATATATCACGCCAGGTTATTGAGAAAGCACTTTACCATAAGCTGGATCTCGTCAATGTAAAAGAATATATGAAAACGGATCTTGCTTTTGTTAACTCAGGTGCGGATCTTACAGAAATCCAGGAAAAGATAATCGAAAACAAGCAGCGCCTTCTGCCTGTCATGGATAATGGTGTCATCACTGGTGTAATTACACGCACAGACCTTTTAAACGTCCTAGTTAAAAATTCAAGGCACACACCTGAAATTTCGCCCGACCCGCTCACCGAACCTGTTCGCGGCAGAACCAGAAATATCGTAAAGTTTATGAAAGAACGGCTTTCAAAACGTCTCATTGACATATTAAAAACCTTGGGCGATGTAGCTGATGAAAAAGGATATCGCGCATATGTTGTTGGAGGATTTGTTCGTGACCTTTTTCTTTACAGAGTCAATGAAGATATCGATATTGTCATAGAAGGAGATGGCATTGCATTTGCTAAAAAATATGCATCATTGGCAGGAGCTCGTATTCACTCGTATAAGAAGTTTGGCACTGCTGTAATAATATTTCCGGATGGCTTTAAAATAGATGTGGCTTCCGCCAGGATGGAATATTATAAGTTTCCGGCCGCATTGCCTACAGTTGAAATGAGTTCCATAAAACTCGATCTTTTCCGCAGGGATTTCACCGTTAACACTCTGGCAATACAACTCAGCCCCGACAGATTCGGCATATTAATCGACTTTTTTTCAGCCCAAAAGGATATCAAGGAAAAAACTATACGTATCTTGCACAATTTAAGTTTTGTTGAAGATCCGACCCGCGTCTTTCGAGCCATAAGATTTGAACAGCGCTTTGGTTTTTCCATAGGAAAACTCACTTCAGGACTGATTGAAAATGCTGTAAAAATGGATTTTTTCAAACGGCTCAGCGGAAGGAGAGTATTCGCAGAATTGCGCCAGATCCTGGAAGAAGAAAACCCGACCCCTACAATAATAAGGCTCAATGATTATAACCTGTTAAGTGTACTGCATCTTTCAATTACCCTGGATAATGACCTTATTTCTCTGTTTAATTCGGTTAAAAAAGTATTATCATGGCATGATTTGCTTTTTCTAGAGGAATCATATATGAAGTGGGCCGTTTATTTTTTGGCACTCATCCGAAGCGGCGATAAAAAAATGACTAATGAAATATGTATGCACTTTGAACTTGCTCCGCGCTATCGAAGAATTTTTTGTGTCGAACGCTTTGAGGCCGACAGATGCTTTTTCTGGCTTGAAAGAAATCTGCCGGTTAAAAACAGCGTACTTTATAATAAACTTTTAGGTTTTAAGACAGAACTTTTACTTTATATGATGGCGGCAACAAAAAAGGAAATTGTAAAGCGATCCATTTCGAATTACTTTACACGTCTCAGATATGTGCATACTGTAATTTCAGGCAAGGATTTAAAAAAAATGGAGATAGAGCCCGGACCTGTTTTTCGTGAAATTCTCCAGGCTGTTTTAGAAGCAAAATTAAACGGCAAACTTAAAACCAAAAGTGATGAACTTGCTTTTGTTCGCAGGTATATGCGTAAAAAGTAGTTTTTGACTTTTTACGAATATATTATATTTGATGAATTTGTAAAAAATATCACCGATGGTGCCCGCAGGAAATGCCCTTGGGGTGCTAAATAGAAAGTTCCATTTTGATATAACAGGAAATTTATATGATAGACAAAAAACGAATTTTAAGCGGAATGCGCCCAACCGGTCCCCTTCACTTGGGTAACTGGCATGGCGCTCTTATAAACTGGGTGAAAATGCAGAAAGAATATGACTGTTTTTTCTTTATTGCTGACTGGCATGCACTAACAAGCGACTACGAAAAAACAGGTTCAATCTCGCAGTATATACGCGATATGATAATAGACTGGCTCAGTGTAGATCTTTCCCCGGAAAAAAGTACACTCTTTATCCAGTCGCACGTCAAAGAACATGCAGAGCTTTTTCTAATCCTTTCCATGATAACCCCTGTTCCCTGGCTGGAACGTAACCCGACCTATAAAGATCAGATTGTACAACTATCCAACAAAGATCTATCTACATTCGGGTTTCTTGGATACCCTGTTCTTCAGGCTGCTGATATCATCATGTATAAACCCTTTGGTGTCCCTGTTGGCATCGACCAGGTTCCTCATGTTGAAATTACAAGGGAAATTGCCAGAAGGTTCAACTATTTATACGGTGATGTATTTCCCGAGCCTGAAGCCGTTTTAACCCAAACTCCAAAGGTACTCGGCACAGACCGGAGAAAAATGAGCAAAAGTTATGATAATGCCATATACTTATCCGATAACCCAGATGTTATTGCTGATAAAGTTTCCGGCATGATCACAGATCCACAGCGCGCAAGAAAAAATGATCCGGGAAATCCGGATGTTTGCAATGTTTTTGATTTTCATAAAATATATACCGAAAAAGAAACCATTGATCAGATAGATAAAGAGTGCCGGTTTGCTGACATTGGCTGTGTAAAGTGCAAGAAAATTATGGCTCAAAACCTTATCAAAGCACTTGAACCGGTTTGTGAAAAAAGAGAATACTATTTATCCCGACCCGAACTCGTGGATGAAATAATCAAAGACGGAATACAGAAAGCGCGAAAAGTTGCGCGACAAACAATGGAAGAGGTCAGAGCTGCTGTAAAGATATAGGCACTTATTCAAGCCATATCGACAATTTATTGTCTATCTCAAACAGGATGTTATTTTTGCGTTGAAAGATAATGTTGCGAGGTACGAGTTTCGTGTTGCGAGATAAAAAAAAACCACTTTTCAAAGGTTTCTAACAGCTAATTCCTCTTATCAATTTATTTCTATCGGAGCATTAACAAATAAATGTCAGACGATATTTACAGAGTCCGGATTACAGACATCTTTGAAGGTCCTATGGATCTTCTTGTCCATTTGATTAATAAAAATGAGGTGGACATTTATGACATCCCCATCGCTTTGATAACAAAACAATACCTTGATTATATTCAATGGCTTAAATCCATGAATATCGAACTTGCCGGTGATTTTGTGGTCATGGCAGCAACCTTGACACAGGTAAAATCAAAAATGCTGCTCCCTGCTACTGAAGATGATGAAGACCAGGAAGATCCCATGCAGGAAATCACCAGGCCCCTTATGGAATATCTCCAGCTCAAATCCGCTGCCGATGACCTTGCAGAAAGAACACTGCTTGGAAAAGACACTTTTACCAAGGGGCATGATGATGAAGATTTTTTGATCGGCCAGGGTGAAGATATGATAAAAATCGGTCTGTTTGAGCTTATTGATGCTTTTCAAAAAATTCTTAAAAACATATCTTCAGATCACCTGGTAGATCTAACTGCTGACAGCATTTCCGTAAAGGACAGAATTGCCGAGATTGTTGATATTTTTGAAAAACAAGATTCAGTCACTTTTAATGAATTATTTTCTTTAAAGGCTGATAAAAGTGATATAATAGTGACCTTTCTTGCAATACTTGAAATGGTCAAACTTAACCTGGTTAAGATGGCCCAGCATGTCCAAACCGGCATTATCAGACTATTTTATATATAATGGAAAATCTAAAATATATCATTGAAAGCCTGCTCTTTGTTGCCCAGGAACCTCTTTCTGTTGAGCGCCTGAAAAAAATTCTTAATACCGCCGGAGCAAGTGACATCAAAAACGCTTTAAAAGAGCTTTCTGATGAGTATGAAACTCGCAAAGGCGGTTTTTACTTAAATGAGGTTGCCGGTGGTTTCCAGATCCGCACCCGGTCAGAATATACAAGCTGGATCAAACGTTTCATACAACCAAATCCTCCTCGTCTTAGCAGTGCTTCTCTTGAAACACTTGCAATCATAGCCTATAAACAACCGATAATCCGTAGTGACATAGAAAATCTGCGAGGTGTCGATTGCGGTGGAATCCTTCGCGTATTGCTAAAGCGAAAGTTCATCAGGGTCTTGGGACGCAAGGAACTTCCTGGTCGCCCCCTGATCTACGCAACTACTAAACGTTTTCTGGAAATATTTGACTTAAAAGATCTAAAAGACCTTCCAACACCCAAAGAAATTGAAGAGCTGGGAAATTCTGCAACGGATAAAACTGATGGAGATTTTTTCAATGATACAAAAAGCACATACCAAGACAAAGGAAATAATACTTGAAAGTTTAAGACCATGTATGTATAATGAGGCAGTTTCAAAATGTTCAATTTTGTTCGAGATCAAGGAAGGCGAGAATTTTAACCACAGGAATACATGGAGTATTTCGAAGATTAAAATTTGAGCCTGACGCAGATATTGGACAGATAAGCGCAGACTTCGAAAGGAGATATTTTGAAATTGGCTCATAATAAAAGTCATTATATTAATGGCAGGCAAAGGGAACGATTTTAAAAGTTTTTACTTAGGGTCTCGTAAAGTTATTTTCAAGTGAGCCCGTAATTAAGGAGCCTTTATGAACAGATCTGATTTAATTAATGCGATAAAGAATGAAACTACGCTTACAAAAAATGAATCTGAAAAAATTGTCATTGAGTTTTTTGGCGCTATAATTCAGACCCTTGCAAACAATGAACGTGTTGAAATCAGAGGTTTCGGCAGTTTCACAGTTAATGAATACAAACCCTATGTTGGCCGAAATCCAAAAACCGGTGTAAAAATCGATGTTCCTTCAAAAAAACTTCCATTTTTCAAAGTCGGCAAAGAATTAAAACTTCGGGTTGATCAAATATGATGAATTCGTAAAAAGTCCGATTTAGACGGTTTTGTAAAAAGTTCAAATTCCCCCGCTAAAAACCAGCGGGATAAAAAGGCGTGCAAATTTTGTAATCATGAGGCGTACTTCTCGTACGTTGAATGATTACGAAATGCAGCACAACGCAGAAGTTGGACTTTTTACGAGACCGTCAAATATAATAAAGGGCGGTTAACTCAGCGGGAGAGTGCCACCTTCACACGGTGGAAGTCACTGGTTCAAACCCAGTACCGCCCACCAGATAAATTTTCAAATCCATGAACAAGTACTCGCTCAAAAATAACTTCACATTTTAATGAGCCTATCCATCCCCCATGGATGCGATACCTTTGAAAAATGGTAATTTTTGTTCAAGTTCAAGTCGAAGATCCCGGACTTTGAGCGGGAGAAGGCGATTCGCCTGAAGCGGATTAACCACAGGAATATATGGAATATTCCGAGGATTAAAATTTGAGCCTGGCGCAGAAATCGGGCAGATAAGCGCAGACTTCGAAAAGTGCCGTTTTCCAAAAGTCTCGATAAGTTGCTCGTCGGTCAGATAGCCTGCTATTTGTCCTCCTTGCGTCATGCCGTGCGAGCGCTTCGATACTAAGAAAATGTAAATTTATTTTTGAGCAAACCCTAAGCAACAGGGAGACAACAATGAAATTTAAAGTTGCGGTTTTTTTACCGGTGCTTCTTATAGGCCTGTTTTCTATGCCTCTTTGCGCAGGAACACCCGATGGGGATATTATTGTTGAATCAGACGGTTTTGGTATATCTAAAAAGGACGCTCTTCTTAAAGCAAAACGGGAAGCTGTTGAAATCGGTATCGGCACAATCCTTTATTCCCAGACTGAAATAAAAAATTTTGAGCTCATGAAAGATGTTATCCTTACCAGGACAGTGGGCTCAGTAAAAAAATATGACATTTTACATCAGGAAAAAAAATCAGACAATACATTCTATGTAAAAATACAGGCCGTGGTTTCCCTTGCAAGCATTAAGGCTGATCTTGCAGCATTGAAAATTCTCCTGGAATCGATGGATAAGCCTCGTATTATGGTCGTTATAAGGGAAAAAAACGGTAAAAATGCAGAAAGTGCGATTATCGACTATTTGACTCAAAAAGGGTTCGATCTGGTTGATCCAGCGACTGTTGCCGCACTGATGAAAAAGAATGATCAACTGATCAGGCGTGCAGCAGAAGGTAATCCAGCTGCAGCAGCTAAAATAGGTGTATCAAACGGAGCGGAGTTTATACTGGTTGGAAAGGTTACTAAAAGCCTTGGTAGTAACGCCCTTTTAAAGGAATCAGGCCTGGTGTCAGGCCAGGCCGGCATCACAGCCAAAGCTATAAATTGCTCTAATGGAAAAATTATTACATCAAAATCAACACGTAGCGCAGCCGCCCATATTTCAGAAAAAACAGCCCGTGACCTTGCGGCAGAAAAAGCTGGAAAAAAGCTGATGGACGAGGAGTTCTTTGAAGTTATTATCTCAGCCTTCCAGAATGCTATAAACAATGGCATACCACTTGATGTGACTATAAAGCAGGTTGAAAATTTCAAAACGCAAAAGGCTATCAGGCAGATTCTGGGCAATATTTCTAATGTTGTTTCCATCATTAAGCGCAGCTTTGGAAAGGGACAGCTCAAACTTACCGTTTTATATAAAGGAAACGCGGATTCTTTTAGCGAGGCTGTTGACGGAAAGTCTTTTCAGGGAAAAAAACTTTCGGTGATTAACATAGAGGGTAGCAGAGTAGTTATCCTGCTTAAATAAATCTTAACGAGCCAATTTCAAAACGTCCTCTTTTGTCCAATATCTGCGTCAGGCTCAAATTTTAATCCTCGAAATACTCCATGTATTCCTGTGGTTAAAATTTTCGCCTTCCTTGATCTCGAACAGATAAGCGCAGACTTCGAAATTGAACATTTTGAAACTGCCTCTAACCACTCAGGTTCACAGTTCAGTGGCTTATGATTCAATGTTGATGGCGTCGTAAAAAGTCGAATTCATCAAGCTACAACAAGGAGTTGCTAAATGATTGCTTCAAATGAGCAATTGGGTAAAAACAATCTTATCTCACGTTTGTTCAAGATAGTTAATGGTCTGTCCGAAGACCAACAACTAATCCTCTTAAAACAATTGCTTAAAAATAACATTTCAAATCATTTGTTTAAGTTAATAATAGATATGTCGGATTATCAACAAAATATTTTGCTTGAAGAGCTTGAAAAATTGCCTGTAGATGAAATGCCTGTGAGAACTGTAAGTTTAGACGACAATCAGGTCTTAATGCGTGGTCATACCCGCAAATCATGCCTGATCAGTGTTGATCTTTCTTCGAAAAACATTTCTTTCAAAGCTCATATTCTTGATATAAGCACTGTTGGAGTCTTCATAGAAACTGGTGAATTACTTCCTGTCGGAGAAAAAATTAAAGTTGCCTTTTCATTGCCCAACCACCCGAAGCCTCTCACATTAACATGTATAGTCGCATGGATTGGCCAAAATGGAATCGGTGTTAAATTCATAAAATTAACTAAGAACCATGATAAAATTATAAAATCTTTTGTTGAAAATTAGCAAAAATAATGAATATATTTGCTTTTTTCTTTCTTATTAAAAATCTTTGCCTTGACCTTCCGATTTCTAAATGTTATTAAAATGAGGCTGTTGCAAAATATTCAATTGATTCCAATACCAAGGGAGTCTATCCCGCCATGGCGGGATTATAAGCCTTTTTTTGCTCCCCTGCTCCAAAAACGCAGGATCGCTCTAATTTTATTGTGCGCTGCAACACTTCAGATAGTATTGATTTCTGCCGGACTGAGGGGATGGCAATGCCCGATTCATACAACACTTGGAATACCTTGCCCTGGCTGTGGTTTAACTACCGCAATTACTTTATTAATTAAGGGAGATTGGCAAAGAGCAATTCACACCCATGCCTTCGCACCGGTTTTCCTGTTCGCATTCGTACTAATGGGAATCGTAAGCATATTGCCGGAAAACCTTCACCATAAGGCCGTGCTTCAAATTGCTGCAATTGAAAAGCATACAGCATTTGCAGCATACGTTTTATTGGGAATTGTTATTTACTGGATTTTCCGTCTGGTACTACCTTATTTGTAAATATGTTGCTTTAAATGTTAAAAATGAAACCAATCACGAAAACACGAAACAGGGAAAGCACGAAATTATAATTTTATCTTTTTCGTGTTTCCGTGCTTTCGTGAAAAAATCTTTTTCTTTTCGGGCTTGTACTGGTTAGGTTCATTATAAACTAAAAATCTTGTGTTATGTTCAATTCGAGACCTTTGAAAAATGGTAATTTTTGTTCGAGTTCAAGGAAGGCGAATATTTCAACCACAAGAATATATTGAATGTTTCGAAGATTGAAATTTGAGTCTGACGCAGAAATAGGACAAAAAGTGCCGTTTTGCAAAGGTCTCAATTCTAAAGGGGATAACCATGACTACTACCTTTATGATATACGCTTCGGTGTTTGCAATTCTTCAAATTACTTCAATTGTTATATTTTTCATTGTCCTGATAAAGCTATTTAAAACAGAAGGAGCTTTAAAGGGTATCCTGGGATTTCTATGCGGCCTTTATACATTCATCTGGGGATGGATGAAACACAGGGAACTTCAAATGACCAAGCTTATGACGTTGTGGAGTATCATTTTTGTTATTTTCATGGTTGGAACACCTCTGATCGGAACAGCGGAAATAATGAAGATGGTTGCAACGGTTCAGGGGAAGGGTTTTGATGTAGGATCATTTCAGAAAGGCAAAACAATTAAACCCTGGAAGAAACCTAAGGTTGTGAGGCCACGGACAAAAGGTGCCGATGCAAAAACTGCTCAAAAAGATAGTGACTGGCATAATCAGGCAGTCGCTTTATGGAAAAACGGCAAATACACAAACCCCAGACAGGCATTAATATATCTAAATAAAGCTGTCGCCAAAGATCCTAAATTTGCTAATGTTTACAGCAACCGTGGTAATGCATACCGGGATTTAAAACAGTATCCAAAGGCATTAAACGACTACAGTAAGGCTATCAGCCTGAACCCGGCTCATATCAAAGCTTATAATAATCGTGCGAATATATATTATGAACAAAAAAAATATCAGGAAGCGTTAAAGGATTATAATCAGTGCATCCGCCTCAACCAGAATTATACATTTGCTTACATTAATAGAGGGCTTGTCTTTTATCAATTAAAAAACAAATCTCGTGCGTGCAAAGATTTTCAAAAAGCTTGCACCCTTGGCGATTGCGATGGAATAAACTGGGCAAAGGAAAAAGGTATCTGCAAATAATAAATTGTTCATCGCTTAAAAAAAACCTGTTTGAAATATTCCATTTTATCTTTATTAAACATACCGACAGGATTATCTATAAACATTAATGTATTATATGCCAGGCTATAAATAACAATCGGACCAAACACGATTTCACCACTCTCTTTCTTTGTTAAATCACCGATTATCTCGCAATGACGCATTTTAAACGCTTTTGACGGCGGGCTGAAACCGAGCATTTCACCAAACAGGGAAAGGGATTCAATTACACCGTCCGCATAAGCGTTTTCCATATTAGCCGACCCCTCTTTTTCAATTTCTTCATGATCAGATTCGTTAAAAGATAAATCAAGCAAACCGATACATTGCAAATAAACCTTCATCCTGTGCGTTGTTTGGAATATTTTAAACATAGTTTTCTAATCAACGACAATTTATCAATTTTTACAACATGTAAAGAATATTGACACAGACACACCCATGTACCGGTCAATAGTTTATTATATTAAATCAATATATTCTGATATTTCATCTGCTTAATACTTTTTCCCTGTTAATTAATATTTGGCATAAAGGTTGCTTTCTAATAAAGGATGATGACTTCTTATTTATATAATTTTACGAGTTCATCAAATATAAGTATTGAGAGACCATCTGCTTAATTTCTGAAAAAGCGCTATTCACCATAACCGGTTCTAATCAATTAATCTTGCTCTATTGCAATTTTAAATGCAATCCTCTTAAAAACACGAAGGAATAAGGGAGATAAGGCTCATGGATGAAATAAAAAACAAGGGCTGGCGCGTGACAATGGCAGGTTTAGGCATTAACCTCGCACTTGGGATACTTTATACCTGGAGTATCTTCAAACAGGAAATCAAAGAATCCATCCTTGCAGGTGACGGCCGTTTTAATTGGGATATGGCATCCCTTAACGATCCTTTTGCAGTTTGCTGTTTGATGTTTACTTTTGCAATGATTGCCGCCGGTCGTCTTCAGGATAAGGTCAGTCCTAAACTCACCGCTATTTTCGGCGGCCTTTTAACAGGTTCCGGGCTTTTGGTGATTTCCCAATCAACCATTCTTGCAAACTGGATTCTTGGTTTCGGCATATTAACCGGCATGGGCCTTGGTTTTGGCTATGCATCTGCAACACCTCCTGCCATTAAATGGTTTCCCGCCTCCAAAACCGGTATGATCGCAGGCATCGTTGTTGCCGGTTTCGGTCTGGCTTCGGTGTATATTGCGCCGCTTTCAAATTTTCTGATAGCCATGTTTGGTCTCAGCCAGGCCATGATGATTTTTGGTTTTGCGTTTCTTATCATAGTATGTGGCCTTGCCCTGGTTTTAGAAAATCCGCCCCATGGCTATAAACCAAA
>Ga0190284_1001053_pt1 | contig 12919 bp, 8 predicted proteins | sample 48691812_MG_FD_161668 | JGI IMG/M metagenome (GOLD analysis project Ga0190284, IMG submission 161668) | Hydrothermal vent microbial mat bacterial communities from Southern Trench, Guaymas Basin, Mexico - 4869-18-1-2_MG | ecosystem: Environmental > Aquatic > Marine > Hydrothermal vents > Microbial...
AGTTCCAGCGTCTGCTGGCACAGATTCGCCAGCGTCACCGCGTCCAACGCCTCGACTATTTGCTCCGAGAGGCTGCGCCACAGTTCATGAGTGACGCATTCCGGCGCACGCCGGCACTTGGGTGATGACGATTCATTCAGGCACGGGGCCAGCACGATGGGTCCCTCCACTGCCAGGACGATGTCGCTGATCCGGATGTGGGCCGGGCTGCGTGCCAGCCGGTAACCTCCGCCGGGGCCGCGCACGCTCTCCACCAGCCTGGCCTTGCGCAACCGCACCAACAACTGCTCCAGGTAGTGCATGGAGAGGTCTTGCCGCCGGGCAATGTCCTGGCGCAGGATCGGGCTTCCCTCATTGTGCAGGGCCAAGTCGAGCATCGCCCGCACTGCGTACCGGCCTCGAGTAGATAATCGCATCGTGTCCCCTCCCCAGGTTATCTGCTTGCATTCTATCATAGTTTACTATTCTTGTCAAGTATTGAGGGAGAAAAACGGCAGATCGCAAGGTTAAGGTTAGCGATCTGCCGTCGGGCAGCGGCGGTCGGCAGTCTTGAAATCCAGATTCAGGGCCGTCGCATCCACGTAATAGTCGTCAGCGGACAACGCGGCCTGCTGCCAGATGCGTCCGGTGCGCTCGACCACCTGGGCCAACTCTGGCAACTCGGTGCGGATGCGCCCGGCAATGGCCCGGTAGACGGTGTTCATATTGTACTGCTTTTGCTGTCACAAGTCAATCTGCGGCCAAAGTCGTGGTATCGAGGCGCTCAATACACGGTCTCGCGGGCCAGGACCCGCAGCACCAGGTCCAGCACTCGCCCGGCCCGCGATACCTTGTCCGGGTCCAGGGCCTCGGCGGTGTCCGTGGGCCGGTGGGTCACGTCGTCGCTGCCCTCCCAACGCAAGACGATGCTGGGCACCTGGGCTCGTTGCACGGGCAGGGTAAAAAAGTGATGCGGCGGGTGAACGAGATCGGTGATGGCACCCAGGGGGGCCGCGCCCGGACGATAACCCAGCGAGAGCCCGACATAGCCGGTGTGCTCCAGCGCCGCGCCCACGCCGAGCTTGTCGGCGGCCTGGGTCGCCAAGGCCTGCAACCGAAAGCTCTCGTCGCTGACGAGCAGCTTGTCGCCACTGCCGCCGGCGATGCTGTCCAACTGGATAAAGGCCACCGGCGTGAGCGTCTTAAAGATGGTGTGGTAGCTCACGAACCGCTCCACTCCTCGCAGGCTGCTTTCCCCGCCGGCGATAGCGGCGAACATTACCGTGCGCCGGGGCTGAAAGTTCTGCTCCTGCCATAGCCGCACGATCTCTAGCATCGTAGCCACGCTGGCGGCGTTGTCCACGGCGCCGGAGGCGCAGGTTCCATCCGGTGGGAAAGGCAGGCCATCGTAATGGGCGGCGACGACGACCAGTTCATCGTCCAGCACAGTATCTGTCCCCGGAAGGAACCCGATGACGTTGGTGGTCGTCACCCGGCGAAAGGGCGCGATCTCGACGGACATGGTCACGGAAATCGGCAGCGGCTCGATGATGAAACTCTCGCCGGTTTCCTTCTCAGTGTCCCAGGTCATGGTCTCCATGCGCTGCCGCAACTCTGCCACGGTGAGGCCCCGGGACGCCAGCATGTGGTCCGCAGTCTCCTCGGTGATATAGCACGTTGGCGTGGGATCGCCGTGCCGCGTCGTGAATAGCCAGTTGGAGGCACTGTCGGGCGACCAGTAGCGATAGTCAAAGTTGAGGATATCGGTGGTCATGCTGGCATTGATGGTGGCCACGCCCTGCTGCTGGATACGGTTCGGGTCGCGCGTCACCACCAGCAGGCCCGGGACCGGCTGCGTCACGGCCTGAGGATCGCGTAGCCACAGGGCTATCTCGGGCGGCTCGTTTTCCTCCAGGAGCATGACCATCCCGCGGCCCACCACCGGCCACTCGTCGCCTTCGCCGTACCAATTGAACTGCCACTGGCGCTGGGGGTTGAGGGCCAGGAACGTCACGCTGGCGGCGTCCACATGGCCAGGGCCGTTGTTCCGGTGCAGGCGTTCGTGAAAATCCTGCCGATAGACGAACTCGTGGGACGCGCTATTCAGCAGCGCTAGGCGCGGCGTGGGCGTCACTTCCGTGACTTTAAAGTCCACGTGCTGAAAGTAGTTTTCCCAGTCGTCGCCCCAGGGGTGCAGGCCCAGCTCCTCAAAGCGCCGGGCCAGGTACGCGGCGGTGGCGTCGCAGCCTGGGGAACCCGGCGGGCGCACGGCCATCTCCCCGGTCGTCAGCGTTTGCGTCTCGGTGATGACCGCCTCGGCGCTCAGGCCCTCAGTCATGCCGGCGTAAGCGGCCAGAGGGCCGGTGTACTCGCGCACGAGCCACAAAGCCACCACCACCAGGCCAATGCCGACGAGCGCCCGTTTGCTGATGAGCAAGGCGATGTTCACCCCGCTCTCCTCAATGATGCGCCGGAACCCCTCGCCCAGCAGGTTAAAGCCCACGATAGCAAAGAAAAACGCGGCGGCCGGGGCCAACGCCAGCCAGGGATAAGTGCGGGCGTAGAGCCGGGTACCGGCCAACAGCGCGCCCCACTCGGGCACGGTGGCGTATTGGACGGTGCGGTCCATGACGTCGGTGGTAAAAGCCCCCCCGCCAACAAAGATGCTCAGAAAGCCCAACTCGCCCAAGAGCAGGAGCACGCCGCCCATCTCTAACGCCAGCAAGACGATGAGGCTGGGCAACACGTTGGGCAGCACGTGCCGCACTGCAATGCCCAAGCCCGAAAGCCCCACGGCCCGCGCGCTCTCGATGAACGGTTTCTGCTTGATGGTCATAAACTCGGCGCGGATGTATTGGGCCAACTCGGACCAGCCCACCAACGACAGAGCCACGATGAACACCGGCAAGCCCTGGCGAATGTCCAACGCCAGGATGAGGATCATCCCGGCCAGGAGGATGGGAAAGGCAGCCAGGAAGCGGGCCACGCTCATGATGACGCCGTCCACCGGGCTGTTGGCGAACCAGCCGGCCACGGCCCCCAGCGTCAGGCCGATGAGGAGCCGGGCGATGGTGACGGCCCCGGCGGCGACGAGGGTGGTGCTGGCCCCGTAGAGCAGCATGGAGAGCATGTCGCGCCCGAACTTGTCGGTGCCCAGGGGGAACAGGTCCGATGGCGGGTAGGGTGGGTTGCCCAGTTCCGTGATCAATTGCTGGTCGATGGATACGGCGTAGGGGTTGCAGGGAGCCAGCGTCGGCGCCAGGATGGTTCCGGCCACGAGCACGCCCACCATTGCCAGGCCCAGCAGGAAGGGCAGGTTCACCAGCATGGAGCGCCGGAACCGGCCCCGGGGCCGGCGAAACACGGTCTCGTCCACGCCCTTGCGCGCTGGAATGACCCAGCGGGACTTTTGGGGTTCCTGGCCCAACAATCGTCTGATCGTGTTTGCCATGATATAAACTCCGCCAGGACTGTACCAGGCGTCCAGCCCGGCACTCGTTACTCTATGACGATCACGCTGCCCACGCCGATGGGGACATAGTTCTCGTCAAAAGCTGCCGCGAAAAGTTCCCGGGCCTTGTCGCCGGAGCAGTGGCACGGCCCAGCCTTTTGCACCCCCAGGTCGCGCAGGTTCCTGATGATGGATTCGATCCGGCCAGTGCTAGAGTTGCCCAGGTGAAAGCCGCCCATCACCAGCGCTATCTCGCCGCCGGTCACCTCCCGGGCCCGCCGGACCAGATTCACCACGCCCGGATGGGCGCAGCCGGTCACCACCACCCAGCCCTCGTCCGTCTGCACCACCAGCGCCTGTTCGACGATCGTCCCGAACGTGCTGGACCAGGTCAGGTGGCCGGTGCTGTGGACGCCGGGGACGATCTCGATCGGCCCGGGCACCTCCACCAACTCGGTGCGGGCGCGCACCGCATCCTTAAAGGTGGCGGGAAAGGCTGCCGGGACGTAGACCGGCGGTTTGATGCCCGTGCTCAACAGTGGGAGCAGCCCGCCCGTGTGGTCGCCGTGGATGTGTGACAGGACCACGGCGTCTATCGTCTGGGGGTCCTTGCCCAGGGCGGCCATGTTCCGCAGGAGCATCGGCCCGTTTCCCCCGGTGTCAAAGAGCACCGTTGCTTCTTCCGTCTCTACCAGGCACGCAAAACCCCAGTCCGTCTCTAGCGCCGGGGCATGCTCATAGTTATCATATACGATGGTGAACGTCACTTTTCCCACCTCCACTTTTGGCGTTGCTGCTGTGGTGGGTGTTGCCGTCGGCGCTGTCCCCGACGTACACCCGGCGACCAGCAGGCTCATCGTTCCCACTATCGATCCGATCACGAGCAGTCTCGTCTTCATCGTGTCCTCCCCGTAAATGCCCCCGGCCCAAGTTTGGGAGTGAGCCTGGCCGACGGTTCCCCCCAGACCTCCCCCCTGATAGGGGGGTATCTTTTCAATAATTCGGGGTAGGGGCAGGTCTTGCACCTGCCCACCAGGGCGACCGCAGTTGGGAGGCCGACGCTCAATACACGGTCTCGCGGGCCAACACCCGCAGCAGCAGGTCCACCACCCGCCCGGCCCGCGACACCGTGTCCGGGTCCAGGGCCTCAACCGTGTCCGTGGGGCGGTGGATCACGTCCTCGCTGCCCTCCCAGCGCAGGCGGACCGAGGGGATGTTCTTGCGCTGCGTAGGCAGGGTAAAATAAGTGTGCACCGGGCCGATGCGGTTGGTGTATTCGCCCAGGCCCGCTCCCTCCGGCGGCGTGCCATACGCGCCCTCGTTGAAATCCAGGTGCTCCAGCGCCGCGCCCACGCCCAGCTTGCCGGCGGCCCGGCTCGCCAGCGAGTGCAGCCGAAAGTCGGCGTCGCTGATCAGCAGTTTGTCGCCGCTGCCAGCGGCAATGCTGTCCAACTGGATAAAGGCCACCGGCTGGAGGGTGTTGAATATGGTGTGATAGCTCCGGAACCGCTCCACGGCCTTGAGGCTGCTCTCGCCGCCAGGGAGGGCCAGGAACAGCACCGTGCGCCGGGGCTGAAAGTTCTGCTCCTGCCACAGCCGGGCAATCTCGAGCATCGTGGCGATACTGTCGGCATTGTCCAGGGCTCCCGGCGCAGAGGCCCCGCCCGGTGGGACCGGCAGGCCGTCATAGTGGGCGGCGACGACGACCAACTCTTTGTCCAGCTCGGTATCGACGCCGGGGAAAAAGCCGATGACGTTGGTGGCCGTCACCGTGCGAATGGGCTCGAGCTCGATGGACATCGTTACCGAGATGGGCAGCGGCTCGATGAGGAACGGTTCGCCGGTATCGTTCTCCCGGTCCCAGGTCATGGCCGCCAGGCGTTGCCGCAGGTCCGCCACCGTCGTGCGGCCTTGCGCCGCCATCGTGCGGCCTTGCGCCGCCAGCAAGTGATCCGCCGTCTCCTCGGTGATGTAGCACGTGGGCGTGGGTTGCCACAGGTCAAAGGCCAGCAAGTACGTGCCCAGGCTGGCAGTGACCGGCGCGTCGCCCTGCTGTTGGATGCGGTTGGGATCGCGGGTGACCACCAACAGGCCCGGGACCGGCTGCCGGGTCGGGCGGGTTCGGCGGAGCCAGAAGACCAACTCGGCCGGCTCGTTCTCCTCCAGGACCATGATCACGTCTCGCCTCAGGACTGGTGCGGTATCGGCACGGCCCAACCCGCGACCGATACGCCACGGCCGCTGGGGGTTGAGGCCCAGGAACGTCACGCCAGCAGCGCCCACGCGACCAGCGCTATCTCCCCTGTACAGACGCTCGCGAAAGTCCTGACGATAGACGAACTCGTGGGCCACTGTACTATCGCTATTCAGCATTGCCAGGCGTGGCACCTCGCTCAGTTCCGTGACCTCGAACTGCACCTCCTGAAAGTAGGTCTCCCAGTTGTCGCCCCAGGGGTGCAGGCCCAGTTCCTCGTAACGTTGAGCGATGTAGGCGGCCGTAGCATCGCAGCCGGGGGTGCCCGGCCAGCGCACGGCAAACTCGCCAGTAGTCAACGTCTCCGTCTCGGCGATGACGGCCGCGGCGTCGAACTCGTCGGTCATGCCAGCATAAGCGGACAATGGCCCAGTGTACTCGCGCACGAACCACAGGGCCACCGCCACCAGGGCGATGCCGATGAGCGCCCGCTTGGAGATGAGCAGGGCGATGTTGATGCCGCTCTCCTCAATGATGCGCCGGAACCCCTCGCCCAGCAGGTTGAACCCCACGATGGCGAAAAAGAACGCGGTGGCCGGGGCCAACGCCAGCCAGGGATAGGTGCGGGCATAGAGCCGGGTGCCGGCCAGCATGGCCCCCCACTCGGGCACGTTGGCATAGTGGACAAGTTCCTGGATTGTGGTTGTTCCCAGTTTCATGGTAAAAGCCCCGCCGCCGATAAAGATGCTCAGGAAGCCCAGTTCCCCCAGGAGCATGAGCACGCCGCCCATCTCTAACGCCAGCAAGACGATGAGGCTGGGCAGCACGTTGGGCAGCACGTGCCGCACCGCAATGCCCAAGCCCGAAAGCCCCACGGCCCGCGCGCTCTCGATGAACGGTTTCTGCTTGATGGTCATAAACTCGGCGCGGATGTATTGGGCCAACTCGGACCAGCCCACCAACGACAGAGCCACGATGAACACCGGCAAGCCCTGGCGGATGTCCAACGCCAGGATGAGAATCATGCCGGCCAGGAGGATGGGGAAAGCAGAGAGGAAGCGGGCCACGCTCATGATGACGCCGTCCACCGGGCTGTTGGCGAACCAGCCGGCCACGGCTCCCAGCGTCAGGCCGATGAGGAGCCGGGCGATGGTGACGGCCCCGGCAGCGACGAGGGTGGTGCTGGCCCCGTAGAGCAGCGTAGACCAGATGTCGCGGCCAAAGCGGTCGGTGCCCAGGGGAAAGAGATCCGACGGCGGGTAGGGTGGATCGCCCCACTCTGCGATGAATCGTTGGTCGATGGAAACGGCGTAGGGGTTGTGGGGGGCCAGCGTCGGCGCCAGGATGGCCCCGGCCACGAGCACGCTGACCATCGCCAGGCCCAGCAGGAAGGGCAGGTTCACCAGCATGGCGCGACGGAACCGGCCCTTGGGCACGCGGTACTCGATTTCGCCTGCGCCCTTGCGCGCCGGGATGACCCAACGGGGCTGGCGAGGTTCCTGCCCCAGCAGTCGTCGGATCGTGTCTGTCATGCTGCCTCCACCAGGCCGGCCTGGGCCTCTCGTAGACGCGGGTCAAAGATGCGATAGCTCAGCTCCAACAGCGTCTCCACTACCATGAACGTGATGCCAATCGCCAACGATAGCCCGGTAGCCAATGCCAGGTCCCCGGCTCCGATGGCCCGCAGCAGCATATAGCCCATGCCCGGCCAGGAAAAGATAAACTCCACCACCGGCAGGCTGCTCAGCGAGAATCGCAAACTCACGCCCAGGGCCGTCAGCACCGGCACAGCAGCGTTGAGCAGGGCGTGCTTGTTGACCACCCACATCTCGCGCACGCCTTTGGCCCGGGCGGTGCGGACATAGTCTTTCTCCAGGATGTCGCTCAGGGTGACGAACGTGACCCGGGCCACCTGGGCCACCGGCCGCGCCGCCAGCACCAGGGCCGGCATGATAAGGTGCTCGTCCCAGCCAAAGCCGCCCAGGGGCACCAACCGCGATCCGGTGGTGACGTACCACCGGATCGCCACGACCTGGATGAGCACGGCGGCAAAGAACGAGGGCGTCGAGATGCCCAGCAGCGTCACCACAAAGACCAGCAGCGACATCTGCGAGTGACGTTTGACGGCCGAGATGAGGCCAAAGAGCAGGCCCAGCACCAGGGCGATGCTCAGCGAGGCCGCCAGCAAGCCCAGGCTCTTGGGGTAGGCCTCGGCGATGACCTCGCCCACGGGCCGGACGTACCGGCCGGTGGTGCTGCCCAGGTCCCCCTGGAAGAGCCGGGCAAAGTAGGCCCCGCTCTGGGCCACGGCCTCGGCCACTACTTCCGGGATGGGCTGGGGCGTGCCCCGGAGGCCAAAGTTCGCCGCCATGAGCAGTCCCAGGTGAACGAAAAACACGATGGCGATGCTGATTAGAATAGTGTACAATACGTTCCGCATGATCAATCGAATCATAAACGTTATCCTCCGAGGATCAGTGGAGCAGTCATACCTATGTTATAATACCAGTATTCGCCGAGGATGGTTCATTTTGCGGGGGTGCATCCAAGATATGGGAAGCTAGGGCGTGGCCGGACGTAGCCTAGCCCCTTAAGCGCAGCACCCTGTGGGTGTGGGCGTTTTGGCGGCGAAAACGGGCACAAGGCCCTATGCTACTTACCCGCCTCAAAAGTCACCCACGGATCGTGGATGCACCCTTTTGCGGGTCGTGATTGACACGGCCCGGCGAGTATGCTATAGTGTACCATGTGAAGCGGCCAGCCCCACCATCACCCCGAGGATACCACGAGATGACGGACGTACACCCAACCAGTTCCCGGTTGATCACTTGCCCACACCTGGGCCTGGGATTCGACGCCACCCTGTGTCACGCCTACCCTTCCCTGGAGAACTATTGCTACGCCGAAGGTCGGGGGCGTCAGGCCAGCCGGCCTATCCCCACCGACGTACAGGGGGGACTCTGTCTCACCCAGCAGTTCACCCAGTGCCCCACGTATCTCCGGGCCACGCTTAGCCAGGCCGGGCGCCTGCCCCCCCTCGGCCTCCGCAACTATTTCGATTTCTTTGGGCTGCGCGAGGAGCCGTTCTCCATCGTCCCCATGCCGCGCTATCTCTACTACACGCCCGGCCAACTGGCCGCCTTGCAGGGCCTCCAACACCTGGTGGAAGCCCAGCAGGGGTTGGGCGTGCTCTACGGCCCCATAGGCACGGGCAAGACCGTCCTCTGTCGCACGTTCTGCGAACGCCTGGGCGCAGACCCTCGTTACACGGTGGTTTTCCTGCCCACTCCAAACTACCGGTCCGAGTTCGCCCTGCTGCAGGGGATCCTGTCCCTGCTCCAGGTGCCGACCCGAGCCCGTTCGCAGCGTGACCTGGAACGCCGCCTGTTAAACTACCTGGTGCGAGAGGTAATAGAGAACGAGCACACCGTGGTGCTCCTCATCGACGAGGCGCAGACCCTGCGGTCGCGCCTGCTGGAACTGGTGCGCAAGCTCCTGAACTACCAGACGAGCGACAAGCAACTGCTCCAGGTCGTCCTGTCTGGTCAGATGGATCTGGCCAAGCGACTGCGCCGCTGGGCCCCGGCCTTGCGCGACCGGGTGGTGGTGGAGTATACGCTGGAACCGATGACTCCGGCCGACGTGACCGCGATGATCCAGGAGCGCCTGGCCCGGGCCGGCCGGGAGGATCCCCTGTTCACGCCGGCGGCCACCCGCCTGGTCTACGAACGGTCCCAGGGCTATCCCCGGCGCGTCATCGTGATCTGCATTCGCTCCATGTGGCTGGCGTATCGGGAGCGCGTGCGGCGCATCGACGCGCCGCTGGTGCAACGCGCGGTGGACGGCATCCGCGCCGACGCGCCGGACGACCTTCTGCCCGCGGACGCCGCCACCTGGGTTCCCGGCGTCGAAAGCGTCGTCTCCGCCGGGCGCTCGCTGGGCGACTGGCTCCGCCGCCTGCCGCTGCTGAACCGCTTTCAGGCCCCCGGGGGGTGATACCTCGTGAGCGCCTGGCTGGGGCTCTTGCTGAGCCTGTTCCTGATACTCAGCCCCCCGCGCGTGGTAACGATCACCGATTTCCACGCGGAGGGGCACAGCGACCGCGTCCAAGTATTCTGGGAGACGGCCACCGAGACCGACAACGCCGGCTTTAACCTGTACCGCGATACCTCGCCCGGCGGTTCCTTCGGCCTCAAGCTCAACGGCACACTCATTCCCAGCCAGGTGCCACCGGGGTCTCCTGTCGGCGCCTCGTATCAGTTCACCGACAGCAACGTGGAGCCCGGCGTCACGTACTACTACAAGCTGGAGGCGATAGACCTTGGGGCACACTCGCAGTGGCACGACCACATCGCCAGCGCTACCGTCCCGGCTGACACAACGGTAACGCCCACAAGTACATCCACACCCACGACGACGGTTTCCCCATCGCCCACGGATACGCCCGTGCCGACCGTCTCTGGCTCGCCTACACCTTACGTCCCGGCTACTGCACCCGGCGGGGGCACTGCCACACCCACATCGACCACAACCGGCACGCCGGCAGCCTCCTCGACCCCCACGGCGACCGGCACGCCGGCCATCACCCCATCGCCCACCCAGCCAGGCCCCGGCGTGACGCCGTCGCCATCGGCTATCTCGCCCAGCGCCACGCGCCCGCCGGGCGCGACGGCGCCCCCAACAAAGCCCCCCGCGCCCGGGGCCACGTGGACGCCGCCAGCGGTTGTCACCCCGCCCCCGGCCGGACCGACGAGCACGGCCGGTCCCATGCCCAGTGCCACGCGGACGCCCGCGCCCACGGCACCGCCCATCCCATCGCCTACCCCAACGCCAACATCGTTTCCCACGGTGCCACCGCAGCAACCCTCGCCGCTGCCCGGCATCTGCGTGCAGGCGCTGTCCTACGGCTGGCTCGTCGCCGGCGCGGCAGTGCTGCTGGTGCTGGTCGCGGCGTTCGCCGTGCTGATGGCCCGGGGACGACGAGAGGAGCCGTAGGGTGAAGCGCACCGTAGCGGTGGCCGGCGTGGCCCTGGCACTGGTGATCGTGTTGGCCGGCCTGGTCCGATGGGCGACGCGTCCGGCCCCATCTTCAGGCCCAACCCAGGCCGTCAAGCTCTACGTGGCCGAGGACGGCCTCTACCGCGTGCCCCTGGCTGATTTGGAAGCAGCCGGCCTGATCGGGGTTGCTCAACGGCCCCAAGACCTGGCCCTCGCCTGGCACGACCAGCCCATCCCCCGCGCTATCGACGGCAACGCCGTCACCTTTTACGGCCGGGGCAGCCGCAGCCCGTACTGCGCCGAGTCCGTCTACTGGGCCACGCTGAGCGGCGACGGCGTCGCGCCAGAGGAACGCTCGGTCAGTCTGGACGGCGTGTCCCCGGCGACTGCTTGCGCATACACCGCCACCCTGCGCCTGGAAGAGGAGAAAGTATACTATGCCCGGGCTCCGGTGGACGCCGGCCGCTGGCGCTGCTCTTGGGCGTGGGTCTCGCTCACGGCCCCGCGCGCGTTCACGGTCTCCTTCGAACTGGATGAGCGGGTGGCCGGGCCGGGCCGGCTGCGCGCCGCGCTGTTGGGCAGCACCCAGGCCCCGGTGCAGCCAGACCACCACGTGCTGCTCACGCTCAACGGCCAGCCCGTGGCCGACGTTACCTGGGACGGCCAGACGCGCCACCTGGTGGAGGCTCCAGTGCTGGCCGGGACCTGGCGCGACGGCGAGAATACCCTCGTAGTGCGCGTGCCCGGCGACACTGGCGCCCCGGCCGAGATTGCGCTCCTGGATTGGGTGGAGGTTTCCTATCCACGTCGTCTGGTTGCCGTGGGCGACCGGCTGGCGTTCACCGCCCCGGCCGGGGCCTACCAACTGGCCGGGCCATGGGCCGGCCCGGTCCTGGCCTACGACGTGACCGCGCCGACGGCCCCGGTGCGGCTGACTGGCCTGGCGACGGGCCCGGCCCTGGCTTTTGCCGACGCGACGCCAGGGATGCACGAGTACGTCGTCGTGGGACCGGCCGGTTTCCTCCGCCCGACGCGCATCGCGCCGGCCGAGTTGGCGAATCTGCGCGACCCGGCCACCCAGGCCGATTGGGTGCTCATCGCCCCGGCCCACCTCATCCCCGCCCTCCAGCCCCTCGTCGAGTGGCGGCGCGAGCAGGGCCTGACCGTCTTTGTGGCCGACGTTCAGGCAATCTACGATGCCTTCAGCTACGGCGAAGCCACGCCGCAGGCCGTCAAGGACTTTGTGACTTTTGCGCACACCGAGTGGACCCGGCCGGCCCCCCGCTTTGTCGTGCTGGGCGGCACCGCCAGCTATGACTACCGCGACGTGCTGGACGCGCCGCGCCAGAGCCAGGTGCCCACGTACCTGCTCCAGAGCCCCTACGTGGGCGAAACGGCCAGCGACAACTGGTTCGCGGACGTGGCCGGCGGCGACGGCCGGCCCGAGTTCGCCATCGGTCGCCTGTCCGTGGGCTCGGGCGCCGAGGCCCGGGCGCTGAGCGAACGCATCGTGGCCTACGAGCGCAGCGCGCGTGACACGTCAGACGAAAACGAGTGGCGTAACCGGGTCATGTTCGCGGCCGACGGCAAGGAGCCGGGGTTCCGCGCCATGGCCGAGCGCCTGGCAGCCGACCTGCCCTCAGACGTAGAGATCGTGCGCGTCTACCAGGGGGATTTCGCCACGCCGGAGGAGGCCCGGACCCGACTGCTGGAGGAGTGGAACCGGGGCGCGCTGCTGCTGACCTACGTGGGCCACGCCGGCATCAACGTCTGGACTGACAAGCAATTCTTCCGCATGGCCGACGTGTCGGCGTTGCACAACGGCGGCCGGCTGCCTTTCGTGGCGACGATGACCTGCCTGGACGGGTACTACCACCACCCGCAGGCCCAGTGCCTGGGCGAGGCGTTGCTCCTGGCCCCTCACGGCGGCGCGGTGGCGGTGCTGGCTCCCACCAGCGAGTCGTTGCCGGCCGACCAAAAGTTTCTCATCCAGGGCCTGTTGGCGGCCCTCTATGACCCGGCCCACCCCACCATAGGCGAAGCGATGGCGCAGGCCAAGCGCAACCTGCCCGATACCGCCGCCGCCCGCGACCTGATGGCCACCTTCAACCTGCTGGGCGACCCGGCCACCCGGCTGGCCTGGCCGTAAAACGTATTGCGTGCTGCGTGTTTCGTCACGCAGCACGTAACACGTAACACGCTACACGTCGAGCACGATCGTGGCCTCGTAGCCGGCTGGCGTCTCCCGGATCGCCAGGTCGTGATAGGTGGCGGCCTTGATGGGATGGAACACCGCT
>Ga0190284_1001054_pt1 | contig 12880 bp, 11 predicted proteins | sample 48691812_MG_FD_161668 | JGI IMG/M metagenome (GOLD analysis project Ga0190284, IMG submission 161668) | Hydrothermal vent microbial mat bacterial communities from Southern Trench, Guaymas Basin, Mexico - 4869-18-1-2_MG | ecosystem: Environmental > Aquatic > Marine > Hydrothermal vents >...
GCAGGCCTCCTTTGGATAATGTTTATCTTGGTAGACAAACTTATATCCATAGAGATACCGGATGTCCATTCTATTTGAATTCATGTGCCTTTCCCTCTATTTCTTTCAACTAATTTGGAGATGATCCTTAATTTTTAAATAGTTTTTACCAGTGATGCGCTCCACTCTTTGATTTCATCAACGGCATCATCCGGATCACCATCGATTTTAAGTCCGTCTGCTACGATTTTACCGTCCATGCCGCTGATTTCTTCTTCCAGGAGATCCACAGTTCCGCAAAAATGTTCATAAGAGCTGTCACCAGGAGCAAAAACCGCAAATTTTTTTCCACCTAAATCGAGTCCTGCCATATTTTGATAAAAGTCTTCAAAATCCTCTTGTAATTCCACCTCATCATCTCCATATGCCGGGCAACCAAGCAGGATAAGATCATGCCCGCCGTTCAAATCCGAAATTGAAGCATCAATAACATTTTTAATTTCAGTTTCCATGTCGTTTTCATCCAGTGTTTTTTGAATCAGGTCAGACATGGCTTCCGTATTCCCGGTTGTAGAACCAAAAATAATTAAAGCTTTACTCATCTTATTTTCCTCCTTTTTATGATGTTTGTTTGTATCTACTAAGGTGGATAGGTTGAAGGCTAAAGACTGTTAGGAAAAAGCGCATTTTAAAGCCATGTTTGATGCAAGAATAAGATATTTCCACAAAAGTCCTACAATAGTGTTTTTCTGACCCCTTCTGCCTTCAGTCTAAACAGCTTCAGCCTGACTACGTTAGTAGTTTCGAATCCTTTTAAATAAAAAAGGCGCAACTTGATTGTTTTTCACAATCCAAGTTACACCTTCACTTCCCCGCCGTATGGCGGAACCGTAAGACATCCCGTTAGAATTTATTCCATATAAAATTTTCAGAAGCGATTAATGCATCCGGCCACTTGCAGGTACGAAGCTGCTGGAATTAAGGTGAGGATAATAGTTTTTCAGTTCTTCAAAGGGTTCACCGCTTAAAAAAGTTAATCCGCCTTTCCTGGCATCATTTTCTACCATTTCTGAGGTAAACAGGGTAATCACTATATAGTTTGAACACAGTATATAATAATCTGATTTAAAAAGATTGATTTTAAACAGTTGTCTGACTTTTGCTTTACCGTTGAATCTTTCCGACCTGATGTCTACATCTCTGCCGTGATTTTTTACCTTATTTAAAGCCCGGGCAATAACGCCACAAATATCTTTTGAAGTCCTCCTTTTTCTTTTTACAGCCGGATCGCCGACCCTGGCTTTATAAGAATTTACCGTGTGTGCTCCTATGGCCCAATTACTTTTGACTCTCTTTCCCACTTTTGCCATTTTGCTTCCTTTTTAACAAATAATTTTTAAAAAATCGTATTAACCAATCTGATCGTTTTCAATAGCAGAAGTCGCAACTTTGCAAGCTATTTTACTTTGAACAAGCACAGTTTTTGCAATTTCCATCGCACTGACAATTACTTCTATTATTGTTATTTTCTTTCTTGATTTCTGCAGGATAAATTTCAGAGCCTTTTGCTCCCTGGAAAACAACCTTGCTCCTATGTATTATGCCGGGATTCAACAATTTTTCAAACACGTCTTTTCCGAAGGCATTGAGCACTCCGACTTTTTCAATATTGATAAGAATACGGCCATTTCCGATATAGTCGGTTTTAATCTTATTGATCAGTTCCCAAGCGGAGTTTCCGTCAAAATCCCCACTCAATTCTAAATACAAATCACCCTTGCTATTACGTGACTCAATGGCAAAATTAGCGCTCATTTTTTCACCTCGATTCCCTTTGAAGGTAAGTTGTTCTGCTCTTTATATGCTTGCAAATTAAATCAAGACTGAAATGTAAAAAAATATCTAATTCAGTTCAGTTTGATGGAATTTTCCATCAAAGCACCTGAAATTGAACTCAGACTGGAACTTGGAAGCATTTTAATCGATTTACTATGTTTCCGGCATAGCTTTTTGACTTTTTTGCACGCACCGTGACTGTTGCAGTTTACTGGGCAAAGTATAAGATCGGATCTCATAACCAGAGCTTCAATGTTTTGACTGCCATTTTTCATATAACCATCGTGATAATCAAATTCACCCCCGCTTGATTCAACCAGCTGGCGATACATGTGCTTCATTTTTGTCATGCCGCCGACAATTAAAATACGCTTTGCGCAGAGCTGATACTGCGGGCATGTCTCGTCGCAGTTATTCCCTGAAGTAACGACAGATGAAATTTGATAAATCAGCTGTTTAACTTCATCGGCAAGTGTATTGTTTGTAGACTGTATATCAAAAAGTTCAATCTGAAGCCGTCGTTTTTCCCTTTCCAAACATCGAAGCTGATCAAGCTGCCGGCTGTATTTATTCTCCAGCGCTCTTAAACTATCTTTTAACTCATTATTTTCAATTTCATTTTTTTCAACCTCCTTGTCCTGAGAATCTGTTTTGTCAGATCCGGCTTTTATCCTTTGCAGTAAAATACGTGTTTCATTCAAAGCAGCAATTGTTGATGTATTTTCTTTTTTAAGAGTTTTATTTCGCATTTTTTCCTGCTTTAAAAGTTTTGCTATCTTTTGATTAACCTCAGCCTGTTTTTGAACATCACGTCTGGACCACATCACTTCGGCAAGATTGGCATGGCACAGCATGTGTGTTGCTCCAAAGATATCCTCAAGATATTCGATAGGCAGATCTTTGCGCATTGCAGCGATATAAAAGACTCCATCTATTTTTCCTGATTGGATAGCTTTTTTCCATATTGCAAAGAATTCGTCTACATCCATATCTGCAAGTTCAGCTATGCTGTCACGATACTTATACCTTAGATAGCTATTTGCTTTTTGTGATATTCTATTCTGGTCATTAAGATTCTCCATAATCATTCGATGAAGCTGATGCGGTTTTAACTTTTTTATCTGACATTTTGCCCTTTTAAGCACCTTGCGGTGTTCATTGATATCAAGGCATGCACCGATAACCGGGCACTTGAAGCTGCTATGAATTTGCCAAATGTGGCTTAGCTGATCATTCATTTCTGCTGTCGTATTTTGGTTGTTGTTAGTAGTTATTTGCCTTGGCATATGTATTTCCTCCAAATAGATTTTTTCGTTTGCAAATATTGAAATGTTAATTGCCCTCTATAAATTAGGCAAACCTTAATTATTTAGGATTTCCTAACTTCATATATAAAAAAATTAGCTCAATCGTTGTGTCAAAGACATTCTGCATGTATTAGACGCATAATTTAGGCATGCCTAACATAATAAGTTATCCCAAAATATATGTCAAGCTTTTTTTACCAACGCGGAGAATATATAAAAATTAGCCACAGACCCACACCGCCCCACAAGAACTTGTCGTGAAATGCCTGACGCATTTCCAAGCAAGGAGTTTTCGCTGGGACGCCTTGTCCGAACGAAGACTGCTATGCTGCCATACTGTCAAGAAAGTGCATCATTGACAGTCACCATTTTATATAATAGAGAAAGCATCTAATCATACACTGATACCCTGAAAATCGGATTTTCCATACTGAAATGAAACATCGATTAAGCCTATTTTTCATCTTTACAGCCATCGTGCTGCTGATAGCTCCTCCCGCCATCAATTCTCATCCCCATGTTTTCGTTGTTAATAAGATTATAATTGTTTTTGATGACCATGGTTTTTCCGGCATCCGTGTCAACTGGGGTTTCGACGAATTTTTCAGCAGCATGATAGCAGGTGATTATGATAAAAATCGCAACAAAAAACTTGAAAAACCCGAAATTGCCATTATTAAAAAAGAGGCATTCAGTTATTTGGCTAATTTTGATTATTTCTCTTTTATTAAAATCGATGGTAAGCCTTTTAAAGTTAAATGGGTTACCGATTTTTCGGCTGCCCTGTCAGACGGCAAACTTACCTATGAGTTCTTTATTCCGTGTCATGTCAAAGCTTCGTCAACGTTTAAGGAAATCACCATTGCCCAGTATGATCCTACTTATTATTCTGCTGTATTCTTCGGTAAAAATAAGCCGGTGAAGATTGAAGCAGGGCCAAGTTTTGAAACAAGCTTTAAAATTGCTAAAAACTTGAAAGAGTCATATTATTACGGTATGGTCCATCCTGTTGAAGTTATATTAAATTTTCGATTGAAAAATGATTGACGGCGTCGTAAAAAGTCTCATCTACTGCGTTGTAGCGGTTTTTCAGGAACTCGACATACTGTGTATATATAGTCTCGTCCCTGAAAAACCACTACGCCTTGTACCCCAAGGGCACTTCCTGCGGGGCGTATATGAGCCTTTTTACGACACCATCCGGCGTTTTCAACGATTTTCAAACAACTAAATCATAACCGTTTGATATGATTGACAAGTTTGTTTCGGTTGAAATGCCATAAAGCGGCATATTATTGATTTACGAGACTGTCATGATTAAACAACTAACATATACCTTGATTTTCTTTTCCCTGTTGATTTGCGTCCCGCTGGCAGCAGCCCAAAATCCCTTTACCTCAAAAGCTCAAGCCCCAAAAGCTTCTCAAAAACAGGTCATGCCGAATCATTTTCTGGCTAAAATTTCTTTCTGGCAACATCAGCTCAATCAGAAAATGGCTGCTTTAACCAGACAAGCCAAAGAAACCGAAAGCATAAAGCCTTTTTTCTTTTTATTCATTATCGCATTTTCATATGGAATCCTTCACGCAGCCGGTCCGGGACACGGCAAAGCAGTGGCTGCCTCTTACATAATTTCTCAGAAAAGAAAGATTGTTGACAGTTTAATATTCGGTAATATGGTTGCTCTTTTCCACGGCTTTTCAGGAATGTTTCTGGTTCTATTTATATATTTTGTTTTAAATTCAAGTGTTTCAGGAACGCTCCTTGACGTGTCCCGTATAACACAAATAATAAGCTATAGCCTTATCTTGCTACTTGGGACAGTCCTGCTTACGAAAAGTATTTATTTGTGGTGTCGTCCAACCGTTATTGATCGGCGCTATCCTGATGGGTATACACGGGGAAGGAGAATAGGGAGTCTGGCCACAGCCTTTGTTGTTGGCATGGTGCCATGCCCTGGTGTTGTGCTGGTGATGCTTTTTTCTCTTTCACTGGATATGATCGGATTGGGATTTTTTCTTGCTTTATCTATGACACTTGGTATGGCGGTAACTATCTCGGCAGTAGTTGTAATAGGAACAGTCGGTAAAAACCTTGCACTTGGCGCACTGGAACGTAGAAGGAATCTGTTGGAAATTGCCGGACAAGTAATAGAGACTCTTGCCGCACTGATGATAATGGCACTTGGCGCACTGTTTCTGGCAGCAGCTTTTTAGTACGGTTAGGCGCTTGTCTATTTATTTTGTGCTTTTTATAAAAAAATAATAAACAATCTCGATTCACATCTGATCTTATATCTTATGCGCCATCAGGGCATAACTTTTTGCAAAATTGGGGTGCGAAACTTGAGTAAAAATATGAAGGGATGATATTATGATTAAAAATAAATATCCGTTTTATCTGGCAAACAGGCCGGAAATGCCGAACGTAGACCTTAAAGTAATTGACAAATTTACTGGAAAGGTCGCAACTCGTGTGCCGGTTGCAGATGAACATACTATCGACAAGGCTATAGAAGCTGCTCACAAATCTGTTGAAGCATTGAGAGCGATGCCGGCCTATAAACGACAGGAAGTGTTGTATCATTGCGTGGATCGCTTTACCGAACGATTTGAAGAACTGGCCATGGCTCTTTGTATTGAAGCAGGGAAACCTATTAATGACAGCAGAGGTGAAGTAACAAGACTGATCGAAACGTTTAAAATTGCAGCAGAAGAAAGTGTGCGCATGACCGGGGAATATGTTCCGATGGATCGGAGCCCCCGGGGGGAAGGATATGTATCCACCTGGAAAAGGGTGCCCATAGGTCCTTGTTCCTTTATTTCTCCGTTTAATTTTCCTTTGAATCTGGCGGCTCATAAAATTGCTCCTGCAGTGGCTGCAGGCTGTCCTTTTGTATTGAAACCGGCAAGTCTGACCCCCGTAGGCGCTTTGATTATCGGTGAAGCATTGAGCGAGACAGATCTGCCTGAAGGAGCTTTTTCCATACTGCCGTGCGGCCGGGACAGTGCACGACTTTTCGTTGAAGATCCAAGGCTGAAACTTCTTTCTTTTACCGGTTCTCCTGCTGTGGGATGGAATCTTAAGGCCAGGGCCGGAAAGAAAAAGGTCGTGCTTGAGCTTGGAGGCAATGCTTCCTGTGTAGTAGATGAAAGCGCTGATCTTGTTGATGCTGTTTCCCGTATTGTTTCCGGTGCGTTTTATCAGTCAGGACAAAGCTGTATAGGAGTTCAGCGGATTTTTATTCATGAAAATATTCGTGAAGAATTTACTTCAAAGCTGGTTGCCGCAACAGTTGCATTAAAAACCGGTGATCCAAAAGATGAAGATACTTTTATCGGCCCCTTGATTTCAGAAAAAGAAGCGATACGCCTGGAATACTGGATAAACAGTGCAATAAAACGCGGAGCAGCGCTTTTATGCGGAGGAAAGAGGGAAGGCGCCATGCTGGAAGCCACACTTTTGGAAAATGTGCCCGAAGATGAAAACATCTGCAGAAAAGAAGCATTTGGCCCTGTAGCAGTAATTTCAGGATTCAAAGATTTTGATGAAGTGCTTAAAAGAGTAAATGACAGTATCTTTGGACTTCAGGCAGGGATTTTTACCCGTGATATATATAAGGCTTATACAGCATGGGATAAACTGGAAGTGGGGGGAGTAATAATCGGTGACGTACCGTCCTGGAGAGCGGATCAAATGCCCTACGGAGGGATAAAAGACAGCGGCCTGGGACGTGAAGGTATACGTTTTGCCATGGAGGATATGACCGAAATCAGGCTGATGGTAATTCGCAATATTCCTCAATAACATGCCAGCATGATATTTCATGGACGATATTCTAAGAAGCACAATGAATAGCGCTTATTAGCGGTAGCCTGGAAAAACTTAATTATTGTTCCCGAGTTGCAACCCATTCCCGCCTGCGCGGGAGTGACAGAAAAAGTTTACTTCTCCTTTATTATGGAGCGAAATGGCTTGTTCATTTCACTTGCTTCGATCTTAAAAAAGGAATTCTTATCATTTGACCTTGCCAGAAACAGGATTTCTCTTTCTACGAAATCGAATGCCGACAAGTCAGGTACTAATCCGGAAAATCAGGGCTCAAAAAAGGCTCAAACCCATGGCCCTAAACCAAAGAAAAAGAAGGCAAGCAGCAGGAATACGTCCTTTAATAATCCGTAGGCAGAAGCCTTAATAAAAAACGGGCTGAAATAGATGGATCTTCTTGATTTAAAACTTTATCAGAGGGGTTCGTTGTTTGTTGCCGGCTGAATAAATAAATTGCTCGGCTGGATGGAATGTGATAAAGAACCTTGATGGAGGATCTAATGAAGAGTGTCGATCAAGTATCTCAATCGCTGGCTAAACGATTCACAAAACATTATTTATATATATCACTTATACCGGTTTTGCTCCTTCTTGTCTTTACAATTAGCGGAGCCTTTCTTACAGAAAACTACATCTCTGACCTGATCCAGATATCAACTGATGAACTGAACGAAGATGCCGAACAACAGTTGGAACTGTTGGGTCAGAAAATTATCCGGGCTAAGGCGCGGGATGTCGCGAAGCAAATCGGTATATTTCTGGAAGCTAACCCAGGACTCACGATTAGAGAACTCCAGAAAAATCAGTATCTTAAAAACTTTGCTATGCAAAAAGTCGGCGAGACCGGCTATACTTGCCTATATGAGGCCGGTACCGGCATTATGCGGATTCATCCAAACCCCAGTCTCATTGACTTTGACATGCAATTACTGTCCAAGAAACTACCTTCATGGTGGGCTATATTTGAACCGACACTTTCGGGTAAGGAAGTTTCAGGCTACTATGATTGGCTCGAGGCAGACCAAACGATAAGACGCAAATACATGACCATGACCCCGGTCCATGAGCCTTTCTCCGGCCAACAGCTAATGATTGCGGCTACAACTTATATTGATGAGTTTTCCGCCCCGATTGTCGCAATGAAAAACAAAGCAGAAAAAATCACGGCTCATTATCAGGATTTTGTTTCCCGTCAGGGAGTTATTATTTGGTGTGTTTCAGCGGTTTTTCTCCTGTTTACCTTTACCTGTGTCTATCTAATAGGCCGCCGTTCGGGTCTTAGCTACATCCTGCCCATTGAACAACTTGCCAGGGCGGCAAAAAAACTTGGAAAAGGTGAGTGGGAAACCGACGAATATGTTGATCTGCTTCAGCGCAAGGACGAGATCGGTGATCTGGCCGGGGCGTTTGACAATATGCAGACTCAACTCAAAGATCTTTTCATTCGTCTTGAACAGCGCCTTGCCGAACTCAAGCTTACCCAAGGGGCTTTAAAACAAAGTGAAGAACATTACCGGAGTCTATTCGACGGTGTTCCTGTAGGGCTCTATCGTACAACACCGGATGGCCATGTTCTTGATGCAAATCCGACCCTGGTGGAAATGCTCGGGTATCCTGATCTGGAAACATTTTTAGGCCGTAATGCACAGGATTTATATGTCAACCCGAAAGACCGAAATCAATTTAAAATGCAAATTGAAACTCAAAAGAGCAGTCATGCTTTTGAAATACAGATGCGCCAGTACAATGGAACGATCATTTGGATTGAAAATTATTCCCGAGTTGTCCGAGACGCTGGCGGTGGTGTACTTTACTATGAAGGGAGCCTGAAAGACGTTACTGAACGGAAACGCACAGAAGAGGCTTTACAGGAAAGCGAAGAAAAATTCAGGAAGCTTTACAAAGAATCTAAAAGGGCTGAAGAGCTGTACCGTTCTTTGATTCATTCATCAGCCGACGCCATTGTTATTTACGACTTGCAAGGTAGAACCAAGTATGTAAGCCCTGTATTCATTAAAATATTCGGTTGGACGCTTTCAGAAGTCGAAGGGGAACGTATCCCGTTTCTTCCTGAGTTTGAGAAAGAATCAACCATGGCTGTTATTAAGGGACTTGTTGAAAATGGGACCTCATGCCATGGGTATGAAACCAAACGATATACAAAAGATGGGCGGCTCATAGATGTCAGTATTAGCGCTTCACGGTATGAAGACCATGAAGGAAATCCGGCGGGAATACTGGTGATCCTTCGTGATATTTCTGAAAAAGAAAAACTCGAAGCACAATTGCAGCATGCCCAAAGGATGGAGTCGATTGGAACTCTTGCAGGCGGCATTGCTCATGATTTTAATAATCTAATGATGGGAATCCAGGGAAATATTTCGCTGCTGCTCTATGATATTGACAGCTCACACCCACAATACAACAAACTGAAAAATATAGAAAAAAGTATTAATAGCGGGACCAGGCTGACCAGTCAGCTACTCGGTTATGCCAGAAAGGGAAAATATGAAGCAAGACGCCTTGTTTTGAACCAGATCGTTGCCGATAGTGTTGAGACGTTTGGTCGTACCCGAAAGGAGATTGCGATTAACCGTCGGTTTGAATCAGACCTGTCAGCGATCGAGGCGGACGGGACCCAGATAGAACAGGTTCTTTTCAACTTATTTATTAATGCTGCCGATGCAATGCCGGGGGGAGGCGATCTCACCCTTAAAACCATGAACGTCAGTAGCCAAGATATGACGGATAAGCCATACAAGCCTGTGGCAGCCAATTACGTGATGCTGCAAATTGCCGATACTGGTGAAGGCATGGATACTAAAACGCTGGAGCGCATTTTTGATCCTTTTTTTACGACAAAGGGATTGGGCAGAGGCACGGGTTTAGGATTGGCATCAGTATATGGCATCATTAAAGCTCATGGCGGGTATATTGACGTCGATTCCGAGCAAGGTGTCGGAACGACCTTTTATATTTATTTTCCTGCATTGGATAAAACGAATATTCAGACAGACATCCCCCACAAAGACCCAATCCGGGTGAAACCGGGAAAGGGTACGATTTTGCTGGTTGACGATGAGGAAACTATAATTGATGTCAGCGTTGAGATGCTTAAAAAATTAGGTTATAGAGTGCTTAAAGCCATCAGCGGTAAGGAAGCGATTTCAGAATATCAAGCCAACAGCGCTAAGATTGACATGGTCATCCTGGATTTGATTATGCCGAAAATAAGTGGTGGTGAAGTCTATGACAAATTGAAGGAAATCAATCCCCAAGTGAAAGTACTTCTTTCCAGCGGTTACAGTGTCGATGGTCAGGCCACGGAAATACTCAAGCGAGGCTGCAACGGCTTCATTCAAAAGCCCTTTAGTATGGAAGAGCTTTCAAGGAAAGTAAATAAAATATTGGACTCAGAATGATGTATTGGGTTGGCCAAGAAATCTTTTTCCGGAGTTCACTTATTGAGTGTTAATCATTAACCGCATCTTTCTCCATGACAAAGTATATGACCCAGCGGAGGTCTATTTTTTAAAAACCGCACTCGGGCAGATAAGCACAGACTTTGAAAATTACCATTTTTCAAAGATCTCCGGTTATAGTGTACAATCTTAAATTTTCCCTTACTTCGTTCTTAAAAAGGGCTGGTGAAAATAGAAATAAGGAGCGTAGTCCAGAAACCTGGTTTATTGTGACAGGGCTCTGGCAGGCAGTTAGAGAGTGGAGTAGAAACAAAACCCAAAGCTAATATTTTAAATTAAAGGAAAGGAGAATAATAATGAGTAAGACAGAACAAAATCTTTTAGATGCATTTGCAGGCGAGTCCCAGGCCAACCGAAGATACCTTGCCTTTGCAAAGCAAGCGGACAAGGAAGGCAAATCTCAAGCTGCAAAACTGTTCCGGGCAGCCGCCAAGGCTGAGACAGTGCATGCCCATGCCCATCTCCGGGCACTCGGGGGGATAAAAAGCACGGCTGAAAACCTCCAAGAAGCCATTGCAGGTGAAACGCATGAATTCAAAGAGATGTACCCTGCCATGATTCAAACAGCCAAAGAAGAAGTCAACAAAAAAGCAGAGAGGTCGTTTACATACGCAAATGCGGTTGAAGAAGTCCATGCAGATCTTTATCAAAAAGCTCTGGACAGTCTGGATAACCCTCAAGACGTTGACTGTTATTATGTATGCTCCGTATGTGGTTATACATGTGAAAACGAACCTCCGGATGAGTGTCCGGTCTGTAAAGCCAAGTCAAAGGCCTTTTTCAAAGTTGAGTAACAGGTATTTGCCGGAACATGGAGAAGAACGAAATGAAATGTCCATTCTGTGGTTGTCAGTCTTTCTATTTGAAAGATCCGGACGATAAATATGAAACCTATGAGTTTGACCTGGAAAAAGGTGAGGTCAATTTTCATTCCGAGGTTAATGAATCCGATGTGCCCGAACTCCGGGAAAAGACGCATTGTTATTGCAACCAGTGCGCGTGGAACGGGAATTTCGGGAAACTAAAAAATTCTGGAGGTTAAGTAAAAAAGTATTAGTTGCATACGTAAGCAGAACCGGGAAAACCTAAAAGATGGCAGACTATATTGCCGAGGGAATTCGCTTCAGTGGAAATGAAGCTGAGATTAAAAAGACCACCGGAATAAAACCATCCAACCCACCACAATAATCTTTTGCACAAGAACGAAGATTTTGAGCATATCGCACTGATCAGACCGTTGGCTATTGAACGCTTTCCATCAAAGTAAGAATGAACATTTCCCGACAATTTAGATCGCATCATTACAAACAATACACTTTATCTCCACCAGTCCTCCTTTTGGAAGGGCGCTGACTTCAATTGCGGCCCGCGCCGGACGGTGCTCCGAAAAATACTTTTCATAGATCCCGTTAAACTCGACGAAATCTCCCATATCCGTCAGGAAGACATCCACAGCTACTATCTGGTTAAGGTCATAGCCTCCTGCAGCCAGCACAATTTGTTTAAGATTCTCCATGGCCTGGCGTGCCTGGGAGGCAAGATCCGGACCTGCAAATTCTCCTGTTTTCGGGTCCAGCCCGAGCTGTCCGCTAACAAAAAGCCAGGGGCCTGCAGCAATCCCCTGTGAATAAGGGCCTACAGCTCCCGGTGCCTTGTCTGTTTTAATTGTTTTAAGTGCCATAATAAAAATCTCCTTTAAAAATGATTTGTTCTGATTTTTTTCCAGATGTGTTTATCCCGGCAGAGGCAGTTTCAAAATGTTTAATTTTGTTCGAGATCAAGGAAGGCGAAAATTTTAACCACAGGAATACATGGAGTATTTTGAGGATTAAAATTTGAGCCTGACGCAGATATCGGACAAAAGGGGACGTTTTGAAATTGGCTTTGGCAGTATAGTTGATGATAGTTGACCCCTATTGTTTTAACTGCTACTTTAGCTGTATAAATTTACAGTGTCAAACCAGAAAACTAAGAACCGGAAAATTAAGAATCAGAAAAGTAAAAAAAACCCTTCCGTACGAAAATATAATTATGAAATATGTAGATATAGATAAATTGGACGAGTTACCCGGTAAAAGGCTTGAAGATGGTGACACGTTTCAATTTCAATGTTATTCAAAGCTCGACTGCTTTAATCTGTGCTGTCGAAACCTTAACCTTTTTTTATATCCTTACGATGTTGTCAGGTTGAAAAACCGGCTGGGCATTTCTTCCGATGAATTTTTAGACAAATATGTCGATGTTGTATTGCGCGAGACCAGTTTTTTCCCGGAAGTCCTTTTACAAATGTCGGAAGATAATGAGAAGACATGTCCTTTTCTAACGGAATCGGGCTGCGCAGTATATCCTGATCGCCCTGATGCCTGCCGCATGTTTCCGGTGGAACAGGGAGTACTTTATGATGCTGAAAGGAAAAAAGTGAAAGCTGTTTATTTTTTCAGGCCACCT
>Ga0190284_1001056_pt1 | contig 12879 bp, 10 predicted proteins | sample 48691812_MG_FD_161668 | JGI IMG/M metagenome (GOLD analysis project Ga0190284, IMG submission 161668) | Hydrothermal vent microbial mat bacterial communities from Southern Trench, Guaymas Basin, Mexico - 4869-18-1-2_MG | ecosystem: Environmental > Aquatic > Marine > Hydrothermal vents >...
GCGCCGTGGCTTTGTGCTCGGTCGGCTTCTTGTGGGTCGAAGGCTTGGACGCTGATCGATGGGTATTGAGCTGCTCCTCATTCAGGATCCGATAGAACGATGACTCACTCGCTACATACACGCCTTGGTCTGCCAGAGCGGGCACGATTAGATGGGGGGATAGATTCCTGAAAGTCGGCGAATTCGCTATAGAAAGTACGGTTTCTTGCTCTTCGACGCTCAAACTGTTCTTCGGCTTACTCTTGGGGCCTCGCCGCTGATCCTCCCCTCCGTCGGCACGTTTTCTCCACCTCTGGATGGTCCGTGAATCCAGACCGATTTCTTGACAAGCCCGCCAGAGCCTCGCTCCCGAATCTATCGCTTCGTCGATGGCCTCATTAATCATTTGTCGCTCTTCTTTGGAGTGTTGTCGTCCGCGTCCCCCAAGAAATAATCCTCCAGTTTTTTTGAGAACCAGAAGTGCCATCACCTCTGCCAAAGCCTTATCCTTGCGGGCCAGCTCCTTCTCGAGCTCTTTGATTCTCTTGGCTTCGGGACTGCGCTTTTTCGAATTTTTCTTCTTCTGCGTGCCTAGTGCGTCTTTGATTGCCAACTGCATCTCCTCAAGTTGAGCCTCGTGCAATCCCTCTCGCCGAAGAAAAGAGAGCCTCAAACCAGGCGGCAACTATCCTGACACAGGGGGGAAACGAGCATTTCCATAACGATGGCCTGGGCTTACCTTTTGATTTGCTGAGTTTTTGGCAATGGAGTGAATCAGACCTGATTAGTAATGCGACTCGAGGTGTGCTTGCCGAACACCTTGTTGCACAGTCATTAGGTATCGCGAACGGTAGTGTTAGAGAGGAATGGGCAGCATACGATCTGGAGGCCAGAGATAAGACAAAAATAGAGGTAAAGTCTGCTGCATTTATCCAAAGCTGGCAGCGGAAAGAATTGTCCCGTATTAGCTTCAATGTCAGCAAGAAGACAGCATGGGATCGGGAAACAAATAAGCAAGGTCGAGAGCCGGTTCGAACGGCAGACGTTTATGTGTTTGCATTACTTGCACACAAAGACCAAGGAACCATCAACCCTCTTGATGTATCGCAATGGGAATTGTATGTTCTTCCAACAAAAACTTTGGATAAACGAAAGCGTAGTCAGCATTCTATTACATTGCCATCTTTACGAAAGTTGACCTCTCCTGTGAAATACTTCAATTTAAACCGAGTTGTCGCAGAGGCGGCCAAATTACAGAAAAAATCTGCCTAACCATCCCATTCACCTGTCGCATCACCTGTCGCAGGTGACGGATGGCATTAGGATTACACATACTCCCAGACCATCAACGAATAAAGTGGTGCTGAATGAAATATCACATAAAGGCCGAGAGAATCAGCCTTGATGATTTACGAAAGCGAATCGAGGAAACCGACCTTGTACCGAGCCGGGCCTCACTGCTGGACGGGTTGAATACAAAGACAAAAGTGCTCGAACAACATGGCGTCACGACGCTCGCCGGTCTGCGTAAAGAGCTAAAGAATTTTAAGCGCTTAGTAACTTTATCGAAAGCGGCAGGTATAGACACTCAGTATCTAATCCTTCTTAGGCGGAAAATCGAAGGTTATTTTCCAAAGCCGTCTGCGTTGAATGCCTTTAATTGGCTGCCGGGAGGAAAAATCGCAAAGCTCCGCGAAGAAAAGAGAATTCGGCATGCCGCTGCGTTGTATGAAGCGACAAGCAGCGTCGAGAGCAGAACTGAACTGGCGAAATCGACCTCCGTGGACGTTGCCAATCTCGAAACACTCTTTCGGTTGGCAGATTTAACGAGGGTGCAGTGGGTAAGTCCGACAGCAGCCAGGATGCTTATAGAGGCTGGCTATGACAGTGCATCCAAGGTGTCGGCAGCCGATGCCGAGGATCTGTGCGAGGCTCTTGTGCACGTCAATGGTTGTTGATGTGCCAACTCCCGTCGGGTCTACGCGACTCAAGAACTACTTCCTGATTTTCAAAGGCACAGAGTATGTTGTCACTGCTTCGCTGATAGTGCGCGAAGACGAATATGACGCGATTGTCAGGAGTTTCAGACCCATATGACTCGTCCAACAAGCGGCTGCACCCGTCGTCGGCCGCATCGATACTGAGTATGACAAAATCTGTGGTAAGCAGTGGCCTCCGCGGGTGAGCCTCAATCCGTTCAAAAGATCATGCACAGCAGTAACCTTAGAGGCACCGACTTCAAAATCGTTAAGCGTGGCGATGCCGTCACGCATGCCGAGTTCTTTTCGTCGGTTCGAGAGACGGGGCGAGTCGGCATCGTCATCCCACATCGACTCGAGGGCAATGGTGCCATCACCTTGATCATGGCGCACGTGACGGCGTTCTACGATCGCTATCGAGAGCGTGGCACGAAATTCTACGCCTACTCGGATTTCATCACATTTCAACGCGAAACTCCGTGTGCCGACTACTGTGAGTGCGATACCTGGCCCTACCACAAAAACGTCCACGTTTCACAGGGTGTCCAGCAGACAGCCGAGGTGATCACCGAACGTGGCGTGACCGTGCTGGTGGTTTCGGACGATGCCATAAATGAGATCGCTATCGCACCGTTGAACAGGAATGCGCCAGACGCAATGTGATAGATACAACCTATGGTGATCGGCGCTCGGACGGTTCAGCGATGAGCTTTCGGGCCGATCGGCCGGGTAGGGCGCGGAATACAAAGGAATCCTCGTGGATCCCGAGGTCCTCCCCGGTTGGTGCAAGGCGAATCTGGTACCTGCAACCACTCGGCAAAAATCCGAGAGGTACAGTCAGATCAGTAGGCGCATCGCGCCAGTTGAAGAGTAGCAGCTCAGTGCGCTCCGATCCGCCCCTCCAGCCCACCTGCAGCGATTCGTCGAGGAAACGGACCGGTATCCCTGTTGGAGGCACGAGCCGGCGCAACCATTTGAGTCGGCGCGAAGGAATCTTCGTCAAATCATCACCGCTCAGGATCATTCCGCCTGTGGCGCTCATCACGGCGGCGTGAAACAATACCTCGTTTTCGGGAACATTACCGGTAAGCAAAACGCAGTCGGGATCGTTCCACCAGAGAGCACCATTCTGCCAGTTGCGCATCAGGTTTTCGCGGCCCGTGCTCGCAATCGACGCCCACCGCCGGTTGATGTCCATCGAGCTACGCGATCCGTGGATCAGGCCGAACGAGGGCCAGATCGGGTGGTTGCAGCCGAGGATGAAGCCGTTGCCCGCGCCGCGGCGGATCGCTCGCATGCCGCGGCGATAGGCCTCGATCCGTGTTGCCTGAGTATCGTGGAACCGCCCCTGGTGGATCGCACCCCAGAAGGTGGCATCGAGTTTGAAGTAGGTGCACCCCCACTCGGTGCGCATGGTCTTGAACACATGCTCCAGGTGAGCGCACGCCTCGGGATGCGTGCCGTCGAGCACGTACCACGGCCCAAGCCGCCACCCGCCGAAAGTGACCCGGTCGGAGCGGAGCGGATTCCCCGCGTCGTCCTTCACGAACCAGTCGGGATGCTCGCGAAAGAGACGCGACTTCTCACCAGCTACGAAGGGTGCGACCCAGATGGCCGGTTCGAAACCGGCGGCGCTGATCTTCTCGAGAACATCCTGCACCTTGCCGCCAAAGGATGGCCCCGTGTCGAGCCAGTCGCCCATCTGAGGCTGGTACCCGTCATCGATCTGGATGTATCTGAGCTGGGGGATTTTCCCGGCGATCACCCCGAGGTTGTCTACGACATTGTCGGCCGTCACACCTGGACCGAAGCAATACCACGAACACCATCCCGTGGCCACGGATCGCGTGAAAATCGGGGGATGGTGATGGCAGATCCTCGCTGCGAGTGCATCGAGCAGTGCGGCGCGGTGCGGACCGCACCCGACCATGACCTCCTCGAGCTCCCATGTCTCACCCGGTCCGATCGTCTTACCCTCCGTATCGACGACCACCTCGATGCGATTGAGCCGGATGTGAAACCTACCGATGAAACGTCGGCAGGAGGTGAAACCGAGCAGGTACCGTGCGCTGTCCGGGGGCGACAGCGTGATCATGCCATACACAGTGCGTGCGCCGTCGGGTTCGGGGAGCCTGTAGTGGCGGCGGTCGGTGTAGGCGCCCAGATCGACAAGCCGCGCCAGAGTGCCGCCTGTCTGGCTCAGCATGGTGAATCCTTCGCCGTAAAAACGGGTCGCCGCCGGAAGCGAGTGGGGAACGTCGAAGAGCACAACCTCGCGGACGCTCACCGCCTGCCCGCAGTCGTTTACCAAGCGCGAACGGCACAGATCGCCCTCCCACTCGCGAACGACCGCGAGCCCGTTAGGCACGGTCTTGGAGCCGTCGGAGAGCACGATTTGGGAGGGCATCGCCGGTACGAGTTGATCGAACGACTCGAGGTCATCAGCACTCCCAATTGCAGCATAAGCCGTGATAAAAACAAGTCCGAGGCAAAGAAGGGGCTTTTTCATGATGACTCCGCATTCGTCCGAAACATCTTCAGAAAGCGTGGTGCCTATTCCCGTTACAAACACTTCCTGGAGTCGAAGGATCTGCCGCAATCGTAGTTTGATTTCGAAAAGGCGGCACAGGAGCGGGCACTTCGAGAGTGGTGCCAGGAACAAGGAATCGAACTCATTGATTAACAAGCGGATGCGGCTCGTTGCGATCCGTGCGAAATCGAGCATGACGGCTTGCCCCTGATCCTCTGTGCAATTACCTTTTGTGCGATTACTTTTCGAATTCTGTTTGCAGGATTGGACTCATGATTCCATTCACTCCACTTTGGGGGCGCGGTTTTCCTGCCCATCGATCGAAAAGACCAGGGCATCGACAGCCTCATCGGCGTCGCGCAGAAAGGTCAGGCGGATCTCAGCGAGTGGGAACCTGATGAAGAACGCGGTCGGCGATTCGGGGAGCAGCTCGATTTTGCCTTCGCCGCGGGGATCGGCTAAGAGCCGCTCGCTGTCGGTCGTGACTTCGATGTCGAATCCCGGCGCCACCCGGTAGGTTCCGACATAGTCCTCAAAGAGCTTCGGGTCGATTGCGACCGGCTGCTTTCGCACGACCACGAGCTCGTTCTCGCGCTGATTTTGAGCCTGGGCGATGCGCGCCTCGAGGCGCGCCCGCTGCGAGTTGGTGTTCGTGGGGCAATGAATCGCACGGGAGCGGCTCTGGGCGAGGTTGCAAAGCGGCGCATCGGACGCAAGTTCGCCGTCAGCGAGGGGTGCGTAGATCTCGAGGCTCGCAGAGATCATCCCGCCACCAGCGAGCACCTCGATCTCACCGGCATTGAGCGCCGAACGGTAACCGAGCCAGTCCTTGAAATCGGCCCTTGCGGCGCGGTTCCGTTTTGTGCTCATCCCCGCACCTCCCAGCACGAACTGCCGCGGCTCGAGCCTCTCCTTCACGGCACCCACTTGCTGCCCGTCGATGAAGAGCAGCGTCTCTCCCTGGAGATGGCGGTGAACGAGTGCGACGCTGCACCAGGCTTTCTCGTCGAGTCCGGTCCGGGAGATGACCTTGGCGCTCGTTGACGAGCGATATTCCACCCGACCTGCGTCGTCGACAGCCAGCACGATCTTCGCCGATCCGCAGTCGACGGAGGCGAGCGCGCCGGAAGTGTGGCGTCTCACATCGAAGGCCAGCGTGAAGGCATGCAACACATGATCCGGGACATAGCTGAGCGCGGCGCTTGCGTGCTGACGGCCGGCGGAAAAGAATTCATTGTTCCGTACGCGTTCCGGCACTGTCAGGTTGTCGTCGAGCGCTTCGAAGAGCGAGGGTACGATGGCGTAAAACATCTCCTCATGGCCACGGTTGTCGGGATGGCTGGCATCGTAGGTCGTGCCCGCCGGAAAGTGGCCAAGGCCGTCGTCGACGGCGCCGAGAAAGTTGATCGATGGCACGTCCCATGTGTAGAGCTCGCGGTTGGCTTGCTTGATCGCCTGGTAGTGCTCGGGCTCGTAGAGGTCGCAGGGATAGCAGGCCCCGACGATCGATACGATCCCATCCTCTTCGCAGCGTTCGATAATTGCGGTCAGGCCTTGTTTGTACTTCGCAAGGACTTGTTGCGGGTCACCGGTCGCCAGCCCTTCATTGGCCATGGAAAGGCCGATGATCACGTAGTCGGGCTCGAGCGGAATGAGGTCGCGCTCGATCCGTTCCAGGGCAGCGGCTGTGTCGTCACCGGGGATCGAGATATTGACCACCCGGTATCCCGCCGGCGCCAGCAGTCGTGCGAGCCGGTAGGCGTACCCGTTGCGCATGTCGTAGCGCGAATCGTGGCTGGTCACCCAGCCGGAGGCCACCGACGATCCCAGGACGGCGATCGTTTTCTGCTCGTGCTCCTCATCGCCGGCGATGAGATGATTATCGCGTGACGCAGCGCTGTTCGGTGGAGCTGCGGCTTCCCAGGCTGTAGCGGGAAGTACCAACGAGAGCAGAAAAAGGATGGTCAAGACTAGATTGCGTGCGTTCATCGTAGGGTCAACTCCACAGGTCGGACGGGTGCCGGCGCGCATCGCGATCGATGGAATGGATACACTCTAACAAAAAGCGTTCCCCCCGGTGTGGGGCTGTAATCTTCGTGTTTGGAGAAAAGCCTCCACACCCCAATAATTTCTTAGCGGCCTTGGCGATCTTGGCGAGAGGAAGCTTGAACCGGATGTCACTCCCTTCGGAATTCTGTCTCTCGCGCCAGGAAGACCGCTTCTCCCTGACAGGGGTCAATCCATTGCTGCCGCGGGTATCTTCACGGTGCAACTGTGCCGAATCGGCACGCACCGAAACGGAAGACTACAGGTCGCTGAAATCCCACAAAACGCGCGATGAGCGCGCACGTTGCCGACCTGCAAGCTATCCGTGTCGTTAATGAACAGGTTGACGGCATGCGACTTCCAGAGGCTGTTTTGCTTGTTGTTGCCGTAACCGTAGCGATCGGAATTCAAATTCCTATACTCTATCGATGACAGACGGTTTCGACAGAAAGACGAGATTCTTCCGGCGCAACAGGTGATATACTGAGGAGTTAGTCGACTTTTATGTGGTCTCTTGGTGTGGAGCGGAAATAGCGGACATGGCCCTGCTCAGCATGCGAAACGTCAGCTTCTCTTTCGGCGGCCCCCCGCTGATCGCGAACGCCGATCTCCAGATCGAACGTGGCGAGCGGATCGGTCTGCTCGGTCGAAACGGTACGGGCAAGTCGACGCTGCTCGGGCTGATCTGCGGCGAGCTCGAGCCGGACGAGGGTGAGATCACCAGGCAGCAGGCGGTGACCGTTGCGAGCCTGCCCCAGAGCGTGCCGCGCCATATGTCCGGGACGGTCTATGACGTCATCGCCGCCTGCGACGACGGTTCGGCTGCCGCACCAGCACGGCAGGACGCGGCCCCACGCGACGTGGAGCGCGTGATCTCGCAGATGTCGCTCGACGCGATCGCCGAGTTCGGCACCCTCTCCGCCGGGTACAAACGCCGCGTCCTGCTGGCCCGGGCTCTGGCCGGACTGCCCGATATCCTGCTGCTCGACGAGCCCACCAACCATCTCGACGTGAACGCCATCTGCTGGATAGAGACCTTTCTTTCGCGCTACGATGGGACGCTGCTCTTTGTCACCCACGACCGGACGTTCCTTCAGAAACTCGCCACACGCATCATCGATCTCGACCGCAGCCGTCTCACGAGCTGGGCCTGCGATTTCGCCAACTATCAGGACCGCAAGCAGGCGGCCCTCGACGCCGAGGCCAAACAGAACGCCGTCTTCGACAAGAAGCTGGGCCAGGAAGAGACCTGGATCCGCCAAGGCATCAAGGCGCGCCGTACGCGCAACGAGGGGCGCGTTCGGGCCCTGCTGCGCATGCGCGAGGAGCGACGCGCCCGCCGCCAGATGACCGGAACGGTGCGCATGGCGGCGCAGCAGGCCGAAAAATCCGGCAGGCTGGTCATCAAGGCCGAGGACGTGGGATTCGCCTACAAAAGTGGCACGCCGGTCATCGAGCACTTCTCCACGGACATCATGCGCGGCGACAAGGTCGGAATCATCGGGCCGAACGGTGCCGGGAAGTCCACGCTCCTCGGCGTGCTCCTCGGCGATCTTTCCGCGCAACGCGGTTCGTTGCGTCACGGCACGCGGCTCGAGGTCTCCTACTTCGACCAGATGCGCGAGCAGCTCGTCGAGGACGAGTCGGTGCGGGACAACGTGAGCAACGGATCCCCCACGATTTTAATCAACGGCAGGCAGCGGCACATCATCGGCTACCTGCAGGATTTCCTCTTCTCCCCCGACCAGGCGCGCGGCCCGGTGCGCGACCTCTCCGGCGGCGAGCGCAACCGCCTGCTCTTGGCGCGGCTCTTCACGCGTCCCTCAAACGTACTGGTCCTGGACGAGCCGACCAACGACCTCGACGTGGAGACGCTCGAGCTCCTCGAGGAGCTGCTGCTCGACTACCAGGGGACTCTGCTGCTCGTAAGCCACGACCGCACGCTGCTCGATAATGTGGTGACGAGCACGCTCGTGCTCGAAGGCGGCGGCCGGGTCGGCGAGTATGTGGGCGGCTACAGTGACTGGCTGCGCCAGACGGGTGGCAACGGGGACAAAGGGCCGGCACCGAAGAGCGCGGCAGCCAAAGCGGCCAAGGCACCGCGCAACCGTGGACGGATCCAGAAAGATCACGACCGCCCGCGCAAACTCACCTTCAAGGAACGACGCGAGCTCGAATCGCTACCGGTGCGCATCGACGAGCTCGAGACCGAGCAGGCCAAGCTGCACGCGGCCATGGCGGCGCCCGATTTCTACCGCGGCGACGCGCAGAAGATCTCACAGGCGAACGCCAGACTCAAAGCCCTCGACGAGGAACTTGCCGAAACCTACCAGCGCTGGGAAGAGCTCGAGGAGCTCCAGGCGTGACCGAACCAATCGCGCGGTGAGATGCCTCCGCAGAATATCGGTGGAGGATGCCAAATAAAAAACACCCGGAGAGCAGATCTTTACCGTCTCCGGGTGCCTTCTAAAAAATATGAGGAAACTCGAATTCTGTTAGAGGAACAACGAGGCTGCCGATTTTCGGCGCTCTCGATTGATTTACTGAGTTACGACGAAATCGACCAAATCGTGGAACATAATCGCCGGTACATTCAGGACGCTATTGGGACGGTTGTCCATGGCGAAATGGGCGATGTAGGATCCTGCCGCGACGGGCTGATCCAGGATCGTAGCGAAAGGAATGTCTTGAAGAGCGCCGGTAAAGAGCGCACGAGTCGGACCGAGCCTCCACGTGGGATTGATATAGGGGCCGCACGAATAGTATTTTCCACTGCCCAGATCTTCGACGACCACCCACATATCGCAGCCCTGGCCGGCCCAACTGTTGGCGTTACACTCGATCGTGAGAGTGCAGTTTTCGCCGGAGTTGACCGTGACCGCCTCATCCAATCCGTTGCACTTGATGTCGAAGACTGGATCGAGCGTCACACCGTAGAAATTGTTGTAGTAGACCTGGTCAAAGCCTCCACGCGTGTCATGAAAGACGAGATGGAGATTGCCGGCGAAATCGACGCAGACCGAAGGATGTTCTGACATCGCGGCATCGTCGGTGATCCGCAGGTCGTTGTCCCACGTCATGCCGCCGTCGGTGGAGTAGTCGTAGTAGATCTCGTAGTTGCCAGCGCCGTTGCGCACGTCGTGCCAGACGAGGTAGAGGTTGCCGAAATAGTCATTACAGAGCGAGGGACCGCTGCAAAGCGCACCGCTGTCAGTGATCTGGACTTTACCCGACCAACTGGCTCCGCCATCGGTCGAGCGGCGATAGTTGAGCATAGCATCGCTGTTTTCTAGACTCTGATACACCAGATGGAACGTGCCTGACATATCGCACACGAGCTGCGGTGTGATTTGATAATAACTGGAATCAGTGATGAGCTGCTCCGCGCTCCACGTCGCACCACCGTCCGTCGAGATTCTGGAAAAGATGCTGAATTCGCTACCGTCGACGTGCGGGTAGGCCATCACCAGGTTATTATTGAAGTCGCTGCTGAGGACAGGAGCATCGTGATCGATGCTGTCTCCGATCCTCACCGGAGCGTGCCAGCTCATCCCGCGGTCGGTCGATCGCGTGTAGTGAAGTTCACGAACACCCGACAACAAACGGACGAGGTAGACGCAATGGAGATCGTTTTGATAGTCCACATAGACGAAATGATCACGTGAAGTATCGCTGTCGTCGGATATCCGGGCATCCCCTTCCCAAGTGGTGCCGCCGTCCAGCGAGCGTTTGTGATACAGCTCGTAGTCGCCGTCACGTGTGTCCTTCCATACGATGTGGACTCCCCCCATATAGTCGGCGCAGATAACAGGTTCCATGGACGTTGCGGGATCCGCGGTGATGCGCTCGTCACTTGTCCAGGTTTGTCCTGCATCGGTCGAGCGTTTGTAATAGACCTGAGGGATCGGAAATGGAGATCCTTCACGAAGATCCTGCCAAGCAATATGCAGATTGCCCAAAATGTCGGCACAACAGGTAGCATATTCGCTTTCAGCGTTTCCTTCGGGAAGCACGATTTCATCACCCCACTCACCGGCAAAGGAAAGTGGGACAGCAATGAGGGTCATAAAAACAAAAACCGAGGCGATCTGAAACAAATCACGCATGATGAGTTCTCCTCTATATAACTCGTACTCGAAAAAACTATCTTCGACTGTAAAAACAAAACCGTTCTCAGTGGGAAACGTCGTCTTCAAAAAAAGTGTCTCAGTAAAAAATCAAAAAGACTTCATTCCTTTGGCAGTTCTTGCAGTGGCCAGCAACTGGAGGCTCAGTCGGGTAGGAATGGAAAGAAGGGATCTGCGCAATCAGGAATCGCTACCGGTGCGCATCGACGAGCTCGAGACCGAGCAGGCCAAGCTGCACGCGGCCATGGCGGCGCCCGATTTCTACCGCGTCGACGCGCAGAAGATCTAACAGGCGAACGCCAGACTCAAAGCCCTCGACGAGGAACTTGCCGAAACCTATCAGCGCAGGGAAGAACTCGAGGAGCTTCAGGCGTGACGTAGACAGCGACGATACGGAATTGTCTAGGCTCCAGAAACCAAAGAGATCACGTTAAAATACCGATCCTGGCGCGTATCACCTTCGGACTGTTTTCGGTGATCATCGCACACTCGTTTCACAGAAAGTCCTCATCGTGTCCATTCCATAGGGGCTAGTTTTTTGATAAATTCAAAACCTTTAGTGTCAAGGACTATGCGGCATGGAAAAGATATTGCTCGTCCACTGGAACGCCGAGGAGGCCGAGGAACGCGCCCAAAGGCTGCGGGGCGCAGGCTTCGAAGCGACCCCCTGCTCTTCGCAGGGTGGAGAGGGGTTCCGCGAACTGCGCGCGAGCCCTCCCGATGCGGTGGTGGTCGACCTGAGCCGGCTTCCCTCGCACGGCCGCGAGGTGGCTGCTTTCCTGCGCCGGCAGAAAGCCACCCGTCACGTTCCGATCGCGTTCGTCGGTGGCGCGCCGGAGAAGGTGGCGCGGGTTCGAGAGCTGCTTCCCGACGCGGTTCGTGAGTGCCAAAATACGATGATGTATTCAGGTTGTGTTTTCTTTGACCTGTTGATTATTATGCAAAATCGACCACGAAGCCAAAGATGCGGGTTTGGTCGTTGCTCTGGCGGGATCCAGTCAGCGCATGATGCAGGGTCTCGTTTTGTCAGCAGATGCCCCCTTGTATGGCAGGGCTCATGAAATAATTCACCTCGGGCCGCTGGCCCCACACTATATCACGAGCGCGTTCCACAACCTGTGGTTCCGGGTCGTCGCTCCCAATCGAGCTTTCCTGGCGACTGCCAACCGATCGGGCAAACTCGGACTTTTGAGAAAACACTGGCCCACACATCTGGGTGCTGTCTGGGAGGACTTTTGCAGGAGCGCCGTTTCGCGGTTGAGGAAAGAAAAGGGAAAGGCGTTCCTCGGATCGTGGGGTCCGGCTTCTCGCTGGTGGAGAGGGGACGCTCCGGAATGGGATGTCGTTGCCCACTCAACTGATGGTCAACGGCTGCTACTGGGGGAAGCGAAATGGAAAGAACGGTCTTTCAGTCGGATTGAGCTTGAACGTGCGGCAAATCAACTGCGAAAGAAAACACCCCCTCAGCTACCGAAAGGATTGGCACAATGCGAGCAGGTCCGAGTCTTGTTCGTTCCTGCAGCAACCCGATCCTCACCCGTGGAGATCGAGGGTATCTCGATTAGTACCGAAGACAGCTTCGCGCCCGTACAATAATCCTCGAACAACATCTCGAGCTCGATAACTGCAAACCGGGTTCGACCGGCACAAGAACGCGCATCTCTGATACGTCGCGCTAACGTCTATCTTCCGGGCCGGTTGATGAGACATCCCGTGCTTGCCTTCCGCTCTTCTGTGATATCTTAGCTTGACATGACGAGACATCGATCGTGAAGCTTTGAATAGGAGGAACGGCTCATGACATTCTCTGGTCCCCATTCCTATGCCGACGTTGAGCAGGGCTGCACCAGGCACATCGATTTTACGCTTGCCGTGGACTTCGCGCAGAAGACGATCCACGGCACCGCCACATACACCATCGATCGCCCGGTGACCGGGTCCTTCTTCCTGGACACGCGTGACGTGAAAATCGAGGGCGTGCGCGGCGTCTTCGGAGAGGCCAGCGACATCGCGTGGGAGCTCGATGCCGTGGACCAAGTCATGGGCCAGCGCCTGCACCTGAAGGACATGCCCGGGCTCACGCACTTCACGATCGACTTCAAGACGGCACCCGGCGCCAGCGCCTCACCTTCCTCACCCCCACCCTGGTCGTGGGCGATCGCTCGATGGTCAACGTCGTCGTCCACGAGCTGGCCCACTCGTGGACCGGCAACCTGGT
>Ga0190284_1001057_pt1 | contig 12853 bp, 9 predicted proteins | sample 48691812_MG_FD_161668 | JGI IMG/M metagenome (GOLD analysis project Ga0190284, IMG submission 161668) | Hydrothermal vent microbial mat bacterial communities from Southern Trench, Guaymas Basin, Mexico - 4869-18-1-2_MG | ecosystem: Environmental > Aquatic > Marine > Hydrothermal vents > Microbial...
CCAATCCTATCCACGTCGCTACGGCTGCAATCAGTGCAAATCCAAACAGGATGACCATGTGCGGCGGCGAAGGGGTATAAACGCCAGCGTTAGCAAATTGAGCCAGTATCTCCTCCCAGAGGGGATCAACCGTCGTCAGGATCACCGAGTAGATAGCGCCAGAACACGAAAGGGCAAAGACGATTACCCCGCCCCAGAGAAGCCGCCAGGGAAACGCGTGCTGCTTCAACCAGATAAGCAGCGCGAAGGTACCCATGATGCCGTAAATGAGCACTAAGTCATAAGCGTGCATCCAGCCTAGCAGCAGAGCCAGCACACCGGCAATGACCATGTACTTTGTCTGCTCTTCTTTCCACCCACGCCAGATGAACTCGAAGGTCAAAGCAATGAACGTCACGGCGAAGGCAAAATGCGGGTAGCCCAATATGCACAGGAACGAGTTCCCCTCGGCCACGTACACGTCCAGCGGGAAAAGCAACTCACCTTTGGTCAACGTGTATTTGAGGGCGACGAGCACCCAGCCCAGTCCAGAACTGAAAGCAACCAGCAGGAAAGCCGTTCGTCGCTGGCGCACCCCCTCTACATCATTTGGCAGGAATTGGGCCATCAAGCGGTAGGACGCCCACAGGAACGAGCCTCCGGCGATCCAGCGAAAGGCCTGGTACACCGGTGCATAACCCAACCCCGTCCACCGGGAAACCTGGGCCAGTATCCACCAGAGCAGGTTAAAGAAGATTGGCTTGTTGGGTTCGGGCGTCAGCTTGTTGCTGACCAACACCGAACTCTGGAAACTCCGCCACCAGGAGAGATACTGGCCGTGATCGGGCACGTCTAACATCAATCCCATAAATTGTTTATCTGGCGGGCTGGACAGGTAGCCGTAAAGGTAGGGCAGGCTGGTGAGGACCAGGACGGCCACGATAATCGCCCACACGAAGCGCCACTCTTGGTCAGAGATCAGTTCACGGCCTGTTGACGGTGAGGTATTCATCGCACCCTCTTGATTTCGGCCACCGAGGTCGGCTCTTGGCGAGAAAGAAACCAGAGGACGGCGAGTAGAGCTGTGACACCCACCAACAGAGGCAACAGGCTGATTGCGCCGGACAGATGCAAGACCATCCCCAGATTGCGGGCGATGTTCCCCATCTGCCAGTTAGGCCAGGCGTATTCCCCCAGAGGGTTGCGCAGGGTATCCGGTGGAAAGGCCTGCCCGGCGAGCGTCAGCCCCCAGGTGGCGATCAACGACCAGGCAAACAGCGCAATGCTCAGGACTCGCATCCACGTTCGGTTTCTCCGCTCGCGGAAGACAAAGAGTATCGGCAAAACCATAAAAGGCAACATCGGCAGCAGGTAGCGCGGGCCAATGGCGAACCCACCCCACCACATAATGGACGACGAGTTGAACAAGAACATGGCCAATACGCTGGTCAGGGTGACCCATAACTCGGGCCTATGCTCGCCAGAGTTCCACCAGAGGGCAAATCCAGGCATGGCCAGCAACAGCAGCGGCGAAAGCATAAACAGCCCTCGAAATGGGCTAAAAGTGATGCCCCATAAGGCCTCCCAGTGGGGCCAGGTCAGGCTCATAAAACCTGTCTCATGCTGATCAGTCCACAGTTCCGAGTGGCTGTAACCTAACTCGAACGGCGAGCCAAAGATGGCGGCGTTGTAGGTCATCCAGCCAGCGGCGATCAACGCGCCGGTAAGGATCACCCAACCGATGCGCCACCGGTTGTTCAAGCGATAACAAGCATACAGGAACAGAATGCCTACTATGAGGACGGAGGGGTACTCGGTGATGACGCTATAGCCCAACAAAAGCCCAACGGCAAGTAGCGAGCGAGTGGAGAGCGGCTTTGTCCCTACAAACATCAAATAGAACGCCCCGAACAGGCAGGCCGCGCTGAGTTGGTGCCCGTAAAAGGCCCCGGCGTAGGCGAAGGCCGGTGTGAGCAAGCCGTATCCCAAAACCACCAGAGTGCGAGGCCATCGCCGGGGGGTGAATCGCGCCAGCAGGCGGTACATCAGTACGCCCATCAGGGCTGTGGGCAGCGCCGAGGTCACGAGCGTCAGCGCTACCTGGGCGATGGCAAAGCGCACCTTGTGCTCCAGCAGGCCGGTGCCTTCCTTGCGTAGCGTGCTGTTGAATGCTTTGTTATTGGCCAATCTGTCCATCACGCTGTCCATGACAGGCAGGTCAAGAAACCCCTTCAATATCGCATAAACCGGGATGCCTAAAAAAGCGGCACCGGGAGCCTTGTCGCTGTAATAATGCTCCCCGACTTTGGCATAGTCTACGGTATTTTCGACGTAATCGTCAATCTGAAAAGTGGTGTCTTCCACTACAGCTATCACCATGTCCAACCGTGAGTTCTGGTTGGGATCGGCCCAGCGGGGGAAGAAATATCCGTAGCAGACCAAAAGAGTGAGAAACAGGTAGACTGGGTGCTTGTGTTGCTTTAGCCAGTTCATAGGTACTCCTGCACAAATTGTCGAAAATGATCGTGATTACAAGCCGTAACTTCATTCATTTGCCGTCAGTCCCTTTGTACCCTCGATAGCGTATAACACCCCTCCAAGCAGGCCAACTACCAGATTTGTCAGCACGTAGTTTGTGAGCGACATCGCCGCCGCAGTAGCATCCGATACCCCTAGCGAGCCGAACAACAGGACATAGGTCTGCTCGCGGACGCCGAGACCACCGATCGAAATGGGCAAGGCCAACGAGAAAGAGATAATCGGCGTGAATAGCAGGAATACTCCCAACGGTTGCTCCACGTCCAGACCGTAAGCAATCAAGACATTAAAGAGGATCAACAATACATCGAAGATCAAAGACACGGCACATGCCTTGCCCAACGCCCGGTACCCCAGTTGGGACACCGAACGGTAAAACCGTTCCAGCTTCTCCTGGCCAGGCAGATGCACCTTGCTGCCAAGCCACGGGACCAACGGCGTGCCCATCACTACCCAACCCCCGACCACTCCTCCCAGCGTTCCGAGAGTAATTATGGGGACCCATCCCTGAGGGAGCAGAGTGTAGCTGAACGGTAGGGCCAACAAAGCCAGCATAAAAAGTACCCACAAGCCGGTAGCGCGGTCCACCAACGTAGTGCCAACCGCCTCTGGCGCACGCCTGGTGGAGTGTGCAAGTTCGGCCATCCTGACCGCATCTCCGCCCAGACCGGTGGGTAAAAAGATATTAAAGAAAGCCCCGACGAAATAGAGATACGTGAGCCTGCGCAGCGGCACCTTGATGTCCAGTGCTTGCAGCAATACTTGCCAGCGCACCGCCCGCAGCGCAGTACCCACGATCATCAGTACCGCCGCTGCTATCAGGTATCCCCATCGTGCCTGGCGTACAACGTGCCACAATTCTCCCAGGTCAACCTGGAAGACTAGCAGGTAGATCATCAACCCGGCGCTGACAACGATTTTTAAGACGTTGAACAATTGTTTTTTCATACGCTCTCTTCGGCAACGACTGAAGTCGTTACTACAGTGGTGCCGTATACCCTGTCCAGCGGAACACATGCGCGCTGATAGTCATACGTGGTTTCAGCCAGACGTCGCCCGTTACGCGACAATCGTTGCGCCAGTCCATGGTCGCCCAGCACGCGCAGCACCGCTGCAGCAAAATCGTCGGGCTCGTCGGCGATCAAAATGTCCTCGCCATCGGTCACGCTAATTCCCTCACAACCCAATGTCGTGGACACGATGGGGATGCCCTCGGCCAGTCCATTGAGGATTTTCACCCTCATGCCCCCTCCGGCTCGCACGGGTACGACCATCACGGCCGCTCGTTGCTGATAAGGTGTGGGGTTTTCCACGTAACCGGTGACATTGATCCCCAGGCCGGTCTCGTTGAGGGCAAGCAACTCGGCCGGAGGGCGGGCGCCGACCACATCAAACTGTACGTCGGGCCTTTGCTGGCGGATGAGAGGATAGACCTCATAGACGGCCCAGTTCACCGCGTCAATGTTAGGCGGCCAATACATCGTGCCGATGTGCAGGATGTGGTTGGGGTCCGCTTCTCTCTCCACGACGGTCACCTCGTCGGTGTCAATGGCGATGGGGATGACGGTGACATCTAATGATCGGCCCGCCGCTTCTTCCAGAGCTGCTTTGTCCTCTTCACTGACGGCCAACACAGCGTCGAAGTCGCGGCACACGTGCCCCTCGTATCGCTGGAGCAGACGCCAGTCCCGGCCCAGCAACCACTTTTGAGGGCCAGGCTTCATCGTCCACCATAGCCGTTTGTAGAGCAACCATAGTGCGTTGTGAGCGTCGAGAATTTTGCGAGCGCCAGGCACTCGGGCTGCATACTGGGCCATATTGAGCTGGTCAGCGTGGACGATGTCGAAGCGTCTCTCTGAGGCCAGCCGGTCAACCAGTCGCCGCATAATAATCCGGTCGTCTCGTACCATCATCCAGGGCTGGCCGCTGAGCAGGCTACGAGTCATCGCCAGGCCATCGCGGAGTTTGCCTCGCTCCATCGGTATGGTATGTACGGCGTGACAGTACTTTTCCAGATGAGCTATGTCATCTGACTGGTCACCGCGCACGAAAGAGACCAGTGTTACTTCGTGGCGTTGAGCCAGATATTTGAGCACGTTCCAGGTTTTTACCTTGGGGCCGCTGTCGGGTGGGTAAGGTAACACCTGAGTGAGCAACAGAACCTTCATCTATGCCTCTCTTAGCTCCTGCAGAGGAACGACCGGGCGGCCGTAGCGCCCGCCACTTGCCAGGCGCAGCAGCCCATGAACGGCGAGTTTGATCGCGGTAAAGCCGTAAATCTGCAACTTAAGCAGCCGTGCCGATCCCTCTCCGTAATACTTGCGAAAGAAGCGCACGCGGCTGCGATAGAGGTCTCCTTCGCGTTGGGTTTGCCGGTTCCGGCTGCTGCCGCCTCCGAGGTGAATCACCTTTGCGGCCGGCTGGTACCACACCTGCCAGCCTTTGGCTCGCATGGCGTAGCACCAATCCACCTCTTCTGCGTACATAAAATAGCCTTCATCCAACCCCCCCACGTCCTCAAACGCTTCCCGTCGGACCAGCATACAAGCACCTTCTACGTAGTCCACTATCTGTGGGCCTTTGTCCTCCTCGGGCCCACGGCTGGGGTACCAACGCCCGTAGAGCACCCGGCCCATGCCCGACAGGATCAGAAATTCCTGCCAGAGATTGGGGAAGGGTGTGTGTGACGCTTGGAAACTGCCATCTGGATTGAGCAGTTGCGCCCCTACAATCCCAGCCTGTGGCTTTGTGTCGGCCAGACGAACCAGCGTCTGGAGGGATCCCGGAGTGACCATGGCGTCGCTATTCAGCAGGAGCGCGTGAGACCCATTGCTCATTGCCACACCTTGGTTGTTGGCCCTGGCAAAGCCTACGTTCTCCGGGTTGGCGATCAGGCGAGCGTGTGGGAAGCGTTGCCGCACCATCGCTTGGCTGCCGTCGGTGGAAGCGTTATCTACTACGATTGTCTCAATGTCGAGGTCGTCGGCGATTCCAGATGACGCTATCGAGTCCAGGCAATCGGCCAGCAAATCGTGGGTATTCCAGTTGACGATGATGATCGAGATGTCGGGCATCAGAGCAATCCCTTTGTATTCACGCACTACTTTGCTCCGACTGGATCGCCAGATCCAGCCGCTGCTCCTTCGGCCACCAGGAGTTTACCTGTAGTTGAGGCACCTGAAGCCAGGTTATGTCTCAACGCCCAGAGCGAACCCATGAACAGCCAATTGAGCATTGCCAAATCGAAACCAATGATTCCCTGAGTATAGGCGAAGGGAAGCAGCCAGTCTCCCAGGGCCATGGCGATTATACAGCCAGCCGTTCCACCCAACACTGCAACAGACAGACTCTCGGCGAAATTGCCCTGGCCCTGGAGCTTGAGCCGTAGCTTATAGTTGCCCCAGGCCTGTGCGCCAAAGAACCACAGAATAAAAAAAGAGCCAAGGATGCCTGTCTGAGCGATGATGTCAATATAGTTACTGTGACTTGCCATCGCCTCAGTGGGGAAATAGCTCATGTAATAGGAGGCGTAGCCTGCCGGTCCGGTGCCGAAAAGCAGATGTTTGCCGGTGACGCGCCAGTTGACCTCATAGGCAGCCAAACGGGTGTGTCCGCTTTCCTGGGTTTCCGCCTCGAGGTATGTCCCCCAGTAATACCCACCCGCTCCCACGAGGACGACGATTGCCAGGACGGCGAATAGCTTCTTAGAGCGCATAAAAGTCACCACTGCGGCTGCCGTCAAAGCAGGCACCCAGCCCGATAGCCAGCTTGTCCGCAGAAAGAAGCCCCAGTATACCCATCCAGCAGCGTAAACAAGGAGCAGGCTTTTCCAGAGCCAATTCAAGCGCTGGTTAAAAAATGCCAGGGCCAAAGCGCAGGACAGACACCACATGGAGAGCAGACCTTGGGAGTTGACGTGGAGAAATCCATTCGTGGATAAAAAGGTGCGTAGGGCGAGTATCGGGCCCACGCCGAAAGCGGAGCCTAAATCAACAAACAAAACTGCTAATCCTTCTCCCAAGAGGATCCACACCAGCGCCTGCAGCCAACGCACGTTGCGTATGTTGTTGGCCACCAACAGGAAACATCCTGGCAGAAGTATCATCACCAGGCTGGCGACGACTGAGACCAAAGGGTGACCGGTCTCGTGCACCAGCACGTCACGGAACGCGCGGCTCCATACCCAGGAGATAGCCACCGTCGCCATAAAAGCCAGCAGTGGCACGTTGGTCGCTGCGGGTTTCAGGGCCAGGTGTTTCTTTATGACCAGCATATGGATGACCCAAAGCGCGATACACCCCGCGCATATCACCAGGCTGATCACAATCTCGCTGGCCGTGCCCGTCGGGATGCGGAAGCGGACAAATACCCCCGCCAACAACATGGCAGCGATGCCTACTTCCAGGCGCTTGACTACCGCCAGGATTCCAAAGGGCGCTACAAGAACCAATAGGACGAATACGGGGGATATCCTGGTCGTTGACAAACCCACTACAGACAAGCCTATCACAGGCAACAGGCATAGCGTAGTGCCAACGATGCCAACTCGAATTAGCCGAGGCTCGTTGCGTTTCGCCAGGAGCACAATGGTGTTGATCACTCGATAACTTTCCCTTGCTCTACCACCTGATAAAACAATTGCTCCAACTTCTGCGCACACGTTTCCCAGGAGTAACGTTCCTTCACCAATCGCCGCCCGTTGGCCGCCAGCTTTGCTCGCAACGCCTGGTCGCCCAGCAGGCACAGAATGGCGTCGGCAAAGTCCGCTGGCTCATCGGCGATGAGAATGTCCTCACCAGGGGTTACGTCCAGCCCCTCAGCCCCTTTGCTGGTTGCAACCACCGGCGTGCCGAGGGCCAGGGATTCGAGAATCTTCAAGCGCGTGCCGCCCCCCACTGTGAGCGGCACCACACAGGCCCAACTCTGAGCCACCGCTGGCCGGATGTCGTCCAGATAGCCGGTAAATATCACGCCGTCGCCAACCGGCAAGGCCGACAGGTCTACGCCATTGGTCTTACCGGTGATGCGCAATACCGTTTGCGGCCGGTGTGCCTTCACCAGGGGGTAGATCTCTTCCAGAAAATACGCCATCGCGCCGTAGTTGGCAAAAAAGGTCAGCGCTCCAGGGAAGATAAGTGCGTCGGGCACCGGCTGGCCGAAAGCTCCGTCGTACAGTGATAGATCCACCCCGTTGGGCACGACCGTTAACAGGTTATGGGTCGGGGCAAGCTCTTCCAGTAGGCGAGCCCCTTCGTCTGAGACCACTGTGATGGCATCGAATCGGCGGGCCAGCCACCGCACCAGGCGACGAAATTTCCACCACATTGGCGTGTAACGCAGTTGCCAGAAGAGGTCTTGCTGGAGCCCACGACCTTCGTAAAAGGGGGCAACTTCCAGATCTTCCAGCACTCTGGGCCGGTCGCCGGCGGCTAGGGCGTAGCGACTGGTCCAGATTTCTGAGGCAATGACCAGGTCATGTGCTCCCGCATGTTGCGTGACCAGATCCACCATCTCCTGGCTATAGGTTTCCACAAGAACGCGGGGCCAGAGCGAGACAAACCCGCGCAACGCCCGCCAGCGCCCCGGTGTGAACGGGATGCGTTGCACCACCTGGACGTCGGCGCAGAACTCGCGCAGCGCCGGCAGGTGCGCCGCATCGGTTGCCGGGTCGTCGCTGAAGGTGAGCAGCGTGATGGTGTGATTCCGGCTCAACCGCCGCAGCAAGTTGTAGATTCTCATCTTCGAGCCGTTGTCCGGCGGATACGGGAACCACCAGGACAAAAAGAGCACATTCACGTGATCATCCCTCACAACTGATTATGAATTCTGCAGCGAGTAGCGTGTTGTCGGGCCGAATTGGTTGCGGACGAAATCGGCGATGGCCTCGATCATGGCCCGGCGCTGCGCGCGTTGGCTGCGCCACCGGGGACGCACCGTCCAACTGACCAGCGTTCGCAGGTACTCGGCCAGCAGCGTGTGTAACCAGGCCCGCGCGCCGGCCTGTGTGCTTCTGAGAAAGAGCATGCGGTTGCGCGTCATGTAATAATGGATACGCGGTGATGTGGCCTGTTGTGCTGGCGTGATCTTGTGCCAGACGTGGGTCTGGGGGACGTGCAGGATCTTGTACCCGGCGCGAGCAGCGCGCACGCACCACTCTGCTTCCTCGTAGTACATGAAGAACCGAGGATCGAGCATCCCGGCCTCCTCGATGACCTCCCGCCGGGTCAGCAGCGCACATCCGGTCACAAAATCCACTTCACGGATAGCGTCGTATTGGCCCTCGTCTACCTCATCCAGGCCTATCATCTGAGTGTCACCTCGCTGCCAATCAATGGCCCCGCCGGCCGACCAGATGGTCGCCGGGCGGTCAAAGTAGTAGATCGTTGGTCCGGCCACGCCGGCCCGGGGTGTGACCTCGACGGCATCTACCAGGAGAGAGATGAAATCGGCAGCAACCTCGGTGTCATTGTTCAGGAGCAGCACGTAATCTGCGCCGTGAGTCAGAGCATGCCGCAGACCGACGTTGTTTCCCTCGGCAAAGCCCAGGTTTGCGCCAGTTTCCAGGATTGTCATGCCAGGGAACGAAGCCCGTACAGCCTTCACGCTCCCGTCGGTCGAACCGTTGTCCACCACGATGACCTCATAGTTCGGGTAATCAAGCTGGCGCAAAGATTCCAGACAGGCCAATGTGTCGTCTCTGCCATTCCAATTTAGGACGATTACCGCCACTCGAGGCGACTTCATCGAAAAAACTCCTTAGATCGAAGACAACCGTCCCGACCACGATCCGAGTGATGCACGGCGGTGACAATTTTCACCTGGTACTGCCTTTTGTCAGTCGTTCCAAAACCATGTTGCGCAGAAATTCCCTCTCGTGGCGTTCGATGCTGCCCGAGGCCAGCAGGGCCACGACGTAAGCAATGGCTCCGGCTCCTATCAGCACCAGGAGCCCCGACTTAGAATCAAGCGTGGCAAAGATAGGGGCCTGACTCAGCACCGTTTTCAGCAAAGATACACTCACGCCCATCGTGGCTGCTGCCAACGCGACCCGCAGCAACGATCCCCAGCGCCGGCTCACCAACCGATCATTGCCGATCAGTCTCCAATACTGTGCCAAGCGGATCGTCCGTCCGCTGACCAGCGCCAACGCAGCACCCAGGATACCCATAGTCGGCACCAGAATCAGGTTCAGTACCACAGTGATGATGGCGTTGATCACGTTGATCCGGGCTGCCGGGCGTTCCAGGTACAGTGTATTGGCCACCCGCCCCAGGAGTTCCAGCAAAAAGAGGCTGGGCAGTGCCCAGAGCATCACCTGCAACACAGGAATAGAGTTGGCAAAGGTTTCTTCATAAAGGGTGATGATGATCCGGTCCGCCAGCACCGTGCCGCCCACGGCGATGGGCAAGCAGACGATTAACAGATACTTAATGGCCTGCCAGATGACCCCAGGCAGGGCTTCTGGATCCTCTGTATAGCTCCGCACCATGCTGGGATACATAGCAATAGCGATGCTCTGAGCAACGAGAAGTATCATATTGATCAGTGTCCAGGGTGCGTTGTACCAGCCAGCGGCGGCGTTGCTGAGGACAAACGACATCAGCACCGTGTCGAAGCGCTGCATGAAAACATACGAAATGTCACTGATGCCAAAAGGTATCGCGGCCAGGACCAACTGAGGCCAACGACGCACCGAGAGTGCCAACCGCCCCACGCCCAACTTGAACAGGGTCCGTCCAGAGAGCAGGGCCACCACAGCCACGCCTGCCAGGGAGGCGATGATCAGACCGATGAATCCCATACCGCTGATCAGCAACAATACACCCAACCCCCAGAAAATCAACTGGTTGATCAGCGCAAAGGTGGACGTATAGTCCAAACGCTCCCGGGCGGTCAGTGCGCAGTCCAATGGTCCTTGAAAGGCATAGAGGATCAGTCCGGCGCTGGCGATGAGGATACCCAGCACCATGTCACTTTCTTTGCCTAACCACAACGCCGATAGGGGGGCGATAATCGTGATGATCAGCGAGAGTACCACGCGGATGGCCACAATGTTGGGCAGCAACCGGGAAGTCTGGCTGCGATCCCTGGCCATCTCTCGCACTGCGTACGTTGACATGCCCCAATCGGTGAAAATAGCGAAGATAGCCACGTAGGCGACGACGATCGAATACTGGCCAAAGTGGACGTCTCCTAGTCGGCGTACCACGTAGATATTGAACAGAAAGGCCAGCACCTTCAACGCCGCCTGCGCGCCCAGTACGAAGGAAGTGTTGCGGGCCACGGTAGCTATTAAACTAGCCTGAGGTTCCCCACCCACCGGTGAGAGGGAAGCTTTTGATTTGGTTGATGGCACAACTGATGAGATTTTGGACACGTTAACTTCTCTCTATCACCGAGTGATAAATCTGAACCAGTTCCGCCATTTCTTCTTGCACCGTTCTAGCCGGCGGAATCCCTTGCTTTAGAGACTCAAGCATAGTCGGCTGATCAACGATACGCTGCAACTGATGAGCCAAATTTGCTGCATCCCCCATCTTGAATAGTAGCCCGTTGACTTCATGCTGCACTAGTTCGGCCATGCCTCCTGTATCGCTGGCGATAACGGGTGTACCAGCAGCAAAGGCTTCCAGAATCACATTGGGGCTATTCTCATACCATACTGAGGGTACGACCAGCACGTCCAGCTCGCTGTGTACCTCCAGGATTTGCTCATTCGGGAAGGTCCCGGCGAACGTTATTCGCTCATCGCCGTCAACAAACCTGCGTAGGTGGTGCGTAAAGGGAGGAAACTGTTCGGCGTTGCCGTAGAGCAGCAGGCGGGGTGCCGGCCCCTTCGTCTGCAGGCGCTTGAAGGCCCGCACTAACACATCCACACCCTTGTGCTTGGCAATTTGCCCGATATACCCTACGCGCAGGTAGGGCGAGGGCTTCTTGGTACCATCACCGACCCACCTCTGGATATCAACGCCCTGCCGTAGTTGCAGGAATCGGGGAGTGTGGAACCCCTGCGCGGACAGCATCTCTTTGAGAAACAGGGATTCGGAAAGCACCAAATCGGCTGCTCCGAATATCTCGCGAAGGTAGTTCCGCCGTTCTTGCAGCGCTGTCTGCAGATTCTCCTTGCCCATTCCCTTCAGAACCAGCGGAGATCTCCATAGTTGGCGCAGCAAGCGGTTGGATATCCCAGCGGTGATTTTGGCCGTCAACCGATAGCGTCGTTTGTCCTGACACAGGCATAACACACACTCGGTCAGGTCTTCTGGTACATCGCACACTAGGCCATTGGGTTGCAGGAGAGTCACGCGAGGGCAGAGAAACCAGAAGTCCACGGGCTCGAGCACAACGGGGACTCCGCATGATCGGGCTGCCGAGACAACGCTCCCAGACATCAGGTACCCGCTGATGAGGTGCAGCACGTCGGGTCGGAAGTCCTCCAGATAAGACAGGAGATGCTGCTCAATAAGCAGGTTACGAAAGCTAGAGCGGAAGGGATCGGCTGAGAGTGGCAGATTGAAGAACAGCCTCCGGACCGGAATACCATCGTACAACTCGTCCGTGTGCTCCAGTTGTCCCGCCGGACCATACGTATCGGATTCGACACAGATGACCTGTACTTCATATCCCTTCTCTCGAAGTCTGCAGGCGATACGATGAGCTTTCCATTCAGCACCCCCGATGTGACGGGGCGGGAAATGATGGACAGCGAGCAGTACTTTCAAGTTACCCTCCCTAACGTTGCCGTAGGGCGGAACTTCTGTGTCTATGGCCCCCACGCGAGCAGTCCTCCTATGCTTTCGCACCACCTTCGCTCGTCTCACCGTTCGTCTCAACTTGCATCAGTCGTTCCACATCGTCTCTGCTGACTCGCGGGCGCAGGCTGGGTCTGCGTGTTGTCAATCGTCCCGTCTTGCACCATCGCCGGGCCATAGTCTTGCTTATACCCAGATACATCGCTGCCTCACCCAGCGTCAGCCAGGTCTCGTCACTCTCCCTCCTTCTCCGCTTTGGTTCCTTGTTTCTTTGATCGGAGCTGTAGTGATGGTGACCGCCGTTCGGCTTGGCACGATTGACTGTGATTCCCAGCAAATTCACCTCCTGTCGCGAGAGCAGCCGGTCCCTGGCTTGCTGGATCAACTCGTACTTCGTGAACCCTGCACTCACCACAAGAATCGTGCCCTCGGACATAGTTGCCAGGACAGTGGTGTCAGGAGTGCCCAAGACAGGTGGACCGTCAATGAGAATCACGTCCCCTTGGTCTCTCAAGAGCTCCAGTAGAGCCGGGAAGCGTGGCGAGGTCAGCAAGGTGATCGGATCCGCTGGCGGTCGCCCAGCG
>Ga0190284_1001059_pt1 | contig 12841 bp, 11 predicted proteins | sample 48691812_MG_FD_161668 | JGI IMG/M metagenome (GOLD analysis project Ga0190284, IMG submission 161668) | Hydrothermal vent microbial mat bacterial communities from Southern Trench, Guaymas Basin, Mexico - 4869-18-1-2_MG | ecosystem: Environmental > Aquatic > Marine > Hydrothermal vents >...
CACCTGGGCGTTCGGCGCCGCTTCCAGGATGGCGACCGTCTGGGTCAGCACCCGATCAGGTAGCAGCCCGTTCGTGGGGATGGTGATGACCGCCGGCTGGCACAGTCGATAGCCGGCCGCCACGACGTCGGCCAGGTCGGCGCGGATGAATGGCTCGCCGCCGCTGAAGGTGAGGTACACCGGGGCGTGACCCAGGCCGGCAAAGACGCGCTCCCACTCTGCCAGCGACAACTCGTCCACGCGCGGTCGCTGCCAGACGTTGCACGTCCGGCAGCGAGAGTTACAGCGATACGTGACGCTGACGACGACGTTGAGCGGGCGCAGCCGGGGCCGTCCCCACCGCCGGAACGCCACGTTCGCCGGGAGGCGCGGCAGCAACTCGAGCAGGTTAGCGATAGCGGATCACCTCGAAGCGGTAGAGATTCACCGGCTCGTCCGGGTCCGTGATCCCGGCCTTGTGGACCCGGGTGATGAACAGTTGTTGCTCCGGGGTATCCACGCCCTCCAGGTCCGGCAGCAACAGTCCTCGCTGCCAGGGGTTGCGCTGGGATTCCACGATGAGCCCATACCGCTGGGGGTCCAGGTCTTCCAGGCCACGAATGGGCTCCGGCGGGGCCAACACGTCCACAGAGATGTCCAGCTCGTCCAACTCGGCGGGCTGAACCGGCGGAAAGCGCGGATCGCGAGTGGACGCGCTGATGGCATTCTGGATGATCTCCTGGGCCACGTTGGGGGTTGCAGGATTGAACGTGCCGATGCAGCCTCGCAGTTGGCCGTGTTTTTTGATGGAGACAAAGACGCCGGCGCGGTCCTGCATCTCTGGCGTGAGTTCGGTCGGGGGCGCAGTGGTTTTGCCCTGCCGCACGTACGTGCTGATGGTCTGGCGGGCCAGTTCGACGAGAGGATGAGTCATGATCGTATCTCCTTACCCTCTGTTGATCGGTGTCCCGGTCAGTCTGGTACGCATATTGCCTCACTTGCGGCAAGAGCAATTCACTTGCAAACCGGGCGCTTTTGTGCTAACATACGGTCGGAAGCTCTGCGGTGTGCGTGATGCTGAACCGCGTTTTGAGCCAACACATGAACACCGGGGAACCGAACTCGGAAGGGGACGCCCCAGCCGTCCAGGCCAGGGCCGAACCGGAAGGTAGGTACCCACCTTGTATCCCAGGTTCAAAAACCCAGTGGCACACGGCACCATGGGGTTTCCAACGCTAACTAGCGGGACGACACCGATTCGTCCCGTTTTGTTTTGGCCCCTCGCACACCGGCGTGCTCCCCGCAGGGACGAGGCTGCCGCTGGTCAAAACACGAGAGGGGCTCCCCCCTTAAACGAGAGCCCCTCTTCGAGACAGCTACAAGCATGCCGGGCTACTCCGCCGTATCGCTCGGTTCCTCTGTTGCCTCGTCAGTTTCCGCTGCTGTTTTTTCCGCCGCCTGCGCAGTTGCGGCGGCCTCTGCCTCTGCCTCTGCCACCGCAGCAATGGCCGCCTCACGGCGCTTGCGGGCCGCTTCTTCCTTGGCCATGCGCGCCTCCACGATGCGGCGCTTTTCCTCAAATTGCTCCAGGCGGCGCAGATAACGTTCCACTTGCCCGGCCGTGTCCACAATGCGCTGCTCGCCGGTGAAGAACGGGTGACAGGCCGAACACAACTCGGTCTTGAGTTCTTTCTGGGTGGACCCCGTCGTCCAGGTTCTGCCGCAGGCGCATTTGACGACGGCTTCCTCGTAGTATCGTGGATGGATGTCCTTCTTCATCAAACCCAACCCTCTTTGCTATCTAGAACGCCGCGTAGACGCTCACGCACTTTTTGGCACGCGAAACGTGCTCGAACTTTACATAGCCGTCGATGGTGGCAAAGAGCGTATGATCGCGGCCCAGGCCCACGTTGTTGCCGGGCCGGATCTTGGTGCCACGTTGCCGGACGAGGATCGTGCCGGCGCGCACGACCTGTCCGTCGTAGCGCTTTACGCCCAGCCGCTTTGACTGGCTGTCACGCCCGTTGCGACTACTGCCAGCGCCTTTCTTGTGTGCCATCTCACTGCCCTCCTTGAACCGCCACCCGGACGGGGTGGCCTCATCCCTGCTAGGCGCGGATCTCGTCGATGGTCAGCCGGGTATAGTGCTGCCGATGCCCGGTCTTGACGTGATAGCGCTGCTTGGGCCGGTATTTAAAGATCGTCACCTTGCGATGCTTTCCGTGATCCAGCACGGTGGCCAGCACCGATGCGCCCTCCACCGTCGGCTGGCCGACAGACACCTGGCCCTCGCGAGCCAGCAGGAGCACGCGCTCCAGCACTACTTGCTCGCCCTTTTCGACGTCCAGGGTCTCCACGTCAACCATGTCCCCCACGCTGACACGATATTGCTTTCCACCACTCACAACGATGGCGTACTCCATCCGTTCTCCTCACGTTAGCCGAATCGCAAAATGAAAGCCCCTGGAAACGCACGGGGCAGACCCACAAGCTCGCGAGATGCAATTATAACAACGGCATGGGGGCTTGTCAAGGGTGCAACGCAAGGCGGGTGCATCCACGATCCGTGGGTGACTTTTGGGGCGGGTAAGTAGCATAGGGCCTTGTGCCCGTTTTCGCCGCCAAAACGCCCACACCCACAGGGTGCTGCGCTTAACCCCCGCGCTGAGAGAGCAAAGCCCCTTCAGGGCTGGATTTTAGCCCGTAGGGCTTGGCTCTTTCAGCCCGAACATTCATGTTCGGGGCTGCTCTAGAACGCTTGCCCCGTACTTAGCGCGCCCCCAGGTGCATGGGCATGATCACGTGGAGAAAGCCTTCCTGGCCCACCGGCTTGAACACGCCGGGACTGGACGAGGTGGTCATCTCCAGAGCGACTTCTTCCGTGCCCAAAACGCTCAACTCATCGATCAGGAACTTGGCGTTGAAGGCGATCACGGCCGCCTCCCCCTCGATGATGGCGTCCACCTCGCCTACGTTGTCCCCCACCTGGTCTGCGCTGGAGGCGACAACGACCCGGCCCGGGGTCTGCTCCGGCCCCGGCGTCAACTCTAGGCGCACCACGTTGGCCGCATCCCGCGCAAACAGGGCCGCAATACGCACCGCCTTGAGCAGTTCCTGGGTGGGCATTCTGGCGCGAATGTCATGGCGTGTGGGGATGATCTGGCGATAGTCTGGAAAGTTGCCCTCGATGAGCCGGCTCACGAGCTCCACCGTGGCCAGGTGAAAGACCACCTGGTTGGCCGTGACCGTGACCTCCACCGGGTCCGTCTCATCGCCCAACACCCGGCTCAACTCGTTGAGCGCCCGCGCCGGGATGATGACCTCCAGCTTGCCATCCGCCCGGCTGCCAATGGCCTCCGTGCGCACGGAGAGGCGGAACCCGTCAGCGGCAGCCATAGTCAGCGTTTGGTCCTCGAACGTGGCCAGGACGCCGGTGAGGATGGGGCGGCTCTCGTCGGCAGCAGCGGCAAAAGCCACCTGGCTGATCATCTCTCGCAGCAACTCTGGGTCGATCTGCACCGCGTGGTCGGCACCAGCAGTGGGGATCAGGGGAAAGTCCTGCGCGTCCAAGCTCTTGATGTTGGCGGTGAAACGCGCGCATTGCAAGTGCAGGGCCTGGATGCGCGTGTTCAGGTTCATATCGATGCGGTCCGGGGGCAACGAGTTTACGAAATCGCTCAGCAACCGGGCCGGGACCGTGGTCGCTCCTTCCTCGTGAACCTGCGCCCCGATCCAACAGTGAATGCCGATCTCCAAGTTCGTGGCGGACAGTTTCAGCCGCCCCTCGTCGGTCTCTAGCTTGATGTTGCCCAGGATGGGCAGGGTGCTGCGCGTGGCCACGGCTCGACCGACGATGCTCAGGCCTCGGGCCAGATTCTCCTGCAGACAAGAAACTTTCACGGTACACTCCTCCTCATGAAACCAGAAACAACGTTTTCCTACCCCCAGGGACAGGGCCAGTGATCGATGGGGCTACTACTGATGGTAGTATACTATACTCCAGACCCAAGTGCAAGGGGTGATCGTGAAACGTGAACCACAACCGTCGTTTTTATGGTATAATATGGCTGGTCTAGATCTTGTTCAGGAGAAAACCATGCCCAAGAAAAAGAACCCGGCCCCCGATCTGAATGACCCGGCCCTCTACTTTAACCGCGAGTTGAGCTGGTTGGACTTTAACTGGCGCGTCCTGCACGAGGCTCAGGACCCCCGCACGCCGCTGCTGGAACGGGCCAAGTTCCTGAGCATCACCACCACCAACCTGGACGAGTTCGTCAGCAAGCGCGTGGGTGGCCTCAAGCAGCAGGTGGCAGCCGGCGTGACCAAGCTGACCGTGGACGGCCGCACGCCCCAGCAGCAGTTGGACGAGATTGACGCGGTGATCCGGAACATGGTAGACGAGCAGAGCCGCTGCTTCCTGGAAGAGGTACTGCCGCAATTGGCCACCCACGGAATCCACATCCTGGACTATGATGCGCTGACGGCTGCCCAGCAGGACTTGCTTCGCGAGCGGTTCGAAAGAGAGTTGCTCCCCCTGCTCACGCCCCTGATCGTGGACCCGGGGCATCCGTTCCCCTTCCTGTCGAACCTGAGCCTGTCGCTGGCGGTGTTCGTGCGCAACCCCGACACCCAGGAGACGCTCTTTGCGCGTGTCAAGGTGCCGGAGAACTATGCTCGCTGGGTGCCGTTGCCGGAACCGCACCACTATGTCCCCCTGGAACAGGTCATCGCCCACAACCTGGAGCGCTTGTTCCCGGGCATGGATATCCTGGAAGCCCACCCGTTTCGCGTGACCCGCAAGGCGGACCCGGACCAGGTGCCGGACGTGGCGGACGACCTGCTGGAGACGATCTCTGAGGAATTGCGCGAGCGGCGGAGAGCCGAGGTGATCCGTCTGGAGGTGACCACGGCCATGCCCGCGGCCATGCGCGACTTTATCATGGCGAACCTGGGACTGGCCCCGGCCGACGTGTACGAGATCAATGGCCCCCTGAACCTGGGCGACCTGATGGCCCTGGCAACCCTGGACTTTCCTGACCTGCAGGACCCGCCGTGGCGGCCAGTCACGCCCCCGCGCCTGGCCGCGCTCGACGTTCCACCCCGCAAGAAAGCCAAGAAGAAGAAAGGGAAGAGGAGAAAACGCGCCAAACGCCCCAGGGACATCTTTGCCGTGATCCGGCAGGGCGACCTGTTGGTGCATCACCCCTACCATTCGTTTGTCGCCAGCGTGCAGCGGTTCATCTTGGACGCGGTAAAAGACCCAGACGTGTTGGCTATCAAGCAGACGGTGTACCGCACGGCTCACGATTCGCCCATCATCCACGCGCTCATCGAGGCGGCGGAGGCGGGCAAGCAGGTGGCGGTGCTGGTGGAACTCAAGGCCCGCTTTGACGAGGCTCACAACATCAAGTGGGCGCGCAAGCTGCGGGAGGCCGGCGTGCACGTGGCCTATGGCGTCATTGGCCTAAAGACGCACACCAAGACCACGCTGATCGTGCGGCAGGAGCCGGACGGCATCCGCTGCTACGCCCACATCGGCACCGGCAACTATCACTTCAAGACGGCCGAACTGTATACGGACCTGGGGCTGATGACGTGTCGGCCGGACATTTGCGCCGACCTCATCGACCTGTTCAATTTCCTCACCGGCTATTCGCGGCAACAAGAGTACCGCCGCCTGCTGGTGGCCCCCCTCAACATGCGCCGGCGGTTCCTCAAGTTTGTCGAAACAGAGATCGTGCACCAGCAGGCCGGTCGAGAGGGTTACATCATCGCCAAGATGAACCAACTGGAGGACCCCGAGATCATTCGCGCGCTGTACCGGGCCTCCCAGGCCGGCGTGCGGATCGACCTCATCGTGCGCGGGCTGTGCCGCCTCCGGCCCGGCGTCCCCGGCGTCAGCGAGAACATCCGGGTCATCAGCATCCTGGGCCGGTTCCTGGAGCACCCCCGCATCTATTACTTTCGCAACGGCGGCGACGAGCGGTTCTACATCGGCTCAGCCGACTGGATGGTGCGCAACCTGGACCAGCGCATGGAGGCCGTCACCCCGGTCGACGACCCGGCCCTGCGCGAGGAGTTGCGTACGAAACTGGCCATCATGCTGGCCGACAACCGCCAGGCCTGGGACCTGCAAGCGGACGGGACGTACGTGCAGCGGCAGCCGGCCGAGGGCGAGCCGGCCCGGGGTACCCAGGCCGTCCTCATGAAGCGCGCCCGCCAAGAGGCCCGCGAGTCGAGAAAATGATGACGCTGGGAAGCGAGGAGGGATCATGAACTGGTTACGATCCGGGTGGCGATCCGGGTTGTTGCGCAAGGTGCTGGCGGCCATCCTGGTCTGCTCCCTCCCCCCCCTACTCATCCTGGGCGGGCTCACGCTATACGATTACAAGCTCACCGGCGACGGCGCCATTGAGCACAGCAAGGCTGCCCTGGACAGGAAATCCACCAAGGCCCTGGAAGACCGCGCCGCCGACACGGCGGTGACCATCGCCCGGTTTCTCACGGAACGCGAGGACGACCTGCGCACCCTGGCGGCGTTCCCCCGCACCGCCGCCAACTACCTGGCCTTTTCCCAGGCCCACAAAGGCCAACTCTGGACCGGCACCGGCAAGCAGATGATCCCCCTCTACCGCGAGGTCTCGTTCGTGGACCCCCAGGGGCAGGAAGTGGTCCGCATCCGCGACGACCAGATCACCCCGCATTCGGCCCTGGTGAACGTGAGCGACCCGGCCAACACCCTCTTCAAGTGCGAGGACTATTTCACAAAGACCGTGGGGCTGGCACCCGGGCAGATCTACGTAGGCCACGTGACCGGCTTTTACGTCCCGTGTACCGAGGCCTACGCCGGGGCCGAGAACCCCACCGGGCGTCGCTTCCAGGGTGTCATTCGCTACGCCATGCCCGTTTACGAAGGCGATACCCTGCAGGGGATCGTGGTGTTGGGGCTGGACCACACCCACGTGATAGAGTTCACCAACCACATCGTCAGCAGCGAGGAACGATTCCAGGCCGAGGTCGACGTCACAGAAGGACGGTTCTCCTACATCGTCTCCGACCAGGGCTTTATGGTTGCCCACCCCCGCGAGTGTTACATCTTTGGCGTCGATAAGCACGGCCAGCCGGTGCCCGTCCCCAAGACGCCGGAGGAATTCGTCAAAGCCCAGGAGACCGGCATCGTCCCCCTGAACGCGAACTATATGGGCTTTATCGACAAGAACATCCCCCTGCTCGCGGAACGTAATCGGGAGGGCCAATCAGGGTCGTTGCCCATCTATATCTGGCGTGATAAGCAATTCCCGGAAGGCATCGAACGGGCCATGGCCTATGCTACTATCCCCTACCACAGCGGCGTCTATGACACGCCGGCCGGCTTTGGGGTCGTGACCATGACGGCCTTTGCCAGCGAGTTTCACCAGGCTGCCACCGAGTTGGGCGCAGACATCGCTCAGGAGATCCAACAGGCGGCCTGGATGGCCCTGACGAGCTTGATCCTGACGGCCGTATTCATCACCATCGTCGGCTGGCTGCTGGCCCGCAACATTGCCCAGCCGGTCCGGGACGTAACCGCCGTGGCCGAACAAGTCAGCCAGGGCGACTATAGCCAGGACATCACACGTATCATCGGCCGGCGGTCCGACGAGTTCATCGAGTTGGCCGAAGCCTTTAACTTTATGGTCGCCAAGGTAGAGGCCCGCGAGTACAAGCTGCGGCAACAGGTGGCAGAACTCAAGATCGAGATCGACGAGACCCGGAAGGCGCGCCAGGTTGCCGAGATCACGGACACCGACTACTTCCGGCGCCTGAGCGAAGCCGCCCGCCAGATGAAGAAAAAGATGCGCGAAACTCAATCTGCTCAGACATCCTCTCAGGAGGAGCCGCGATGACGCGCCCCCCGGATGTTTCCCAATTGACGCTGCCCAACGACCTGTCGTACCTGCCGGTCATCGGGGCCTATATTCGAGCCGTGGCCGAGCGCGCGGGCTTTGAGGGGCAAGACGTACACCGCATCCGGCTGGCCGTGGACGAGTCCTGCACCAACGTTATCGAGTCCTTCGAGCCGGGCGAAGCGCAGACCTTTACCGTCACCAGCCGCCTGGACGCCACCAGCCTCACCATCGCCATCGCCGACAAGGGCATGCCCTTCGATCCACAAACCATCGACGCATATGAGGCCACCGGCGGCCTGGAACGCGACATCGGGGGGCTGTCGCACTACCTGATCAAGCAGGTCATGGACGAGGTGCGCTACCTGAACAAGGGCTGGGAGGGAAAAGAAGTTCAGCTCGTCAAGTATCGTACCACGCCGCACGTGGAGAGTTACTTTACCGCCAGGGAATTGCAGCCTTACGGGACCACGCCGGCCCCCCCAGACGTGCCCATCGCTTACCGGCTCGTGCATCCGGACGAGGCCGCAAGAGTAGCCCAGTGCGTCTATCGCACCTATGGCTATACTTATCCAAGCGAGCACTTTTATCATCCAGAGCGGCTGGCCGACATGAACCGCTCCGGCGAGCTCATCTCCGCCGTGGCCGTATTGGAGACCGGCGAGGTGGTGGGGCACTGTGCCCTGGTCGGCACGCCGGGCAGCCCCATTATGGAAATCGGACAGGCCATCGTCAGCCCCCAATACCGAAACCGTGGGGTCGTCGCGCGCCTGGCCATACTGTTAAAGCAGGTAGCTCAGGAGCGGGAGTTGATGGGCTTGTGCAGCTTGCCGGTTACACTGCATCCCTACTCGCAGCGCGCGGCTCTCAAGCTGGGCTTTCGCGAGGCCGGGCTCTTTTTGGGCTATGTCCCGCAGTCGGTCTATTTCAAAAAGATCGGGGACCAGGAGTTGGCGCAGCGGGAAACGCTCTTTTACAGCTTTATGCCCCTGGACATGCCAACGGAGATGACAGTCTATCCGCCACCGCGCCATCGGGGGATGATCCAGCGCATCTACGAACACGTGGGCCTGTCCCGGCAACTGGCCGAGTGCCCGGCAGACGTCCAGCCCCCGGCCGCGCCGTCGAACCTGAGCACCCACATCAAGCTGAGCTTCAGTTCAGCCCAGATCGAGGTGCACGGCTACGGAAGCCGCGTGGCCTGGGAGATCGCGGCCAAGCTGGCAGACTTGCGGGGCCGGGGCCTGGCAGTGCTCCACCTGGACCTGCCCCTGACTGACCCGCTGACCGGCCGGTTCAGCGCGGACCTTGAGGACCTGGGCTTTACTTTCGGGGGCATTGTGCCGGGCGCGCAGAAGGACGTCCTGCGCCTCCAGTACCTCCACGACGTGACCATCGACTACGAAAAGATCACCTGCGCCTCCGAGTTCGCCCACAAGCTGCTGGCCTATGTGCGCTGGAGTGCCAAGTGATCGCCAAGACCTCGGAGGTCGCCAGCGGCGAAACCTCCGAGGTCTGGAGTTGCCACCATGTTAAAAGACCTGCTGGGCAAATTGACTGCCGACGAGCCAGAGTCGGAACCCACACCCCCTCGGCCCAGTGCTGGCACCGGCATGTTCGACTTGTTGGAGGCCGCCGGCGACACCCGCGCTCTGATGACCCGGCTGCTGCGCCTGGGAGAGGCCGACGCCGCAACTCTGGCCGCTGAGCTGGACCGTCACCCGGATGAGGTGGCCCTGGTCCTGGAACAACTGGTCGCGCGCGGTGAGGCAACCAAGCGCCAGCACGATGGCCAATGGTTGTATCGCATGATCGTGGCCCAGCGGAGCGTCCGGCGCGTGAGACCGGACATCTGGAGCGCGTTGGACGACGAAACGTAAACCGTGGCGCGTGTTTTCAAGTCAGGCCCCGGGCTAGCGCCCGGGGCCTGACTGATCGGAACAGACAGCGCGTGGACCTACTGGACGTTGACGGTGACCTCAAAGACCGGGTCGGGCGCCATTTGCGCATCCCACCACTGCTTGTAGCCCAGCTTGAGCGTGGACGTGCCCGCGCTGATGGCGTTGAACCGAAAGACGCACGTGCCCGGCGCGCCGGGCATGTCGCCGCCGGGCTGGTACTCGGCTTCGCCGGCCTGGACGAGCACGGCGTCGTTGATCTGCATGACCTGCCACGAGTAGCCGGTGCTCGGGTTGCAGTCCAGGGTCACCTGGAGCACGTCGCCTTTGTTCAGCGCGAGGGTCTTGCCGCTGTCGCTCTGGGTCAACTGGGTTGTGGCCAGGTCTGGATTGGGCAGCACCCGGACAGTGACCTCGAAAGTGGGGTCCGGCTTCATGTCGGCGTCCCACCATTGTTTGTAGCCCAGCTTGAGCGATGCGGTCCCGGGGCTGAGCGCTTCAAACTTGAGCGTAAAGACTCCCGGCGCACCCAGTTGGCTGGCATCGGGCTCGTACTCTGCGTCGCCCACCGGCTTGAGCACGGCCGCATCGTTGGCCAGGACGCCCCACGAATAGCCGGTGGTGGCGTTGCCAGGCAGCGCGATGACGAGCATGCCGCCTTCGCCGACCTCGACCGTCTGGCCCTGGTCCTTGTCGCTGATCTGGACGTACAGCGGCACGCCGCCGGGGATCGACGGGTCTGCCGCCGGGGCGTTGACGTTGACCAGCACCTCGAACGTCTGCTCCGGCTTCATGTCGGCGTCCCACCACTGCTTGTAGCCCAGCTTGAGCGCCGAAGCGCCGGCCTCGATGGCCTGGAAGGTAAAGACGCACGTGCCGGGCGCGCCGGGCATGTCGCCGCCGGCCTGGAACTGCCAGTCGCCTTGCTGCTGGAGCACGCTGGCATTGATCTCTATGACTCGCCACTCGTAGCCGGTGCTGCCCGGGTTGCAGGGTAGCGCCAATACCATCGTATCGCCTTTGACCAGGTTCACCGTCTTGCCGTTGTCCTTGTCGGTCAGGCTGGTCTGCTGCGCGGCGGCCGGCGCGGGCGAGACGTTGACGGTGACGTCAAAGGTCGGGTCGGGTTTCATCGTATCGTCCCACCACTGCTTGTAGCCCAGCTTGAGCACCGACGTGCCGGCCGCGAGGCCCTGGAACTGGAACGTGAACGTGCCCGGCGCGCCTTCCAGATCGGATTCGGGTTTGTAGGCCCAATCGCCGGCCTGCTGGAGCACGGCGTTGTTGTTGGACATGATACCCCACGTATAGCCGGTGGTCGCGTTGCCGGGCAGCACGATTTCCAGCAGCCCGCCCTGCTCAAGCTCGACGGTCTGGCCCTTGTCCTTGTCGGTCAACTGGACGTGCTTGGATGCCGGGACGCGCGTGGGGGCCGGCGTCGGGCTGGGCGGCGCGGTGGGTTGGGGAACCGCCGTGGGTGCGGCTGTGGGGGGTGGCGGCGCGGGGGGCGTTGGCGCTGACGTGTCGCACGCGCTCAACGTCAGCAACATGGCCGTCAGAACGATGCTCAGAATGATGCGAGACATGGTTTTCCTCCCTTTTGTTTGACTGGCTGGGCTTGATTGCCTTACCGTGGCACGCGCCACGACGTTCGTGTGTTGACTTTGGCGTTGAATCAGCAGGACGGGCAAAGCAGCGAACCGGGCGAGTCAACGCCGGCGCGCGCCGATCCGCTGCTTTGGCTCAACCGAGGAGCCGGTCGAACGTGATAGGTTGCAACATGCCCATGTCCGAGCGACTCCATTGCCCGCTCATGTGCTGTTCATCGCCGGACAGCGTGAGCTCAAAGTTGTACGTGATCGGGTCGCCGCCCGGCATGAGAATGTCGGCGTGGATGGTCACGCTGTTGCCGTGGATCTTGCTCTTGTGAAAGCTGCCACTCTCATCGTCTGGCAGCAGGGTGAATGTGCCATGGAGTTTGGCGCCATCCTGGCTGGTGACCATGAGGATAAAGCTCGTGCCATCGCCGGCGTCAGCGCCCCACCGACCCACCACGCTGGGCGCCGGCGCAGTCGTGGCGGTGGGCTGCACCGGCTGGTCGATATAGACCGTGATCTGGGCCGACTGACCACGCTGGCCCAGCACGTCGTAGGCATACGCCAGGAGGATATAGGTCCCGGCACCAGCGGGCGGTGCCCAGCCGACCTCGTTGGTGAATGATTTCTGCCCGCCGGCCGGCCAGTTGTTGTAGAGCTGCGGGTTCTGCCCCTGGCGATAGCCCCACAACTCGAGCCGGTCCAGGCCCACGCCGCTGGAACCCGCGACCACCACGCGCACCAGGTTGGGCAGCACCGAGTGAGAGCCATTGGGGGGCGTCTGGATGGCGACCTGGGGCAGGGCGGGCCGCGGGGTATGCGTCGGCGTGGGTGGCATCCGCGTCGGCGGCGGCAGTGGGGTGAACGTGGGTGTTGGCGGCACCGGCGTCGGCGGCGGGGTGAACGTGGGCGTCGGCGGCTGCGTGGGGCCGGGCGTGGATGAAGGAGCCACCGTCGGCGGCACAGTCGGCGTGGGGGTAGCTGTGACGATCACTTCCCAGGAGGTGGCGGTGGGCGCGGGCTGGGGTGACAGATCGCACGCCGCCAGCACGATCCCCAGCACCAGGATCAAGACTAGCATCAGGTAACACGATCGGTTGTGCATGGGTTTCCTCCTCTTTTTTGTTCCCCGAAATCTGTTTCGGTCCGGGGGCTATTACTCCAGCTCGCGGCGGGTTCAGGTACCAGCCCCCTGCGGGCTATAGTCCACTTTAGTGGGCAAACCCCGCGCGAGCACAATGTCTATGCCCTCCTATTTCTTTAAACCCACCTTGGGTTGTGACTACTCAGCCTGGCCCCCCTAACCCCCCAACTCTGGGGGGAACCCGTGCTACTCCCTCCAGGATTGGGAGGCCGGGGGGGGCGATCAGGCGCTACCGAGGCCATTTTCACTGCCTGCCTGAGCAGTCACCTTGGGTTTTAGGCTCATAGGGGGTTTGCAACCATAGGCGCTAACATAAGAGAACGACGCCAGACCTCGGAG
>Ga0190284_1001060_pt1 | contig 12841 bp, 10 predicted proteins | sample 48691812_MG_FD_161668 | JGI IMG/M metagenome (GOLD analysis project Ga0190284, IMG submission 161668) | Hydrothermal vent microbial mat bacterial communities from Southern Trench, Guaymas Basin, Mexico - 4869-18-1-2_MG | ecosystem: Environmental > Aquatic > Marine > Hydrothermal vents >...
CCACGTCAAGAGAGCGATCGTGCTCAAACCCGGCTTTGCCGACGCGTATAGGAATCTCGGCCTTGTGTTGGCGGAACTGGGCCGGATTGACGAGGCGATCATGGCGTATCGTGAAGCGCTGCGAATCCAACCACGGGTTGCCAGCGCCCACATCATCCTCGGTCAGCTGCTGATGACACAGGGCCGGATCGAGAATGCGGCGGCCGCCTTTCAGGAAGCCCTGCGGATCGATCCGAATGACACCAGGGCGCGGAGTTTACTCGACGAGGCGCTGTCCCGGCTAAGTTCCCACGACCCTTCATAGTATGGCAGCGCTAGGTTTGCTCAAGTTGAAAGGCAGGGCTATCCGATGGAACTTCCGCATGTACTCGCGGACCTCCTCGAACTCCATCCCACGGCCTTTGAATACGGACTTGTATTCGCCGACCACAACGTCATTCGCCAGACGGTCGGTGCGGACCTGCACGCGCCGCACCTTCTGCAACAGCTCACGAGTCTTGTCTATGTCACCGCTTTGGGATGGCATGAGCTATGGCACCCGGATTGTGTCAAAGACCTTCTGCAGCACGTCTTCCGGTCCCATGTCCTGGGCCTCGGCTTCGTAGCTGAGAATCACCCTGTGACGCAGGACGTCCATTCCAATTGACTTGACGTCCTGTGGCGTGACGTATCCACGGCCCTCCATGAAGGCGTGGGCCTTGGCCGCCATGGTCAGGGCGATGGAGGCTCTCGGAGAGCCGCCATATTCAATAAGGTTTTCGAGTTCTGAAAGGCCGTGGGAGTTCGGCTCACGTGTCGCGAAGACAAGTTCAAGGATGTAGTCACCGATCTTCTCGTCGACGTAGATTTCGCTGACGATGTCCCGGAGCCGCACGATGTCTTCCGGGCTGATGACCGGGTTCACCTTGAGTTCTGGGCTGGGCACTGACATTCGTTGCACGATCGCGCGCTCTTCGTCCTTGCTGGGATAGTCAATCTTGAGCTTGAGTAGAAAACGATCGACCTGGGCCTCGGGTAGCGGATAAGTGCCTTCTTGCTCTAACGGGTTCTGAGTTGCGAGAACCAGGAAAGGTTCTTCCAGCGGAAAGGTCTCTTCGCCTATGGATACCTGGCGCTCCTGCATCGCCTCCAACAGGGCAGACTGGACCTTGGCCGGGGCGCGGTTGATCTCATCGGCGTGGACGATGTTGGCGAAGATCGGTCCCTTGCGAACGGTGAACTGCCCGTCCCGCTGCTCGTAGATCTGAGTCCCGATCAGGTCCGCGGGAAGTAGGTCAGGTGTAAACTGGAGTCTTCGCGCCTTGGCACGAATCGTTTGCGACAGGATGGTGACGGTAAGGCTTTTAGCCAAACCCGGCACGCCCTCTAGCAGGACATGGCCATTGGAGAGAAGGCCGATCACCAACCGCTCAACCATGTACCGTTGCCCGACGATCACCTTGCCGACCTCGTCAAGCAAGGTCCGAATAGGCGCGCTTTCCGCGGCCACAAGTTCACCGATCTGCTTAATGTCCGTTGTCATGTCTCAGCCTCGTTCGTAAACTGTTCAGAGACGTTATTTCCACTGGGCCGGGAACGCGCCTTGGCCCCACGCCCATCCACTGGATTGCCGTAGCGTTCGGCTACGCGACCACTCTGACAGGTTATCGCTTGAGGAACACAAATCGCTGCATGCCTTCCGTCTTGACGCGGAGCCTCACGCCCTTTTCGAGATCCTGCTCCACCAAAGCATGCCGGAACTCGCTGAGATTCCCGATGCGGTCGCGTCCTACGCTGATGATGACATCGCCGGGTCGAATACCAGCCTTCTCGGCCATGCTGCCCGGTTCGACCTGCGTTACGGCGACACCCTGTTCATCCGTCTTCAGGCGAAGTCGCTGCGCGACGTCCGGCGTGATATTCTGGAGCCGCATGCCGAGATCCTCCGGCTCGGCAGGTCCACGCGCAAAGAACGACTGTGACTCAAGCTCGTCAATCTCGACGTTCAGCTTCTTGCGCTTGCCGTCGCGGAAGACCTCCATCTCGGCAGTGGTGCCAGGCTTTGTGGCGGCAATCCGATTGCGGAACTGGTTCATGTCTTCGACTCGCTTGCCATCGAAACGAACAACGATATCACCTGGCTCGATTCCGGCCTGATCACCGGGCCCGTTGTCGATGACGTCCCCGATGAGAACGCCTTCGGTCCCCTCGAAGTCAAAGGAAGCCGCCAAGTCCTCGTTGAGGTTCTGGATCGTCACGCCCAGCCAACCGCGTACGACCTTGCCATCCTCGACGATTGCTTCCATGATCTGTTTGACCATGTTGGTGGGAATCGCAAACCCTACTCCCTGGTAGGCGCCCGTCTTGGTCGCGATCGCGGTGTTGATGCCAATCACCTTGCCTTCGAGGTTTACGAGTGGTCCACCGCTATTCCCCGGATTGATGGCGGCATCGGTCTGAATGAAATCCTCATACTCCGCAATGCCGACGTTGGCACGCCCCTTTGCGCTGATGATTCCGGCGGTCACCGTCTGCGAGAGCCCAAACGGGTTGCCCATCGCAAGAACCCATTCGCCGACGGAGATCGCCGCCGAGTCACCCAGTTCGGCCGGCATAAGGTCCGCCGCGTTTATCTTGAGGACTGCGAGGTCGGTCTTCTCGTCTGTGCCGACCACTTCAGCATCGAGCGTGCGGTCATCAGAGAGGGTGACGGTGATGTCGTCCGCTTTAGCCACAACATGGTTGTTCGTGATGATGTAGCCGTCATCGCTAAAGATCACGCCAGTACCGAGGCCACGTTGCACGTATTGTTGGTCATCGGGCGTGCTCCACGGTTGAAGGCGCGGGCCAAAGAACCGTTCGAGGAAGTCATTGTCGAACGGGCTGCCGAAGAACGGGTTTCGGCCGGGAGATGGCATAATCCGAATTCGGTTGTTGATCTCGATCTTCCGAATCGAGCGGATATTCACGACAGACGGCTTGATTGCCTTCGTGACCTCCTGAAAGGCTGCCGAAAGATCGTTCACGTGCCTTAACTGCCCGCGCGCCGCCGCCGCTTGGCCGCTTTCTACTGCGTAAGCGGCGCGTCCGACAATGTTTGGCCAGGTCTGGCCGAGCGTGAAGGCAACTGCCGCAACAACAAGACTATAGATGAGCACTCGCGAAAACCTCATGATTCTCTCCTTTACGAACGTCGTACGACTAGGGTATTTGGCCCATTGGCTAAGTTATGCGACTGCCGCAACTAGCTTCCTTGTGTCGGGATGCCTGTCTCTTTCCTGATTCGCTCCCACAGTGGATTTCGGAGTCGCGCGTCGACGAGGCGGATGCGCCCTACGGCCACTGTGACCTCCCCATGCCGAAGGCGTCGAACAGCCGGTCCATATCCCGTCGCAATTCGTCGAAACGACTCGTCGGAAACATGACTTGACCTAACATTGTTGCACCTCCATTCTTGTTTTCTTCACGTCACAATGACTCTCGGGCAGTCGCCCTGTGCGAGGCACGAGGCAACCGGCGTGCCAGCGGCTCGCCTCGCCCGGCATAGACGTAAACCCTTTGTTAACAGTTGATTGTGCGCGGAAGCCAAGCCGAGCACCTTCGGCTCAGTCGGTCATTCTAGCAGCCTCGTCAGTCAGTTCGGCAGTGACCGCCATGCTCTCTCAGGCAGGCCAGTTGTGCTGAGGTGGATGACGGATGGCTACCGAAATCCTCGGGCAGCCCGACCGCATCTCGTCCTCCTGTCTCCAGCTCCCCGCGTCCTTCAACAAGCCGGCCTTGACTCGAGTGACCTATGACCTCGTAATCTCGCGCAGGCGCTGATTGCAGTTGCTGGCCAAGTCGTGGAGGGTCTTGATCTGCCAGAGAGCCTCCTGCGGTACAATCTCACCGTTCTCAAGCCATTGAAGAATCCGCCCGACTTCGCCAAAGAACTCGTCCAGATTAGCAGCTATCAGCAGTTCGCCTAGCAGTTCGCCAGCTTGTCTCTCTGTCTGGTTCATGGCATTGACTCAGCGGCGCTTTTTGGCCGCTTCCACTTGAGACTGGCATTCGATACACCTTCTCGCGGTCGGATTGGCTAACAGTCTGTGGCGGGGGATATCTCTCCCGCACTCGGCGCAGAGCCCGTACTCGTCGGCTGTGAGCCGCTTGAGGGCCGCCTCCACTTCCGCCAGGCTGTGTGACAAGTGGCTGATAGCACCAACGGCCACAAACGCGGACGTCGACACGGTGATTCGGTCGTCGTTGCCCATGCGATCGCGGCACGTACTGATCTCCGACGCGCTGTTCCTGAAGTCCGTGCTTAGCTCCCGGTGAAGCGCCTGAAGGCGCGCCACAATCTTCGCTCTGGTCTGTTCGTTGAGCCGCGCACCCTGGGCACCTGATGCCCGACGCGTGCGCTCGTGCGATTTCGCCGGCCTGCCGTCCATGCCTTTCCTTGCCCGCGCTCGGAGCGCCCACTCTCGCTGCTTATCCCTTCCTGTTCTAACTGCCAAACCGTTCAACATGATGACGAACTCCTCAATGAAAGCGATGACAGCATCAATGACTATCAGTACCGAGACCAAGCTCCATTTCAAAGTCTGCAAGCAGTGACTTGACAGATTCCACGCTTTCGCGACCAGTGGCCTCTTGTGCTACTGGGGCCAACTTATCGACGCTTATCCTGCGAATTGCCTGACGTACACGCGCTGCACGTGTGGGGCTCAGGCTAAGCTGGCGCACCCCCAGCGCGACCAGCAGGCATGCAGTCAGAGGATCGCCGGCGGCCTCACCACAGACACAGACCGGTCGACCATGCTCTTGACCTGCAGCAACAATGGTGCTGATCGCCCGCATTACCGCCGGATGAAGCGTGCTGCAGCTGTCCAGCATCTCGAGGGCGTATCGATCGGCGGCAAGGATAAACTGCGTGAGGTCGTTCGTGCCGATGCTGATGAAGTCGGCGAGCCTCAGGATATGCCCGATCTGATACACGGCGGCCGGAGTCTCGATCATCGCTCCGATGGAAGGACGAGGATCTACATCCAAGCTGGCGGCTTTCTGTCTCACAATGTCCACCGCGACGCGTAGATCCTCGCTTCCGATGACCATAGGAAAGAGAATCTGAACGCTATGTTTCTTTGCCGCTTGCAGGATCGCGCTGATCTGTGTTTCAAAGAGCTCTCGTTCGCGAAGCGAAAACCGAAGTCCACGAAGGCCGAGGTTGGGGTTGGCCTCGTATTCCCGATGCAGGAAGAGTGGCTTCTTGTCTCCGCCGAGGTCCACGGTGCGGATGACGAGCGGACGACCCGCGAGGAGTCCCGCCGTTTGGGTGTAAACTCGCTCTTGCGCTTCGCAAGATGGCGCCTCGGGCGTACCCAGAAAGAGGAACTCCGTGCGGAAGAGGCCCACTCCATCGAGGTTGTGCCTGAGAACGTCTTCGGCTTCCTGTTTGCGGTTGATGTTCCCGAGAAGAGGCACGTCATGGCCGTCGTGAGTGGTGCAGCGATCTGCCTCCTTCGCTTCGGCATCCTTGCTGGCTGCGTCATAGTCGTCTTTTCGTTGATGGAACGATACGGTCTTCCGTCGAGTCGGTGCCAGAACTACGGATCCCTCGTCTCCGTTAACCTGAGCAAACAGACCTGGCTGAACGTGCCTCCGGATCCCAGCGACTCCCGTCACTGCTGGGATTCCGAGCGAACGGGCAAGGATGGCCGCATGCGTCGTCCCACCACCTTGCTCCGTCACAAGGGCCACCACACTGCTGCGGTCCAGCTTGATTGTGTCTGAAGGTAGCAGCTCTTGCGCTACCAAGACGGATTCCGGCGGGATGTTCGCGTGCTCGTCTTCACTGAGTGATCCAAGGTGTCGTAGGACGCGGTTACCGATATCGCGAATATCCTGCGACCGTTCGCGAAGATACTCGTTCTCGATGTCGCAGAGGAGCCCGACCAGCTCGTTGACTTCTGCCTCCAGGGCCTGTTCGACGTTAACCAGTTCGCGGGCGATGGTCTCCTTGACCTTCTCAACAAACTTCTTGTCCTGCAGGAGCGCTAGGTGCGCGGCGAAGATGCCGGACTCCGCCTCGCCGAGTTCGGAAAGGACCCTGTGTCGGACGAGATCCAACTCCTCCGATGAACGCTCCAGCGCTTCGCGGAAACGCCCGCACTCGTGCTCTACTTGGCTGGCGCTGATATCGTATCGTGGAATGCGCACGGCCGACGACGCATTAACCACGGCCACGCGACCTTCCGCGAAACCGGGGGAGACAGTCTTGCCACGAAAGACACGCATCGATCCTTCAAGCCCAGATGGCTTCCATCACTAGCGAACACATCCTGATTGCGTCCATTATCTCTCGTTTCCCCCAAGAGACCTTCACTTGTAGTACTCGCCGGTTGCGCCCGATCCGGGCGCGCTTCTACCACGCTCGCTGGAGAGGTCGGGCGATCGACACAACGATGCCTACTGCGCGTACCCCCCCCAAGATGCACTCGGGGAACGAGCGGACGCGGTTTGCTTACAGTCTTAGGAAAGCGGCGGAGCGTGTGAACTGCACCCTTTCCATAGCAGGTATGGAGAGCGCACACCAATACAACGCCTTACGGACATGCCACGAGTTAGTTCCAACATGTTCAACCTCCTCGGAGCGTCAAACGCGCAAGTTCTCTCTCGCAGATTACGGGAGGCACCTGAGATGCCCTGCGATCAGTCGAGTCTCCTAATCAGTAGTTCCCATCGCATCTGGTTTGGCGATCGCCTGTCCTAGGCGATGCCGTGCGTATATACGTTTGAATCCGGCATCTGGTTCACATCGGGCTGCAAAAACTGGTCCATTTGATTCTGTGCCCGGGCATCCTCACCCGGCAGTCTCCTGGCACGCTGGCGGACGCGGGCACCGCTATTCCTTGGGCTCAGGATGGTGGCGGCGCCCGCAGTCAACATCCTTGTCAAAATGGCCGCCGCACGACGGCGAGCAAGATGCGTGCCAGGGCTTGGCGCTGGACAGTACCCACAGATCTCGAAACCACAAGGGCTTAGCATGGCGCCCATCGCTCATCCACGGAGTGCGACCGTCATTCTGGCACAATCCCCGGTCAACACTCTGACATCATGACAGACCGTCGAAGTGCCTGGCCATCAGTGGGGATTCTCCGTGGCTCCGATCGCGCTATGACCGGCCTCCTCCGGATTCATAGAACTCCGCCTGTCTCTCCCAGATGGCGCGCCGCCGGGAACCGGCGGGATGCCGCTGAGCCTCGCGCAGGCAGAGCTCGGCGATCGCTGTCGCCAACGCCTCTGCAAGGGCTTGGCCGCGCTTTCGGCAGACACCGGCAAGATCTAACTCGCGTGGGCGCTGCCCACGACCGCCACCGGGCGATCGGCTGGACGCAACCACACGTTTGGCCTCTTTCGCTGCTTCGCTGGCTCGCTCCGCTGAGTGAAGAAGTCGCAGCCTATCGGCCAAACTGGTCGACGCGACATCCCACCTCCTCAGGTTCCCCACACGCCGAGTGACCTCCTGAAGCAACTTCACGGCCCATTCAATGCGCCGCTTGGCGACCTTCGGCCGCAGTACTGCCGGGCTGGCATCCAGCGCGAGAAGGCCGGAGCCACCGCAGAACGTGCAAGGCACGCGACCGAGCCCTCCGCAGGCATCGCAGAATCGGCCATTGGCGGCGAACGTCTTCGCTCCCTCGCATTGATCGCACAGCATCCAGCCATCACGACAGAAGTAGCAGGAGGCACGAGCGAACGCCTTTGTGAGCGCGGCTTCGGTTATTCGTCCGCCAGCCCGCACGATCTCTGCCGCGAGCTTGCTCCGCTGGCTACTAGGCGTCCAGCTGGCCACGATCTCAAACCGGCGCACAGCCTCGCTGTACTCGCGCCTCGCGACGAAGCGGCGAATCTCGGATGCGCAATCCAGGATGGGCGTGCGCCCGGCCATGACGTCAAGTTACGCTGATTGCTGTTCAGCAAGTTCTCATTCCTTGGGCCCGCGGCACGCGGGGCCTACAGTTCCCTCACTCAATCAATACGATGCCCCTTGAAGCCCAGTTCTGTCACAACTCGGCTGCGCCCAGCGCGCTATTGATGCGGGGGGTTATGCGCCCCTCAAAGGCCGTTTGGGGCTCGAGGCGCACCTGCAGGCGTGCAGGCACGCTTGGGCATCGGCAGTCTTCGGCTGCTGCAACGGCGACTGCACCATCGTCGCTGCGGCGCTGCCTCCGCACGTCGCGGGGTGGGCCCGAGCCTCCGTTCCAGGTCCGACGACCTTCAGTGATGTGGCTGGGCAGCCTCTTCCCCTAGCAGCCCGTGGCAAAACTGTGGCACCGGCGTCTCGCCGGTGGTTTTCACGATCAAGAACGGTGTTTTCAAACCGCTGTTTTCCCTTTCACCACGGGCTGCTAGGCGTTTGGATGCTGCTCGTGCCCGTCGCGTGGGGGCATTCTACGATACTGTCTGCCGATCGGCGTTGGAACGTACGGGCCGACCCTCCCATCGGCGAAGCACTGGCGGACAAGCCGCCAGTGGCACCCGGCGGGTATTGGCACGCAGCTACACGGGCTTGGAGCCCCGCGACGCCTCGATGTGGGCTACTTGCCGCTTGCTGAGGCCGTACAGCTTGTAGACGCGCTCGTTAAGGTCGGCTTCCGCGTCGCGTATCTTCGTCTTGATTGAGCATATCGTTTCGATTGCCTCGGTGAGGTATTCGTCCCAGTTCTCCCGTTCGGCCGGTTTGAACTTGCGCTTGGCGAACTTCTCCATTTCGTCCATGACCGAGCGCACTGGCGTGTTGTGAAACTCCGAAAGCTTCCCCGGCAACTTGGCTGGCAGGGGCGATGTTGGGATGAGCTGCGCGGGGGGGAGATCGGTCACGAAGCGTCGTTGGACACGGGCAGTCGCCGCAAATCGCTGACTGTGCAGGTCCGCGAGCTTTTGTGCCAGTGCGGCGAGGCGTTTCTGTCCACTCGTGTTTGGGATGGGTATTGGCGCGATGAACTGCTTATTGGCTTCGAAGTATCCTCGATCTTTGGGTTTGGCAGTTTGTCGGAAAAAGTAATCTGCTGCGTATGAGTTCAAGATTGCCAACAAGAACCACAGGGAGTATTTGCCATCCGCGCGTTCCAGGATGCCGTTGACGCGAACATTGTTGAAGAAACGTTCGCCGTTTGGATCGGCAAATGCGGTCAATCGGTTAACAGTCTGCGGCACGCCGAGCTTTGAGAACTCTTGCTTGTCAATCGCCTGGTGCCGTCCGAAACGCCACCACTGATCATCGTCGAACTTGCGCGACTCTCGAGCGCGCAGCCGTTGCTCGTTTTTCTGTAGGTACCTCCAGGCGTGTTTGAATCGCGAGCGCATTTCCTTGGCCGTAAAGAGACGACATTCCTCGGTCGCCACAAGGTAAGGAAACAGAAGGTACTTCTCTGTTGGGGGCGTGGCGAAAGGTACAGCATCCTCACCGGAGACGAGGGGCTTCATGATCTCGTCTTCGATCTCGACAACGTCATTAAGCACATTCGAATAATACCGCCTAGGCGCGAGCTTGATTAGGTGGTAAATCGTGTCGGCGCTGGTGATCAGACCCTGAAATATCTGAGCCGAAGCCTCTGCCAGGGTAACGCTCGCCTTCCGCATCGTGTCGAGGATGCGCTGGTCTCGCTTATCCAGCAGCGCCCACGCCTCGCTACCGCGTTTGGCATAGGAGACGGGATAGAACCGCAGTTCGTTCAGGTCGCCTGCGGAGACGTCGGCTACCTGGATTGCCTTGCACGGTGATGCCGTGAAGAACTGCAGTGCCGTGTAGGTCGTCGCATCCCGGAATACCTGGAAGCTCTTGAAGTCGACGAAACGCTCCAATGAGCGGCGCTCAGCCACGAGTTCGCGCAGGGCTGCGCCATACTCGTTGAACAGCCAGACATTCGGCGCAATAAAGCCCATACGCCCGCTTGGACTCAAAAGGTCCATTCCCGCCTCGATGAATGGCAGGTACAGGTCGAAGTTGCCGATTGTGGCGGAGCGATAGTGTTCAACGAGGAACTCCGCGATGCGCGGTTGTCGTTTGCGAAAGTTCTGGAATTTCACATAGGGTGGGTTGCTGATAATGCAGTCGAACTTGCCTTGCTCGAACACATGCGAAAAGCTAGCGGCCCAATCAAAATGGCGGTCCGGGTCTACTTCCGGATCGTCCACGAGACTGTTCCCGCAATGGATGTTCTCCGACAGGTCCGCCAGGGTCTTTCCCCGACGCGCCGTGCGAATCCACAACGACAACTTGGTGATCTCCACGGCCTCGTGTGACAGGTCAACGCCGAATAAGTTCTCCTTCAGGATCGTCTCGCCGATCTGGTCGCGGAGGCGGTCGCCTTCCTTTGGCTGCTGGAGGCGGAGCGCTTCTATGACTTCATCGTAGATGTTTTCCAGATAGTCGTATGCCTGGATAAGGAATGCGCCGCTGCCACAGGCCGGGTCGCAGACGCGCAGAGCCCGCAACACAGCGAGCCGGGCTGAATGATACTTGATCCAGGCTGCCGGTTTCACTTCGCCCACATCCGCCTTTTGGTCGAATCCAGTTTCTTCCGCCAGTGCCGCGAAGCGTTCATCCAGGCACGTACCAATGGTGTTCTTGACGATGTAGCGCGTGATATGGGGCGGGGTGTAGTAGATGCCCTCGCGTTTTCTTCGCCCTGAGACCTTTTTCGACGGACGCTCCACATGGTTGTCGGGGTCTTCGCGGAGCGCCTCCAGGTCGGTGATGGACTGTTCCAGAAGATGGCCGAGGACGTCAACGTCGACCTCATGGCGGAAATCGTATGTACTGACCTGGTGGAAAAACTCTGTCCAATCATCGTCAAGTTCGAGGTCGTCTACCGTCTCATCTTGTCGGAAGAGGTCTCCGTCGTACTCCGTGATACCTGCCTTCTCGTTTCCCTCGTCGACACTACGAAACAGTTGCTTGAAGTTCTGCCATTTGGGATTCGTCACCTGCGAAAATGGCGGTGTCTTCTTCCATGCGTCTTTGATCGTATTCGACGGGAGCAGTTCCCGGTCTTCGCAGAAGGCAACGAAGATGATCCGGTCGAGCAGCTTCTGGGCCACATGGATGGCTGCGTCAACCGATTTGTTATGCGGTTCGCTACGCAGGTGCTGGATTAGCCCTAAACGGCTGTCGTGATATTCGCGGTAAAGATCATCACCAACCTCGAGCTGGCGCGTGTTCGTGCGTTCAAGCAGAATGTCAGCCCTCGGCTGTTGCATCTTCGTCGCTGGCAAAAACCCGCCGCGCTCGAACAGCACATAGAACCGGCGAAATACATTGATATCCTGTAGGCCTTGGAGAGTGAAGTGCTCGTAGGCATACTGTGTATTGTCGCGATGGTAGAGCCGAAAGCTCACGTAGTTGCACAAGATGCCCCAAGGGCATTCCGGCACAGCGTTGAGGTAGTCCCAAAGCTGCTGGACAGGCGTTCTGCCTCTGGAGAGATCGCGGTCAAGATTGGCCGTCGGTCCCTTGAGTTCGATCAGAACGCGCGGCGGATCAGAAGCATCGGGCGAGAAGAAGCCGATGGCTGCGTCGGCTTCGCCTTCTGGCACCGCAAACTTCGGCTGTAGTTGCCACTGTGGCAGGTTCTCTGCAAAGCGCGTGTAACCCAAGGCATCGCCAAACACATCCGTTAAGAAGTCAGCCTCGAGTCTGGTTTCCTTCATCTTGGCCAGCCGATCGTTCGACTCCATTTCCGCCCACTTGACGAGAGTACGGTGCGCTCTATCTTGCGCCTCGCCTCGCAGGCGCATGTCCTTGGCCTCTTCGTCGAGAAGTTTTGGTAGTATTAGTCGTTCGCGGCGGCGGCCGCTGCCGTATCGAGCGGGATCATCGTCGGGAAAGAGTAACGGGTCGTCACTGGCCAAGTCCGTATTCTCCTTTCGTGGCACCGCTGGAAGTATTCCGATGCCTGGAAGTCGAATGCCTGCGGGCGGCGATGTGGGATCGTATCTGCTGAAACTGCATCGGGCAAGTTGCGCAGGGCGGGCTCTGCCCGCCGGATCTGCTCCTTCCAAACAAAAAGACACCCAAAAACATGGAGGCGCTGATCAAGACTGACAATTGGACGCACTGCAATCGAGTCCGAACAAGAGACACCGCGGTCCACAGAATTTGCGGGGAATTTCGGGCAATTCCACTTTTTTTCTTCTGGTGAAATCAACGCTGCCGGGGCCTGCCGACTGACGCACGCGTCGGTCCGCGAATAGAAAATGAAAAAATGCACAACGATCAAACCAGTTCGGGCACGGATCAAAACTGGAAGTAGATGAATGGGTTCGTGTTGCCTGGCGAGAATAGGACCAGAATGATGACCCACGCGGTATATCCCGTGGCGGCGACGGGGACCGGCATTCTGGGGAGTCGCCAGTCGCGGCGGATTGCTTCGTCGTGAATCTGCATGCACGCCATGATCAGCAGTAACACGGTGCAGGTGAGCCTGCTCGGAAGCGTTAACAGGTCGTCGCCTGTAACAGGTACGAACAAGCGCTGCACATAATAGACTGCCCGCGACAGGGCGGCTGTCAAGGGCTCGGGGTCTCCGACATTCAACCGCATCGGCTGGCAGCGGAAGAAAACCCACGCCAGATGCACCGCGAGCAGGGTTAATGCCCAGCTCGCAACAGTGTTAACACTACAGCGCAAAGTCGTCTTGTTCATCGGATTCCAGCCGCGGAGCGGCGACGGAATAAAGCCCAGGGCGAAGCGCAGCGAGCCCTGGGACAACGGAACGTGGACTCCACAGCCCCCAACAGGGGCGACGGAAGGAATTCGCGCTGTAGGATTAATGCCCGATGCATAACGGTGAAGGGGCCGACCGGTCGCCGTTAGGGC
>Ga0190284_1001061_pt1 | contig 12833 bp, 11 predicted proteins | sample 48691812_MG_FD_161668 | JGI IMG/M metagenome (GOLD analysis project Ga0190284, IMG submission 161668) | Hydrothermal vent microbial mat bacterial communities from Southern Trench, Guaymas Basin, Mexico - 4869-18-1-2_MG | ecosystem: Environmental > Aquatic > Marine > Hydrothermal vents >...
GTTCAGAATTGATTTCGCTCGCCCAGTCCTTATAGATCGGCAACATGGCACCGGTAGCGGTGGTCGGATCAAGAACTACATTTTCCCGCCCGCGGCGAATCATTAGCGTGGAGGTGGAGGTGTAGCTGCCGGGCGTGAGCTTCAGCACAATCACGGACGAGATTACCACGGCCAGAAAAAACAGAATTGCCTTGTTCTTATGCCGGAAAACCGTCTCCAGATAATCCCGCAGTGTGCGTGTGTGTTCCTTCTTTGTGTCTGTCTTCAGCATAACAATCCCTTCTTCGGTCCGGCTGCCGGCTAATAAGAGGTGTCCACTCCGCCGCGGTGTCTACCCGAACCATCGGTGTAAAAATAGGTAAACCCGGTTTGCGGGACGATCCGGTTAATATACTGGTCAACCCATTGGCCTGCGTTGACGATCTTTGTACGCGGGACGTAGACGATATCCTGCGGATGCAGATAGAACGGGGCGTGCGGGGTGTCGCCTTTGAGCGCGTCCCGGACATCCAGACTGAAGACCGTCCGGATGTCGTCTTCATGCCGGATCACAATAACGTTTTTGAGTCTGGCCGCGCGCAGGTCGAACCCGCCGGCTTCCATGACGGCACTCAGCGCCGTCAGGTGTCCGGGCATGGTCAGCATACCGGGCCGGTTGACGGCTCCGCCGACATACACATTGCGGTGATTCAGTGTGCGGGCGATGACCGCTACGGCCGGGTCTTCGATCAGTCCGCTGTATTTCTCTTCCAGCTCTTTCTGCAGCCCGGCCGGTGTCAGGCCCGCCGCGGTGACATCTCCCGCCAGCTGGAGGGTTATTTTTCCATCCGGACGGATCTGCTGAGACTCATTAAGCTCGGGGGTATAGAAAAATTTAATATCCACCATGTCGCCGGGGGCCAGTGTTACGCTGGTGTCCGGCAGGGACAGCGGTTTTGCCGAATCCGTTGTCTGACGCAGTTCGCGCAGAATGTCGGCTGCGTTGTCCTGTGACCGTTTCGCCGAATCTGTCGTCTGACATCCCGTCAGAATCAGACCCATTGTGATGATTGCGAAGGCGCAGGATATACCGAGCCCTGTCTTTTTAAGATTTATCGTCATCGTATTCCCTTCCGATAGATTGGCTCTGTTGCAGAGCCATGTGCGGAACCCTACGTTATTTTGCGCCGCAGAGTCCACTTTTTACTGCGTTCGCCGTGTATTGAATCTGCTCTTCCGTGAGTTCCGGAAACATCGGCAAAGAGACATATTTACTGGCGCAATTCTCCGCGACTGGAAATGAACCCGGCCCTTTTCCAAGAAATGCATAGGCATCCTGCAAGTGCAGCGGTTTGGGGTAATGGATTCCGCAGCCGACTCCCTGTTCCGACAGATGTTTCATCAACGCATCGCGGTCGTCGCAGCACAGAGCAAAAATGTGGAAGACATGCCGGTTTCCCTCCGCTTCAAACGGCAGGGCGGCTTCGGCGCAGTCCGCCAGCAGTTCTTTATAGCGGAGAGCGTGAGCATGGCGAGCCTGATTGGCGGTTTCCAGATGACGCAGTTTTACGCTGAGCACCGCACCCTGCAAACCGTCCATCCGAGCCGTCCAGCCGATCATGGGATGCTCGTATTTGCGGCTCGATCCATGATCCCGAAGCATTTTAACGCGATCAATCAGTTCCACATTATTGGAAACGACCGCCCCGGCATCCCCGTAGGCCCCCAGATTTTTTCCGGGGTAGAAGCTGAAACAGCCGATCTCGCCCATGGAGCCCGCCCGCTGTCCCTTGTATTCGGCGCCGTGGGCCTGACAGGCGTCTTCAACTACCGGCAGGCTGTGCTGTTGTGCAATCTCCATAATAGCGTCCATGTCGGCGGTTTGGCCGAAGAGGTGCACCGGAATAATGGCACGGGTTTTTTCGGTAATGGCGGCTTCGACCGCGGCCGGATCCAGCGTGTAGGTCTTTGGATCACAATCGGCGAATACCGGTATGGCGCCGCAATGACTGATAGCTTCCGCCGTGGCGATGAACGTGTTGGCGGCGGTAATCACCTCGTCACCCGGTTTGATCCCCAGTGCCAGCAGGGCCAGATGAAGCGCGTTGGTTCCGCTGCTGACTCCCGCGGCGGCGGAACACTGGCAGTAGGGGGCAAATTCCTGTTCAAACTTTTCGACGTAGGGGCCGCCTGCAAAAGCGGTATCGTTAATTACTTGCTGCATGGCGCTATCGAGTTCGTCACGCATCGAGAGGTATTGGGCTTTCAGATCCAGAAAGGGGACGTTCATGTGCATTCCTTTGGTTGTTAGGGTTGGACGGGTTTCATAACGTGCGCCGGATTTCCGGCAACAATCATATTCGGGGGGACATTTTTGGTGACGACACTTCCTGCGCCGATAATCGAATTTTCGCCAACGGTAATACCGCACAGGATGGTGGCGCTCGATCCGATGGAAGCGCCCTTGCGGATGAGGGTCGGGAGGCATTCCCAGTCATCACCGGCTTGCAGGGTTCCGTCGCTGTTTGCAGAACGGGGGTAGCGGTCATTAATAAAGGTCACATTGTGTCCGACAAAAACCTCGTCCTCAATGGTAACCCCTTCGCAAATGAAGGTATGGCTCGATATTTTACAGCGGTTTCCGATTCGGGCTCCCTTCTGGATTTCGACAAAGGTACCGATGCGGGAATCATCGCCGATTTCACATCCGTAAAGATTGGTGAAATCATAAATCGTTACATTCTTCCCCAGCCGCACGTCGGCTGCGATTTTTTTTGTGCTGACCGGTTCTGCATCCATAACCGTTATTTCCCGATCAGCTGCCCGTCGCGGGGAATGTGATTTTCGATCAGGATATTGGCGCCGTTATTCCGCATGGATTCCGAGGCGGCCGTCAGAATGCAGACCAGTTCCAGTCCGTGGGCGCCGCAGGTCATGGGGTTTTCCCCCGTCAGAATGCAATCAATAAAATGCGTGGCCTCAATTCGGAGCGGTTCATTCGGCGAGATATAGGGTGCCCACATATCTCCGTAGTGATACGAGATGCGGGATTCATGCGGTGTTCCCGGCTGTTCGACCCGCATGTCGTAGATTTTCACTTTCGTTGCAGGATCGAGATCGTCATAAACGAGCATCTTACGGTCACCGACGATAGCCATGTCGCGCACTTTTTTGGGATCCAGCCAGCTGCTGTGCACAGCGGCAAAGCCTCCGTCGGAAAAGCCCAGGCTCATATTCGCCACGTCATAAATATTGGCGGCGGAAGTGGTTTTCCCGCGGCAGTTAACTTCCCGGGGACACTCATTCATCAGAAAGAGGATGATGGACAGGTCGTGAGGGGCCAGATCCCAGACCACATTGATGTCTTTTTGGTAGAGGCCAAGATTTAATCTCCGGGAACTGATGTAGTTGATTTTTCCAAGTTCCCCGGAGTCAACGATTTCCTTGATTTTCCGCACCACCGGAGAATACAGGAAGGTATGGCCAACCATGAGTAACAGACCTTGCTGTTCAGCAAGTTCATTGAGTTTTTTGCACTCATCAATCGAGGAGGCCATGGGCTTTTCGATGAATGTATGTTTACCGGCCAGCAGGCTGCGGCTGGCCAGATCGAAATGAAACCGGACGGGCACGGCAATAACCACAGCATCAAGGTCGGCATCGTTCAGGAATGCCTCGTAATCGGTATATGTTTCTACGTGGGGATAATGAGCCGAAACTGAGGCCAGCCTGGTTTCATCCGTATCACAGATCGCTTTAAGAGTGCATTCCTTCAGTAAATTGAAGTTCCGAATTAAATTCGGCCCCCAGTAGCCACACCCCACCACACCGATATTAGGTTTGTTCCGCATCCAAATCACCCCGCTTTTCCGAAATTGATGATAAAGCCGTTCCTTTTAGCAAAGAAAAGTGGGAAAGATCAATAAGAAACGTTAATTTATTATCGCTGGACTCAGCTTTTACAGTGAAAACCGGCCGTGCTCAGAGAGCGCCATGCCGGTTTTCATTAACTTTATCCTGCCACTTTTTGACAGCGGCTGCCCATTACATCGGTGGATCGCCAGGATTGCCGGGGGTGCCGCCGCCGCCGGGATTGTCGCCCGACGGCGTGTCAGGCGTCGAGCCACCGCTGCTTCCGCCGCCGCCACCGCCGCCGCCGAAAGCCGCGGCAAGACCGCCGGCCACCGCCGCTTGACCGATCAGGATTCGACCGGTTCTTCCGGCATCCTCACCCCATGCAACGGGGTTGAGCCACGACAGGCTTCCGCCGGTCGTTAACGGCGATTTCCAGCGGGTGGGGGAAACCAGTGCGACAAAATCGCCCCACGTGCTGAACTCAAATCCGACCTCTGCATACTGCCCGTTTTCTGTGACATGGCCCGATGTTAAAAGCCTCGGGCCGCGTGCGGTGTCTGTTCCTTCAGCCGTTGCGCAGATGGTAAGTATTGCCGACATCAGCAACCAGCTGGCTGTTTTGCGAATTTTCATTTTTATTCCTCCTGTTTTCATCGCTCTTATTCTGCTTCAAAATGGCCGATCCATTTGGCGAAGACGTACTGTTCATTCGCCCGGTCCCACAGCCCGATCCAGTACCATTTTCCCCACTCGGGAACTTCGAAACGGTAGGAGCCCGTATGGTCATAAGAAATAAAGGGGCCTGCCCATCCATCCGCAGCGTCATCCCAGATGCACACCAGGAAATTTCCCTGAACGGCCGGAAATGCAATCTGCTCGGTAGGCAGGCCGACCTGCCCGGCGAAGGCCGTGAGACCCGCAAGCATAAACAGTATTAGAATTGCTTTTTTCATCATATACCTCGCTCGTTAAATTTCATCCCAGTGGTTAATCCAGCTGCCATGCACGGCCGACCAGGTTTTTGTCGCCGCGTCATATTCCATTACACTGAGCCAGTACCATCGCTCCGGTTTGATGTTTTGAATCAGAAGTTCTTCCGGCTCAAATTCCTGTCCAAGCGGTATCCATATCTGGTCGGTATTGTCCCACAGATAAAACGCGATCCATTTTCCGGTAAATCCGGAAAGAGGGAAGGTGGTGGTGTTAGCACTCAGCCACTGAACCTCGTCCAGCCAGCCGGCGTCGTCGCCACCGACTCCGGAACCATTCTTCTCATATGTCCACGTCAGTTGTTGTGTTCCGCGATCAATGGGGAACGACTCCTGAATCCAGCCGTCGCCGGATCCCTCCATACCTGAAATACCGGTTTGCAAGCTGTCGTTCGTATAGAAATTCAAAAAGTCTCCATTGGCTTCAGAAGAAACCCTCCACCAGAACGAAATCGTACCGGGGCCGACCACGGTGGTTTCCAGAACTGATTCCTGACCGGCGGCAATCGCTCCGCTCTGCATCGCACTGATTCCGTCGTGCGTCACGTCCGTCTGTACAAACCATTCTGCGGCTCCGGACGTATTCCACTCCTGATTTACGGTACCCAGTGCCTCTTCGATTGTTTCTTCATTAAGGGTCGTAAACGACCAAGGCCCGCCTGTAGCGGACCCTGCCTCGTTTGTGGCTGTGATTTGCCACCAAAACGTTCGGCCCGGTCGCCGCAGGCCGGTATAATAGCTTTCGGCGGTTTGGGTTGATATCTTACTCATTTCTCCAGGACTTTCTCCAAACCAAACCTCGTAGCCTGCGGCACTGGCCACTTCTGTCCACTCCAGCGTGACCGTCCGTTCGACGTTCATGGCCTGATCAGAGGGGCTTACATTCGTCGGCGCTTCCGGCGGCAGCACTTCAATGGTCACCGCGTGCGTATCGTTCTGTCCGCCGTACGTGGCGGTGACGGTGACAGACTGGTCTGCCGTCACGGTCGAGGCGGTGAGCAGGCCGGATTCGTTGATCGAAGCATAAGGAGAGTTTTCACTCCATGCGGGATCAACCGTCTGCGTACTGCCGTCATCGTAGCTGGCCGTGCAGGTGTATTGCGCGGTATCGCCTTCATCCACGCTCGCCGGGCCGGAAATCGTGAGGCTGGTCACCACAGGCGGAGCATCCACAATGGTCACGGCATGCGTATCGTTGAACCCGCCATAGGCAGCGGTGACGATAACGGACTGATCGGTCGTAACGCTTGATGCGGTAAGCAGCCCGGAGCCGTTGATCGAGGCGAAGGGGGAATTGTCGCCCCAGACGGGAGTGACCGTCTGAGTACTGCCGTCGTCGTAGTTAGCGGTGCAGGTGTATTGCGCGGTGTCGTCTTCATCCACACTCGCCGGGCCGGAGATCGTAAGGCCGGTCAGCACAGGCGGAACATCCACAATGGTGACGGCATGCGTATCGTTGAATCCGTCGTAGACGGCTGTGATGGTAACGGATCGATCAGACGATACACTTGAAGCCGTGAGCAGGCCGGAGCTGTCGATCGTGGTGAAGGAACGGTTTTCGCTCCAGACCGGCGCGACCGTCTGGGTGCTGCCGTCGCTGTAGCTGGCCGTGCAGGTGTACTGCGCGGAGCTGTTTTCTTCGACGCTTTCCGGGCCGGAGATCGTGATGGCAGTCACCACGACCGGAGGTGGCGGGCTGTCCCATTGCATCTCTTCGGAATAGGCGCTCTCAGCGCTTTCGGTGTAGGCTTTTGCCGCAAAAAAGTAGGTGGTCTCATAGTCCAGCCCCGTTACCGTTGTAAGGGTTCCGGTGCCGGCCTCCGCATAATCCGTATAAACGCCCGGCGCTTCACCGTAAAAAAGCTTGTAAGTGGGGGTCTCATTAAGCGGGTTCCCGCCAATATCAACTGTTGAAGAATCCCATTCGACGGTCACCTCCACGGCTGCACTGCATAAAGCTGTCATCAGTAAAACAGCGATTATTCGAATGATTGTATGTGGTTTCACTGTCATTGTCCCCTGCGCTAAGATGGTTGCAATTTGGGCAGGTATAAAAGCAGGTCTCATGCCAACTGGTTAAACAAACATCGAAAACTGTAATTTTACACAGGAGCTCACCAAGCAACTGTAAACATTGAGTAAGATCAATGCATAGAGGCTTCACGCCTCTGTAATTTTCGAATCGGTACTCCGCTACCCCCTGTCCGGCCGTTCGTTTCGCCGGAACTTTTGAATTTGAAGGCCCGGATATTCGGGGCTAGACCGACGACGTGCAACCCTTTTGGTGCCCGGGAGGTGTCTTTGGACGAAGACCTAGTATAGATACGTTTTTGCGGTTTCGGAAAGCATCTCCGCAACAAGGGGATAGCACTTTTACGAGGTTCGGATCTCGTGATTGATACGCATGGAACAGAAGTGCTCGCCGCACATGGAGCAGTAGCGTTGTTCGGTTTCGAACGGCTCTCCGGGCGGCATGGACTGCTCACGAAAGCGGCGTGCGCGTTCAGGATCAAAACACAGATTAAATTGATCTTCCCATCGGAATTCAAAGCGGGCTTTGCTGATGGCGTCGTCGCGGTCGCGCGCGCCGGGGATGCCTTTGGCGAGGTCGGCGGCGTGTGCGGCGATTTTATGCGCCACAACGCCTTCGCGGACGTCTTTTTTATTCGGCAGGCCGAGGTGTTCTTTCGGGGTCACATAGCAGAGCATGGCACAGCCGTGCCAGGCGATGTTGGCACCGCCGATGGCGCTCGCCAGATGGTCGTAGCCGAGTGCAAGGTCGGTTACGAGGGGGCCCAGCGTGTAGAAGGGTGCTTCGAAGCAGTCGGCGAGCTGGCGATCCATGTTTTCCTTAACGAGGTGAAGCGGGACGTGGCCGGGGCCTTCGATCATGGTTTGGCAGCCGTGCTTCCACGCAATCTGCGTGAGTTTCCCGAGTGTTTCAAGCTCGCCGAACTGGGCGTCGTCGTTGGCGTCGGCGAGGCAGCCGGGGCGCAGGCCGTCGCCGAGCGAAAAGGCGATGTCGTAATCGCGCACGATTTCGCAAATCTCTGCGAAGTGCGTGTAGAGGAAACTCTCTTCATTTTTACTCTGCATCCACTGCGCCATGATGGAGCCGCCGCGGCTGACGATGCCCATCAGGCGCTTGTTCGCGAGCGGAATATGCCTTTGCAGAACACCGGCGTGAATCGTGAAATAATCGACACCCTGTTCGGCCTGCTCAATCAGTGTTTCGCGATACACGTCCCACGAGAGGTTTGTTGCATCGCCGGCGACCTTCTGGAGTGCCTGATAGAGCGGGACGGTTCCGACGGGTGTCGGGCAGTGGCGCAGGATGGCTTCGCGCGTTTCGTGAATATCTTTGCCTGTCGAGAGATCCATGACCGTGTCGGCACCCCAGAGAATTGCCCAGCGCATTTTTTCGAGCTCTTCTCCAATTGAGGATTGGATGGCCGAGTTGCCGATATTGGCGTTGACCTTCGTGCGGAATTTCCGGCCGATCGTCATTGGCTCAGTCTCAGGGTGGCAGCGGTTGAGCGGAATGATCGCGCGGCCCGCGGCGATTTCATCACGCACAAATGCTGGCTTTACGTTTTCGCGCACTGCGGCGAATTCCATTTCGGGCGTGATGAGGCCCTCGCGCGCGCACTCGAGCTGGGTTTTATTTCCGCGTTCGGCGATCCACGCCGCGCGCCGCGCGGGCAGGGGGCCGTCTACGCCGTCGGTACACGGGCCGGAAGTGTCGTAGACGCGAAACGGTTCGTTAAAGTTCTCAGAGCCGTCCGGGTTCACGGTGTGGGCCAGTTCGATTTCGCGTTGCGGTACGCGGATATCAGGTTGCGAACCGGTCACGTAAACCTTGCACGAGTGCGGGAAATATTTTCCGTATCCTGTCATCGTTATCACTCTCTTCGCGCGGGTGGCGAAAGGATACGGTGTTACGCGCTTCCCTTCGCGGCATGACCCGCGCAGGTTCAAAGGGTTCGTTCTCAGCCCCCGAAACTTCGGGGGGCACCCCCAGCAGAGAGAGAATTAAACTACTCGCACTATGGAGTTGTCAACCGGAACAGCAGATGGAAACGTATACGCTCATTTACAGGGAGAGTGAAACGTGAGCAAAAGAGCAATTAAAGAGGGTGTTTTCTGGGTCGGGGCGCTGCATCCGGACCGCAAGCTGTTCGACGCGCTGATGCCGCTGCCGTACGGCACGACGTATAACGCTTACCTTATAGAGGGGTCGGAAAAGACCGCGCTGATCGACACTGTCGATCCCGACAAGATGGACGATCTTTTCCGCAATCTCGAAGGGGTGGAGAAGATAGATTACATCGTCTGCAACCACACCGAACAGGACCATTCCGGAGCCATTCCAGAAGTACTCGGCAAATATCCGGATGCAAAAATCCTCTGCCTGCAGAAGACCAAAGAAATGCTTCAGGATCTGGTGACTGTTTCCGACGACCGCTTTCAGCTGGTAAAAGATGGCGAAGAAGTTTCGCTTGGTAATAAAACCCTGCGCTTCCTGCACCTGCCGTGGGTACACTGGCCGGAAACCACCGCTACCTACATCCCGGAAGATAAGCTGCTCTTCAGCTGCGATCTGTTCGGCTCGCACTATTCCTTCGGCGATGAACTCTTCGCGGGCGACAACCCCGTCGTCTACAAAGAGGCCAAGGAATACTATGCCGAAATCATGATGCTTTACGCCAAAGTGAGCGTCAGGCACCTCGACCGTCTCGCCGAACTCGATATTGAAACCATCTGCACAAGTCACGGCCCCGTCTATGACCAGCCGCAGAAAATCCTCGACCTTTACGACGACTGGATGCGCGGCGAGCCCAAAAACCTCGCGCTGCTGGCATTCGTCTCCACGCACGGAAGCACCCGCATCATGGCCGAGTATCTTGCAGAGAAAATTGAGAAGCAGGGCGGTGCCGTGAAACTCTTTGACCTGGTTGGTCTTTCGCTCAACGACATTTCAAGCAGTCTTGTTGACGCGGCCACGATTGTGCTCGGCTCCTCCGTCGTCATGGCTGCGCTCCACCCCTGCGCAGTCAACACGGCCTTCCTGATCGACCGGCTCAAACCCAAGGCAAAATTTGCCGCCGTCTTCGGTTCTTACGGCTGGAGCCCCGGCCCGCTCAAAAAAGCGGGCGAGCTGCTGCCGTCGCTCAAAGTTGAACTGCTTGAACCCGTCGTCGCCAAAGGTCATCCCAAGGCCGAAGCGTTTAAGGAGCTCGACGCACTGGCCAAAACCATCGCCGCCAAACACCGCGCGGCCGGATTGCTGTAAAAACGTTACTGCACCGAAATTAGCGCATCCTTTTCGGCTCTGAGAGATGAGCTATCAGGCTTAGACTTGAACGAGAGTTTATTGAAGAGCGGAAGGCCACGCGAGGCGTGACAAGTTATTCCCAATCCACCACAAGACCGCTGTAGTAGGTGGTGTCGAGCCGGTCGCGCCCGCCCTTGGGCGTGGCATTGTAATCGTTGTGCAGTCCCAGCCGGATTTTCCACATATCAGAGTCGCCCAGCGGAAAGTTTACCCAGCTGTCATGAATGATCAGATAGCTTGCGGCATCCTCTACAGAGGGGATATAGGAAAGTTCGTTGTTGATCTCGAACCGGTTATTCAGACGATAATAGTGTTGCAAGCCGAAGTCCAGCCCCACGGCGCCCTCGCTGGGTGAAGCGTCGTAATAATCTTCATAGCGATAGCTTACACCGGCACTGGCACTCAACTTTTTATGCGCCTCGGACCAGAAGCGGTAACTCAAGCCGCCGGCTGTTGTCGTACGCAACCGGATGTTTTCAAACTCATCGTTTTCCAGCTCTGCGCGTATATACCAGCCCCAGGGATCACTGAAATAGGAGGTGTAGCGAAGGCCGCCCTTTCGCTCATCCGTGATTTTGACGCCCTCGGATTCACTGCGACTGTATAAAACGTAAAATTTGAGTTCGTCATTTTTTCCCGAAAGCGTTGCGTCAAACGCGGCGCTCGTATTCTTTTCACTGGTATTGCCGGATTTTCCACTGAGTCGGGCTTCAGCACGATATCTCCATTTTCGCAGGAGATCCTTGGTCCGGGGATCCTGATCTGGCGTTCGCCAACCCTCTTTGATCATAACGAGCTCTGTCCGGAACATTCCGTCGGGACCTTTGAGGATCAGTTCGTTCGCATCATCTGCCAGCACAGGCCCGGGAACAACCGTTCCGCCGGTCAGACGAATATAGATGGGCTCATCGGTCGAGAACGACGCCACTTGGGCGCGGTCCACCTTCCGAGTGCCCACATAGGCTGTTTCCAGCTCAATGGATGTTTCAGAAATGGAAAGAATCTGTCCCTTTAGAACAGAACCGTCCTGCATTTCAACTTGATCCGCCGTTACAATCGTGGCGACTCCCAGAAACAGTATAAACAGCATTCTTTTCATGGCACCCCTCCTTATAAAGCACGCTAATATAGAGCACGCTAAAGAAAAATGAGCTACTTGACAAGGGGGCTATTCAGACTCCTCGTTTTCGGATGCCGTAAAAACCCGACAAAAAAGATTCGGTTTTTAAAAATAAAAGCTAAAGTTTCTCTCCTCGGCACGGCAGCGGCAAGGTACAGCCTGCTCCGGGACAGGTTATAAAAATAAAGGAGGAGGCCATGGAAACAAATGTGGTGCAAACCAATGCGGTGCAGAACGCACTGAGCAATGTTCAGGAAATGTTTACCGCTAAACCGGAATGGCTGGTGACAGCGCAGGAACTGCTGATGGAGTTCGGGCTCAAAATCGTCGCGGCGATTCTGGTTTTTGTTATCGGGCGCTGGGTGGCGAAACTTCTTCGGAAGCTGCTGGAGAAAATGATGCAGCGCGCGAAGGTGGATGCTGCAATTGTCGGGTTTGCGAGCAGTATGGTTTACGTGGCGCTGATGGTGTTCGTGATTCTCGCGGCGCTGGGTCAGATTGGGATTCAAACCACGTCATTCATTGCCGTGCTCGGTGCTGCCGGTTTAGCCGTTGGTTTGGCGCTCCAGGGTTCGCTGGCTAACTTTGCGTCCGGCGTGCTCATTATTCTTTTCCGCCCTTTCAAAACGGGCGACTACATTGAAGGCGGCGGTACAGCAGGGGTTGTAAAAAATATTCATATTTTTACGACAACGCTGACTACACCCGACAATAAACGTGTCATTGTCCCCAACGCCAAAATGATGGGTGACAGCATCATCAACTATTCCGTCGAGGGCATTCGCCGCCTCGATCTGGTTGGAAGCATCAGCTACGGCGACAGCATTGATACGGCCAAAGCGGCCATCATGGATGAAGTCACCAAAGATCCGCGTGTACTGAAAGACCCTGCGCCGATGGTCGGCGTGCTGGCGATGAGCGACAGCAGTATTGATCTGGCGGTGCGGCCGTGGGTGAAGGTGGCAGACTATTGGGATGTTTTCTTCGCCCTCAATGAAGCCATCAAAAAACGGATCGAAGCCGAAGGGCTTTCCATCCCGTTCCCGCAGCGTGATGTGCACGTCTATAAACACGAAGCCTAAGGAACGAGAACGGTCAGCGCGCACGGGCGCACGCTGATTTCAACTTTGGCCGGGGCCGAGAGCAGTTCGCCGTCGATCTGCATCGGCCCCTCCTTTTTGCGCCGGACGGTGAGGGTGCGGAAAGAGCGCGTATGAATTTCATGGATGCGGTCAATGGTGCCGTCAAACAACTTTCCAAGCATGGGAATAAACCAGGGCACATCGCGCTGGCGGAGCGTAACGAGCTGAAGCTTTCCATCGTCGGCCCGCGCGCCGGGCGCGATCTGCGCGCCGCCGCCATACTGGGTGAGATTGGCGATGGTGCAGAGTATCGGGTCTTCAATAATGATCTCTTCTTCGCCGTCGATCAGCAGCGTAAAAGGTTCGGGTGTGTATTCGAAGAGTTCATACACAGCGGCAAAAACATAGGGAAGCACACCGCGCACGGGCGATTTATCGAACACCCTCACCAGCGCGGCATCCCATGCCAGCGA
>Ga0190284_1001062_pt1 | contig 12826 bp, 12 predicted proteins | sample 48691812_MG_FD_161668 | JGI IMG/M metagenome (GOLD analysis project Ga0190284, IMG submission 161668) | Hydrothermal vent microbial mat bacterial communities from Southern Trench, Guaymas Basin, Mexico - 4869-18-1-2_MG | ecosystem: Environmental > Aquatic > Marine > Hydrothermal vents >...
CAGTTAGGGACATGGTGGATCCATGTTCCTTAGGACTTGAAAGGACGGACTGAGCGAAGCGAGGGAGTGCGCGTCTCATCTTCCTTTTTCTTTTCTAGCAAAGTAATAATCCCTGTTTTCCTTGATCATATCGATTATTTCAAGATTGTAAGGGCATTTCTCGATACATTCACCGCATTCAATACACTCGTCGACCTGCTCCTCCACCCTGGTTCTTTCAGGATTTACAACTCTGTCAAAAGAAAATTGTTTAAAGAAGACTTTTGTAAAATTGACTTGCAGGATATCAATACCCTGGCTGCAGGGCATACAGTAACCGCAGCCCCTGCAGAATTTATCCCCCAACTCCTCTTTTATTTCCTTCATGATCTTCAGGTCGCTATCATTAATAGGGTCCATTATTTTTACCAGCTTAAGATTTTCTTCAAGTTCCTTTATACTCTGCATCCCTATAATGGGTATGATTTTTTCATACTGTTTGACATATTTAAGACTTACCCTGGCATCTTCCATCCTTCCCCCTCCAAGAGGTTTCATGCCCATTATACCGATATCTTTTTCAACCAATTTATCATAATTATTTTCTACGAATTCGGTTGAGATAAAATTTACAGGTATCATAATGACGGCAAAATCTTCTATATCATAATACCGGTCAATAATATTCGGATCATGGCTGGAAAAGCCTATAAAACCGATTTTGCCCTTTTTCTTCTCATTGATCAATGCATCTATTACGCCATTATTTAAAAGTTCATCAAGCTTCTTATCCCTGGATGCATCATGAAACAGGAAAATATCAATATAATCTGTACCCAGTCTCTTTAAACTAGTGTCAAGATCATCAAGGAATTTATCCTTTGAAGTCTCTGGAGATTTTGTAGAGATTATCACCTTATCCCTCATACCTTTTAATGCCTTTCCCAGTATATCTTCGCTATCTGGATAATCATGGGCCGTGTCAATAAGATTGATGCCTCTATTTACAGACTCCCTTACCAGATCTATTGCCTCTGCTTCCGGTATCCTGCATATCTGGACCGCACCGAAACCAAACATTGATACCCTGAGATCTGTTTTTCCAAGTCTCTTATACTCCATTTAATCCCCTGATTCATTTTATGACTTCAAAAACTCTAAACTTCTTAAAACCTGAATACGCTTTTTAATACTTATATTCAATGTACCCCATATTCAATATTATTTCCAAGTTTAATTTGATGGGACTTCCTGCTGGAATTGCCTGGATTTATGAGAGTTTCATTATTGTATAAATAATATATATTATTTAGAATGATTTTAGGATATCCAGGTATATCATGCACATGAATTAATTAAAAATAATGATAAAAAGGAGAAGCCTGTAATGAAAAAATCACTTGGTGCAAAGACCATCGTGTATCCCACACCAGTATTTCTGGTCGGGACATATGATGATGACCGGAACCCTAATTTGATGGCTGCAGCCTGGGGAGGGATATGCTGTTCTGTGCCTCCATGTGTAGCAGTTTCTCTAAGGAAAGCCACCTACAGCTATGATAGCATAATGTCAAGAGGTGCATTTACAATCAATATTGTACCGGCAGAAATGGTAGCTAAAGCTGATTATTGCGGTATTGCTTCCGGGAGAGACCAGGACAAGTTTTCAAAAATGAATATCACTCCTGTTAAAAGTGAACTTGTTGATGCACCATATGGTGAAGAATTTCCATTCATCCTGGAATGCAAGCTTTTCAAGAGTATCGAGATCGGCCTCCATACTCAATTTATCGGTGAGATAATAGATATAAAAGCTGATCCTAAAATACTCGGGAAAGATGGAAAACCTGATATAAAGAAAATCGATCCCATTATCTTTGATCCCGGGACCCGGAATTACTGGTCAGTCGGAAAACATCTGGACAAAGCATTTTCAATAGGCAAAAATATCAGCTAAGTGATTATAATATAAGCAATACTCTAAGTAGGAGCACATTATACTGTTTTAAAAAGTTATGACTGATCTTCCCTCTTTCAAATATTCTGTAAAAGGAAGTCCCATAGGCCTTACATCAACTCCCAGGGCAGCCAATTTTTTTGAGACTCTGTACATATCAGCACAGGTTAAGCAGGCTTCAAGTCTGACCCCGGCATCTTTTAATTTTTCCAGATAATCCTGTAGTTCTATATCCTCTGAAATCAGTTTTGCTGATGGTCCCCAGATGATAAAGGTGACTTCCTTCCACCACTGTCTTAACTTAGAATTAAGCGTATACATAAAGATCATCTTCTCTGCAACTTCTCTATCCCCACTGGACCATACCACTACCAGACTGTCTTTTACTTTATCATTCACAATCTCTCCCTTGGTTTAATTTCTAATAATCCTGAAATATTTAATATTATACCAGCTAACAATATATATCTCCGAATAAACTAAAACTTTAATCCCTGTAAATCGTTTATAAGATAAAGGCTCTTTTATATTTTAGAAAGAATAAGCCTGCAGATTTGACATTAAAGGCTAATTTTAATACAAGAACTTAGAGTATAAAAAATATTGTAGGGCTAGATGTGTTTTAAGCTTATTTTAAGCTAAGCCATATATGATGAAAAATAAAACTGATTTACATAAAGAAAGATATAAGATTAAGGAGATAAAGTAAAGATATGAAGATTTTAATGGTATACCCGGATTATGAGAATACATTTTGGGGATTTAAAAGAATCTTAAGGCTTCTTGGAAAGAAAGCCTCATTCCCTCCTCTGGGAATTTTGACTGTTGGAGCAATGCTTCCTGACCAGTGGGAAAAGAAGCTTATAGATATGAATACCGATAAGCTTGAAGAAAAAGACATCAAGTGGGCCGATTATGTGTTTATAAGTGCAATGATAGTTCAAAAGGAAACTGCAAAGAAAGTTATAGACCTGGCAAAGAAACTGGGGAAACCTGTAGTAGCCGGAGGTCCTTTATTTACAACCGGTCATGAGCACTTCCCTGAAGTCGACCACCTGGTTCTTGGCGAAGTCGAAGACTACTTCCATGAGGTCATAAAAGATATGGAAGAGGGAAAGCTAAAGAAAATGTATCAGAATGCTGGTTTTCCGGTTATCTCTAAATCTGTTGTCCCTGATTGGAGTCTTATCAAGACATCCTATTATAATTCATTGTGTATCCAATTTTCCAGGGGATGTCCTTTTAATTGTGAGTTTTGTGATGTCGTCCAATTGAATGGAAGAATACCAAGACTCAAATCTGTTAGCCAGATACTTGATGAACTGGAAGCTCTCTATAAGGCAGGCTGGAGAGCCGGGGTGTTTTTTGTAGATGATAATTTTATTGGAAATAAATCAAAACTGAAGAAAGATTATCTTCCTGCTATAATCGAATGGCAAAAGAAAAGGAAATATCCCCTTTCATTCAATACACAGGTATCTATCAATCTTGCTGATGATAAGGAGCTTATCGGGCTCATGTCGCAGGCAGGTTTTACTTCTGTTTTTGTCGGAATAGAGACTCCTGATGCTGAAAGCCTGAATGAATGCGGCAAAGTACAAAATAAAGGCAGGGACCTTATAAAATGTGTAAAGACCATCCAGAACGGTGGGCTCGAGGTACAGGGCGGATTTATAGTAGGGTTTGACAGCGATAATATATCAATATTCCAGAGGCAGATAGACTTTATACAAAAAAGCGGTATTGTGACAGCAATGGTAGGGATCCTTACGGCACTTCCAAAGACAAAGCTGTATCAGAGACTTAAAGAATCCAAAAGATTGGTAAAAGTAGCAAGTGGAAACAATACTGGAACAGGCAGCCTGAATTTTGTTCCAAAAATGGATAAGGATATCCTGATCAATGGATACAAGAAAGTCCTTTCAACTATTTATTCGCCAAAGTCTTATTATGAAAGAATAAAGACATTGTTAAAAGAATATAAGCCTTTAAAAGTTAAGGCTCCAAAACTGCGTCTTTACCACATAAGGGCCCTTTTCAGTTCTATATGGCTGCTCGGCATCAAACAAAAAGGAAGAAGATATTTCTGGAAACTACTGCTATGGAGCCTGGTTAGAAAACCTGGTATGTTTTCCTATGCAATAGGATTTTCATTCATAGGGCTGCATTTCAGGACTCTTGATCCTGACCTGACGGGTAGTGTATGACCGATCAAATAGTAGGTTCCAGCCAGTACAAATACATTTTGAAGCATGCCTCATTTTCCGGATAGCAGACGGAAATGAATTGCTATAAATGGTCCTGGCAAAGCACAATTATCTGTTCTTCAGCTTTTAACTATTGGCGAAGCATCCTCATCAAGAGGATTAGTCCTTGCTGCCAGTGAATACAGATATGGGTACTGATCCTTTAGGTGCATCACATAATCTATCCAGCGGTTAAGTAAGAGAATATAAACTCTTTTTATATCCCCGGATATGTGGACCATATCAGTATGGGGTAGCTTATCAAGATCTGTCCTGTATTCCAGCTCTTCAGTCAGGTGAAAAACGGCCCATAGAAGTTCTGTAAAAGTCTCATGCTCAAGCAGGTTAGGGTTTTCCAGCAGCCTTAAGAGAAAATTCCTCCTTTTTATAAGAAAAACTTGCAGTTCTTTTAAGTCTCCCAGATCACTATCGATCTCAAATTTATAATTTTCTATCATTTCTGATGCTTTATTAAAATCACTATTGCTCCAATTTTTCATCTGGGATAGTTCTTTTTTTACTTCATCGGATCTATGGTCAAAATCAGCAAACATAGGCAAAAGCTTTAGTCCTACTTCACTAAAAAATGCACCGATCACCATATTTAACTTCTTCAGCATAGCTTTCTTTTCCCTGTCTGATAGCACTCTATGGATTATCAGAGTAACCAGAAGGACCTCGATGGGAACAAAAGCAATATCTCCTACCATATAAATGAATATATGATGGGGATCCCTGAATATAAAATAATGGATACTGTAAAGGGCTATGGAAAGCACTACCAGTGTTACACCCAGTATTATCTGCCAATTGATCTTTTTCATTTACTTTCCCTCCCGTAATATTTATTCTTCTTTTATCTTGATATTATTTAATATGATTATTTTTTTGATTCCTTAGATTCTTGGCACAGGTCTCCGGAAAGATAGAATTTATATTCATTCCTGAACCTATCTCAAACCCGGCCCTGGTGCTAAGCCTTGGAAGGATTTCGAGATGCCAGTGATAATGCCTGTTTCCCGATTGGTCAACCGGGCTGCTGTCTATAACAAAATTATAATCCGGGTCATCAAGCATATCGTATAGTTTTTTCAATACGGTCCGGAGGACGCCAGCAAGATCCACCAATTCATCTTTGGTGGTTTCTGCAAAACATGATTGATGTTTTTTAGGATATATTATTATATTATATGGCACCACTGATGCATATGGGGCAATTGCAAGATACTTATCATTATCATATACAAGCCTGCTTCCATTCTCCAATTCATATTTTATGATGTCACAATAGACACAATTACCGAAATCATCATAATATCTCTGGGCCTCAAACATCTTGTTCCTTATATAACCAGGCACAAAAGGTGTTGCTACGATTTGCGAGTGGGGGTGGTCCAGGGAGGTTCCTGCTCTTTTCCCATGGTTTTTAAATATTATTACCAGCTGATTCTGGCGATCGCGGCTGATATCAATAAATCTTTGTCTATATGCTCTTACTATCTTTTCAACATGCCCGGCACCCATTCTGACAATATTATCATTATGCCATGGCGACTCTATTATCACTTCATGATGTCCGATTCCATCTATAGATAAATATGGTCCGCTTATATGTCTTCTTTCACTGCCCCTGAGGGAGTCCTTTTTGTATTCAACAGCAGGAAACTTATTTGGGACCACCCTTACCGACCAGTTTTTACCCCTGTTTATGGCCAGTAATTCTTCAGGTGTCATGCTTTCATTGCCCTTACAGAAAGGGCAGCCGGGCTCATATTTTCTCAGGATCTTCTTTTTCTTCCCGGGTCCCTTGTAGTCATGAGGTCTTTGAGCCCTTCTAATCGAAAAAATAGTCCAATTTTTTGTCGACATATCCTGCCTTATAATTGATGACATCCGAAACCTTTCTATTTTAAATTTAAATACTATCTTGTTTTTAAATGGCAGTTGGTATAATAATATTAATTAAAGACCATAAAATCAATTTTTATATGTATATGTAAAGATTTATCCGGTAATATTGCATCATGGAAATAAGTATTGAAGAATTTGAATCCGAGATCCTGGATATCCTGGAGACCCTGCCTCAGAAGTTCAAGGACAAATTTGATAATATCAGCTTTTTGATCGAAGAAGAAAATATCAGCCCTTTTATCAATGATAAAAGTGGTGGTCCAAGGTTTACGCTTGGCCTGTATCACGGCGTTCCTATGACCTCCAGGGGGAACAGGAACATGCCCTGCCCGGACAGGATAATCATATATAAAAAATCTATTGAAGCAGTCAGCAGGGATACGGTAAGCCTGAAGAGAAATATAAAAAGAGTCGTGCTCCATGAGATCGGCCATTATTTCGGTCTCAGCGAAGATAGATTAAAAGAACTTGGTTATTGACCAACTAAAATATTTTTCATTTAAAGTGAAAAATATATTTACTAATATAGGAAAATTTTTTAGTATTTTCACATATTATCTGCTATAATTATTTCATGCAGTCAGTTTCCGTATAACAGTGTTTTAATTAATGAAAGCTGATTGTACAATATTGTTAAGAAAAAAAGTCGATTAGAGAAAAACAAATTATTTAACAGGAGTTGATATAAATTGGTAGCAGAACAAAAATGGGGCGATGAAAGCCTTGAAAAAATAAAGATACCAGAAGAGCTTCCCCTTCTGTCCCTTAAGAACAGTGTGGTGTTTCCCTATCTTGCCACCCCGCTGGTTGTCGGAAGGAAGAATTCCCTGGAAGCTGTAGAGAGTGCTTCCAAGGAACACAAGATAATCGTGGTAGTTGCACAGAAGGAAGAAAACAAGGAGATCGTCGAAAAGGAAGATCTTTATGATATCGGTACAGCCTGTGCAATAAAGCAGGTCGTAAATGTTAGCGATAATGAAATAAAATGTGTTGTCGAAGGTATATCCAGGGTAAGGATAAAATACTTCACACAGGAGAAACCTTATTTCAGGGTTTCTGTTGAAGTGATCGGTGAAGAACCCTATACAGAGGATGAGGAAATAAAAAATACTAATACTGCTATCAGGATGCAGGTGGAAAAATTTATCCAGCTGGGTATCCCCCTGCCTACTGCTTTTGTGGTAGCGGCAACGAATATTTCCAGACCGGAGGTACAGGCGGACCTCTTTGCGTCTTACCTTCTTACAACCACTGCACAAAAGCAGAACATACTGGAAGAAAATAATATTGCAAAGAGATTAAAACTTCTAACCGGATTCCTTGGTGAAGAACTTAAGAAATTTGAGGTCCAATCCCAGATAAGGGACAAGGTCCAGAAAGAAGTCGGTAAGACCCAGCGGGAATATTTCCTGAGGCAGCAGCTTAAGACCATTAAGGAAGAGCTGGGTGAATCGGATGAATCCATTGCTGTCACAAATGACCTGAAAGAAAAGCTGGATAAGAAAAAGAAAATGCCAAAGGATGCAAGACAAAAGGTAGAAAAGGAGATGAAGAGGCTTGAGGGTATTCCCGCCATGTCTCCGGAGCATTCTTATATAAGGACCTATATTGAATGGATGCTCGATGTGCCCTGGTCAGAGAAGACAAAAGATGTCCTGGATCTTAAAAAAGCCAAGGCGATACTTGACAGGGATCATTATGACCTTGAAAGAGTCAAGGTCCATATATTGGATTATCTTGCAGTGAGAAAACTGAAAGGGAAGGCAACAAAGGGTCCGATACTCTGTTTTGTCGGTCCTCCAGGCGTAGGCAAGACTTCTCTTGGACAGTCAATTGCCAGGGCCACCGGAAGGAAATTCATAAGGATGTCTATCGGCGGCATAAGGGATGAGGCTGAGATCAGGGGCCACAGAAGAACATATGTCGGCGCCCTTCCGGGTAGGATAATACAGGGACTCTCACAGGCAGGGACCAGTAATCCTGTGTTCATGCTTGATGAAATAGACAAGGTGGGAGCAGATTACAGGGGAGATCCCTCATCCGCTCTCCTTGAAGTATTGGACCCTGAACAGAATAATTCATTCAGGGATCATTACCTTGAAGTACCCTTTGATCTTTCAAATGTGATGTTTATAACTACTGCAAACATTCTGGAGACCATACATCCGGCGCTCAGGGACAGGATGGAAGTAATAGAGATCCCGGGATATAGCTCCGAGGAAAAGATCCATATTGCAAATAAGTTCCTTATACCAAAGCAGTTGATAGAACAGGGAATTGAAAAATATGATGTCAAGTTTACCAGTGATGCTATCTACCTGATAATCGAGGAATATACCAGGGAAGCCGGCGTAAGGAACCTTGAGAGGGAGATCTCGAAAATATGCAAAAAGATAGCAAGAGAGATCGTCGAGGGTAAAAAGCACTCAAAGATAGTCACTGCTAAAAAGGTAGGGGATTATCTTGGAGTATCCAAAATACAGCCGAGCGAGATCGAGGACAAAAACCAGGTCGGTGTGGCAACCGGACTTGCATATACTCCTGTCGGAGGAGATATCCTTCTTATAGAGTCCACCTTCTACAAGGGAACGGGAAAGATGCTCCTTACAGGAAAACTTGGAGATGTGATGCAGGAGTCCGCTAAAGCGGCATTAAGCTATATCAGGTCCAGGGCCACTGAATTTGGTCTTGATGATAAGGTATTTAATAAATCTGATATACATATCCATGTGCCTGCCGGAGCCATTCCCAAGGATGGTCCATCTGCCGGTGTTACCATAACCTCGTCGCTGGTATCAGCCTTTACGGGAATACCTGTGATAAGAGACATAGGTATGACCGGGGAAATAACTTTAAGGGGAAGAGTACTTCCCATTGGCGGCTTAAAGGAGAAACTTCTGGCCGCTAAGAGATCTGGACTCAAGAAAATAGTAATGCCTTCAAAGAATAAAAAGGATCTTGATGAAGTCCCCAGGACAATACTTAAAGGACTTGAACTTGTATTTGTGGACAATATTGATGAAGTTGTAAAAAATACTCTCGAAAAGGATCCCTTCAGAGTAAAAAAACTGGGCAGTGCTCCAGTCTATGGTACCGATGAATCTGATTTTGAGAGTGATACAAATTTTACAACAACTGGAAATTAGATACTTCTTGTAGAAGCGAAGCAATATTTTTTTTAAGTTTTTAAAGGACTGGTGTCTTCCCTTTTTGATCTATGGTAATCAACAGCCCTCTCTGATAGAATCCAGGGAGGGTTGTAATTCATTATCCATACTATGAAATACAATAACAATAATAGAATAAACGTGGAAAAAATAATTGTAGAAAAGATGATCATGCTGTATTGCAGCAAACACCATACCAGAACCCCTGCCTGTGATGAATGCAGGGAACTTATCAATTATTCCCACCTCAAACTTGACCGGTGCAAATTCGGTGAATCCAAACCTGTATGCTCCAGGTGCAGCGCTTATTGCTATAAGCCCTTGATGAGGGAAAAAATTAGAGGGATCATGAGGTATTCCGGACCAAGGATGATATACAATCACCCCATGATAGCTATAAAATATATGATCAATAAAATGGGTAGCCGCAATATATCTACATAGTTTTAAAGATTTCAGTTATAATACTTGCGGTTTTATTATAGAATTATAATAATTTTTTTATTTAATTTAATTTTATGGTAAAAGAGAAAAAATCGCCATGCAGGATCATCTCCGTCGTAAACCAAAAAGGCGGAGTCGGTAAAAGTACTTCTGCGGTCAATATATCTGCATACCTCGGACAGAGCGGATTCAAGACACTGCTTGTTGATATGGACCCACAGAGTAATGCCACCAGCGGTCTCGGCATATATCCTGAGGATATAGATAAATCTACCTATGATGCTATTATAAATTTTGAAACGCCTGCAAAGACCATTCTCAAAACCGGTTATGAAAATCTTGACATTATGCCCTCTTCGGAAAAGCTGTCAGGTGCCGAGGTGGAGCTTGTCTCAAATTTCAAGAGGGAGTACAGGTTGAAAGACATTATTGACCAATTAAGCAGTGAATATGATTATATACTTATAGACTGCTCTCCCGCCCTTGGACTCTTAACCGTAAATGCTCTTACTGCATCAGGTGAAGCGCTCATCCCCCTGCAGTGCGAGTACTATGCGCTTGAGGGAATTGCCAGACTTCTCAAAACAGTGGACCTCGTAAAACATAATCTTAATAATGACCTCGAAATCTCCGGAGTGGTCCTGACGATGTACACAAGGACCAGGCTTTCGGGCCAGGCAGTCAAGGAAATAAGGAAATATTTTCCAGGTAAAGTATTTAAGACAATAATACCTCGCAATGTCAGATTGGCTGAAGCTCCAAGTTTTGGAAAACCGATACTTTCATATGACCCAGGCTGCATGGGGGCCATGGCTTACAAGTCCCTTACAAAAGAATTGATCGCCAGGCACCGGTATAAATCAAAGGAAATAGAACTAAAAAAAGAGATAGAACCTCTTTCAAAAAAAATAAAAGTATTCTGGGATACCGGGGCGGCTCCCCGGCATGCTGCTTCCAGCAAGGGTAAATAATAAATACTAATCCAGCCGCAGAATAATCATACCTTTCTGATATAATACATCCATGGATTTTAAAATTCTTGATAAAATACTTAGCAGTGAAAGACCTTACCGCTTAAAACAGGTCAATAAGGCAATATTTAAAGATCTTCTTAATAACTGGGACGATGCCACAAGCCTGCCCCTGGAACTGCGCGGGGTGCTCAGCAGGCAATTTCCGCTTTCCATAGATGGCAGGATAATCGATTCCAGGGAAAGTGATACTGTAAAGGCTATCATCAAGCTAGATGGAGATATGCTGATAGAAACAGTCTTGATTCAGCATAAGACTGGCAGAAATACCGTCTGTGTCTCTTCACAGGCAGGCTGCGCTCTTGACTGCCTATTCTGCCAGACTGGAAAATTGGGCTACAGACGAAATCTTAACTCTTCAGAGATAATAGTCCAGGTTCTATTTTTTCAAAGGTATCTCAAAGCCAGGGGATCATCAATATCAAATATAGTATTTATGGGAATGGGTGAACCATTTCTAAATTATGACAATGTGCTTGAGGCAGTAAGGGCAATAAATGACCATGAAAAATTTGAAATAGGTGCCAGGCATATCTCTATTTCAACAGCTGGTCTTCCGGAAAAGATCAGATTATTTGCTGGCGAGAAGATCCAGGTAAACCTGGCTGTATCATTAAATGCCCCGGATGATGACCTGAGGTCCAGGATAATGCCCTTGAACCTTAAACATGGGCTGCCAGAACTGATGGAAGCCGTGAAGCACTATATCAGAAAGACTAACAGAAAGGTAATGTTTGAATATGTGATGATCGAGGGTCTTAATGACTCAGATGAAATTGCAAATGAGCTTGTAGACTTTTTGAAGGGTATTTTATGTCTTGTGAACCTGATACCATATAATGGAGGACTGCCGCTTAAGCCGCCATCAAAATCCAGGATAGGTGCATTTAAAAATATCCTTTTGGAAAATGGGCTCAATGTTACCCAGAGATCAAGATTCGGAGCGGATATAAAATCTGCATGCGGCCAGCTTGTCTTTGGTGAAGAAAGAAGTGAGGATTAATTTTTAAGAATTTATATATGGATCACCAGATCATCAAGCATAATTAATTGGATTTAGTCCTGATAACTGCTCAAATACTTCTTGATCCTATTATTGTCTTCATTTTCCCTGTCTCCCTTGAAATAGACCTCAATGAATTCAATCCTTTGTCTCTGTTTAAAATATGCATATACCACGCGGAGGGATGATCCTTTTAAGTATCTGCAAAACAACCTTGCCTTTATAATATACAAAACTTCTGTCTGGACGATGACATTAAAATGTTTACTGTTTCCAAGAGGAACGACCGTAACCACTTTTTGAAACTCTTGCAAGTCATCATAAAGGGATAAGTATTTCTTCCCAAGACCTTTGCAGTCTTTTTGAAATTCCGGGATTTCATCAAAGTTCATCATCATAGTTTCTTACAGAATATCTCTCATCACGATAAAATACACTCTCATAAGAAAGCTGTCCTCCGTCCTGTGCGGACTTCCAGGGAATATCCCCGTGAGAATAATTTTCTATCTCCTTTGCATTTTTGTCGGAAAGACGGGCCAAAACATCGTCAATATGTTCAATTTCACGGGCAGACAGTACGTCAAGGTCCGGACGCTTGCGCGGAAGGTATTTTTTCTGCTCATACTTAAAATAATTGCTTTTAACTGCTTCAAGCTCTCCATTTTTCTGCATATTCTCAATAATGGATCCCAGCTCGGCTGATGTCGGGCCGTGATGATTTTTTATATAAGTTGCTCCCATTAAGTTTTCTTCAAATTTCTCGTAATAATCAAAGTCAATGAAGTAGAGCAGCTTATGAAGCACTGTTTCACCAACATTTGGCTTGCTGCCGACCCTGCCCAGGACATGCAGAAGAACCTGTTTAAATTTTTCAAGATTCTTTTCTGTAATACGGATCTGCATACCACCTTGTTTTTTTACAGTCTTTCCTGGAAGCATGACTTTATGTTTTGTTTCACGGCCAGCAATAAGATCATCAAGTGTCATATTAAAGACCGCCGCAAGCTTCTTTGCTTCGGTTACAGTAAGCTCCCTCTTTCCCTGTTCGGTCTGTATATAGGTAGGGCGGGACATGCCAAGCTTTAAAG
>Ga0190284_1001064_pt1 | contig 12803 bp, 7 predicted proteins | sample 48691812_MG_FD_161668 | JGI IMG/M metagenome (GOLD analysis project Ga0190284, IMG submission 161668) | Hydrothermal vent microbial mat bacterial communities from Southern Trench, Guaymas Basin, Mexico - 4869-18-1-2_MG | ecosystem: Environmental > Aquatic > Marine > Hydrothermal vents > Microbial...
ATCGACCCACCCGTCGTCGTCCATGTCCACCCAACTCGCCGAGAGACTCCTGCCCTGAGGATTGGCAACGCCGACATCGGCGGCGACCTCTTCAAAAGTACCATCGCCGCGGTTCCTGAACAGCGCGTTGGGTTGAGAGGCGTAAGAAGAGGGATTCAATGTGTAGGGCTGCTCCGACGCATATTGTCTTTGCACGACACCCCGGTCAGATTCTACATATGAAAAACCTACATAGTTGCAGACGTAGAGGTCGAGGTCTCCGTCACAATCGTAGTCCGCCCATGAACAACCCGTACTAAAGCGGGAATCCTGCACGCCACTATGTAGGGTAACATTCTCAAAGGTGCCGTCACCGTTGTTCTCGTATAAGGCATTGTCACCATAGGCGGTGACGTAGAGATCCAGTTCGCCGTCGTTGTCATAGTCACCCCACGCCGCCCCCATCCCACAGCCGACGAATCCCGTGCCGCTACGGTCCGTGACATCTTCGAAGCGTTCCCCATTGATGTTGCGATACAGCCTGGCACATTTGTTATGGTCTTGCGGGGCGTTTGGAACGGCATTGCCTGAGATGTTCACGAAGAACAGATCTGTGAACCCATCGCCGTCGTAGTCACCACACGCGACACCGGACCCCATATCCTCAGGCAACAAAGACTTGCGTGCGAACGAGAGATGGTGAAATGCCACACCGACGTCGGCGGTGACATCTTCCAGGCGAATCGGCACGTCTGCGCCGCGAATGCCATTCCGTGTCAGGGTGCTGGTAAGACCTTCGATGTCGGCTCCCGCCGCCTGGACCGCCACGCGAGAGGGTCTGCTCACCATCGCCACAGCAGCTACCACTAGGAGGGTGCATATTAGACACAGTCCGCTCCATCGCACGAGCAGTCGGCGCCGCTTATTCCGCAGTTGCCAGTTCATCATAGACCACCCGAATCACGGCCTCGGCCCGAGATATTTCGGTGACGGTGCTGCGTAAATGCTCCTCTTTGCCAAAAAGACTGTCGAGAAATGGCGCGCTGAACTTGCAGTATTTCAGGCTCGCCGTAACCGTTAAGTCACGACCGCTGAAGCCTCCGTCAAGCGCGAAAGTGCGCGATTGGCTCGGCGCCAGTCGGCTCCGATCACGAGTGTCTGTAGGCATAGCAGGGCATTCAAACTTAAACGCCGTCGTATCCGTGAAACCTGGAAACAGCGTGCGCTTGAAGCGCGCGCCGACGAGATTCCACAAATCGTGACGGTCAATCAGCTTTCCGAATCGATCGATCAATTCCGCCTTGAACACGATTTGCGGATCGACCAAGTACCCACGTTCGTCCGGCCGGGCGGAGGCGAACACGATGTGGCCCGCTTCGTCGGTGACAGTCAACTCAACCCAACTCTCGATCATGTCGAGTGGTCCTGTGGGAAAGTCGTGACCGGTTTTGTTGTTCGTCAGGATGGTTTGAATCTGTACGTTCTCACCGGGACGGACCTGCTCCGGCACGGATAGCGCAATCCGGATGGCGGGGCCGGTCGTCCACAGGTCGGCTATTTCCGGTATCTCGTATTCGCCACGCAGCCATTTGACGGTCAGGTCGCACTGCTTTTCGGCGCCCTCGAGTTTGTGGTGCCGAGGAATAAATTGATTCGCGGCGAGGAAGCGGTGGCTGCGGTGCTTGCCGTCGCTGGGGCTGCGGTTGGGATCGTGCGGATCGCCTGACGCCGGGTCGGTACTATCCTGGAGCGGCATGTGACAGTCGCGGCATGCGATCGTCTTTTCGACATCTCCTTCGTGATGCCACCGGCTCTTGCGCCAGTTGTCGTACTGATTCTGACCCTGGACCCAGCCGACCTCGTTGAGTTCCTCGTCGATGAACTGCTTGTGGCAGGCCCCACAAGCCTCGGCGGTTTTGTAAAGGGGTCTCGTGTGTGTTTCGACGTGATGTTGGGGATATGCCCGGATGAGAAAATCGCTGACCGCCTTGGCGACCGAACCGTCATGCATTTCGTAGATGTAGCGAGGCGACGGTTTGATCGTGTAGTCCGCGTTGCCGCGTATGTCCGTCTGCACCATGCTATGGCAGGTGAGACACGAGACGCCTTCATCCGCCCCCTCGACACTGAGTGTCAGATTCCCGACGTTTTTGGCTCCGCTGAACAGCGCGATTGGATCATGACAACCGGCACAGTATCGCGTGCTTTCGGGCGCCTTCTCCTTTGTCAGATTGGCCTGCACCTCTTGGAACACAAAATCCATCGATGAATAGCGATGGGCACTCGGCAGCCATTCTTCGTAAATCTCGCTGTGACAACCGCTCGTGCCGCAGCTCGCCGAATCCGCCAGGCGTCGTGCGTCGATGGCGCCGTGTTTTGCGAATCCTTCACGGGCTTGGGCGACGGCCTTGCGTATCGCCTGCTTGTTGTCTTCGTCCAGGGCCATTTCGCCGCACAACTTATCTGCGACACTAACGATGCCTTGGTGTTTGGTTGGGTCCACTCTCAGATTGGCCAGGAAGAATCTTCCCTGATCCTCGTTCAGGGCGGCCAGTATTCCAGCCTTGAGGGCATCCTCAACATCCGTCGTGTCCTTGCGTGCCAGACTCGGCGCGAAGGGCCGATCCTCCCCATAGCGAAAGCTGTAATCTGCCGGGAATGAATCGTCGTACTGAATCGGTTCGTAGATGCCGGCCGTCAGCCAACACAGGCCGGTCAGTCCGCCGGCCCACACACCTGTTTGCCACAGACTCGACCAGTGGGCGCGCCGGATCGCGCGGCGGGCCTGTTCCTTGTTAACCTTGCGCCAGATAAGCGTTGCCAAATGGGCACCGAGGACGGTGATGAGCACGAATCCCGCGATGATGTGAAGCAGGTCCCAACCGTAGTTGATCCGTGTGTCGAACAGTGCCTCCCACGTCAGCACCACACCGCTGACGAATAGCGCGAGAATAGCAACCGCTGTTAGGTATCCCAGCAGTTGGTAGTGATTGAAGTTTCCCCGAAACCGACACAGCCAGTGGCGCCCGACGTACCAGCCGACAGGAGCCGCCATCACAATGCCGATGACTGTGTGCCAGAGAACGGCGAACTGATTGAACACCGAAAAAGGTAGCAGGTAAATCGCCAGTCCGGTGACCGTCTCGAACAGCAACAAGCCGAGCACGGCACCTGTCAGCGCCCGCCGCCATTCGAAGGCCGTATCAATCCGTCCGGCAGGTTGTGGCGCCCCCGGACCGTTCGAGACACTCTCGAAGGTCCGGGGCCGCCGACATCCTCTCTCCGCTCTTTTACCGTTGTTGAGCTGCCGGCCTCGTCGACTGTCTGCCGGCTGTGGCTGGTTGACGATGCTTCTATTGGTGTCTTGATCACCCACATCTGGATTCCAAGGCATAAACGTAACAGGCAGCTAACCGTAGCAATCGAAGACAACTTACTGCCGTAAGCGGAAACCAGGTCCCTTCGATCTGGTCACGAGGTTAAGGCGCGAATTCCGCGACCTTGTTGTAACCTGGCAGGCACTCGTCGCAGAGATTCGTGCCGGTACGCTTCATCCAGCCATCACAGCGGCTGTCAACGAAGCGATAGCGAATGAACTTGCCGAGCTCGCCGGGACAGAACGGGCTGGTGGTGCACTTGATGCACTGGAGGCTGCCGGGCAGGTCGGCCGTCCAACCGGCCGGACAGCTAGTGTGAGGATGGGCGTCCACGCTCTTGACCTCATAGTTACAGTAGACGTCATCGCCCCCCGGAGCGCCTGCGGCATTCAACTCCACGACCTCGTCGCAATCAGCAGACCCGGCCAACAAGAGTTCGATGAACAGGTCTTGGTCCTCGAAATCCTGCAGCCCGTCACCGTTGATATCGCCACACTTGCAATACACGGTCGGATTGGTATTGACTCCAAGGAAACAATCAACGAATCCCTGGATGTCCAGCCCATCGATCTGGCCGTCGCCGTTCATGTCGCCGGGGCACTCGCAGATGCAATCACAGCATACCTCGATGGTTCCATCTGGATTCGAGATGACCGTCTCAATGCACTGTCCTCCCTCAGGGCAACCGCCCACACAACTCGGTACCTGAGGAAAACCTGTCTCCATCCGGAGTGTTCCTGTCGTGGTTCCCGAGAATCCCTCGAGCACGCTGCCGGGTGCACCGACAAACTCGATCTGATAGGTGATGTCAAAGAAGCTGTCCACGGCGAAGCTGCTGCCGGGAGGGCCCAGGCGGGTGAGCGTTGTTTGTCCGGGGCTCGGCAGGCCGAAGTTCGTACCCGCCGTGATGCGGAGAAGATCGAAGTCAGGATCACCGAAGATCTCGCCCTGAAGGCGGAACATGTCGGTCGGGAAGTCTTGCACCGGATCGCCCGGGTTACGCGGGCCCGTGTGCACTTCGCAGAACGCCTGCACAGACACATTGCGAGCGAAGCCAAGCAGGGCGCCCGTGCCAGTCATCTGCAACTGGAGTATCGAGTCGAAGCAATCGCCGTGGCCGCCGAGGGAACCGCCAGGCACCTCGCAGTCGCCCGGCGGGATTGGCAGCGTACAGAACTGCTGTTCATAACAGATGAAGTCCTTGTGGATGGGCGCCAGTTCGATCGTCGTGTCGGGCGGCAGCCCCTCGATGATCATGTGGACTTCATCCGGGCTGAGGTACTCGCAGCCATCCGGAGGCAACGTCACCGTGCCGCTCCCATTGTCGACGACGACACAGGGATCTCCACGAGGACCACCTGTCTCCCCTGCGATTTCCACGTGGCATTCGTCCCGACCGCGGCAATCGCAATCCAACACCGTTGTCTCTCCTGTATCGAAGTCGTAGTGCGCACACGCCGGCAGGCATTCATCGTTAGCATCCGGACAGTCAACAGGCAGGCAGTCCAACCCGTCTGCCGTCGGCCCGCAATCGGTTGGCACGCAGTCACAGCAGATGTCAAGGGTCCCGTCGGGTTGCTGCGTGATGGTCTCCGCGCATTCATAGCCCGGTGGGCATCCGCCGATACAGGCTGGCTGGTCGGGGAAGCCTGTCTCCATGCGGAGGGTCGCGGTCGTGGTCCCCGACATCCCATCGAGCACGCCGCCCGGAGCGCCGACAAAGTCGATCTGATAGGTGATGTCAAAGAAGCTGTCCACGGCGAAGTTGCCGCTGGGCAACTGCGTGAGCGTCGTGTGACCGGGGCTCGGCAGGCCGAGGTCCGAGCCGGCGGTGACGCGGAGAAGATCGAAGTCCGGATCACCGAAGATCTCGCCTTCGAGACGGAACATCTCCGTGTCGAAGGACTGCACGGGATCTCCCGGCGTCCGTGGAGCGGTATCGACAGTGCATGCCACCCCACTGATAACGAGATCACGATGGTGGTACACTGTACCGTCGGGATTCTTGAAGTCGGCACTCAGACTGAGCTCCGACAGGAAGCAATCCCGATTACCGCCCAAGGTGCCACCGGGTTCTTCGCAGAATCCGCCAGGCGGGCACCATGTCGGCTCGACCGTGCCGCTATCGCGATAGCAGATGAAGTCCTTGTGAATCGGGGCCATCTCAATCGTCGTGCCCGTCGGCAGTCCGTCAATGATCACGTGGAACTCCTCCGGGCTGAGGTAGTCGCAGCCAATCGGAGGCAGCGTCACGGTGCCGCTCCCATTGTCGACGACCTCACAGGGATCTCCACGGAGACCATCGCCGGGTTCGGTTCCCAGCAAGTCGACATGACATTCACTCGGATCGCGACATTCGCAGTTCAGCACCGTCGTCCGGCCCGTTGACGGATCGAAGTTGATGCAGGTCGGCTGACACGCGTCTGTCGTCGGAATACACACCACCGGCTCGCAGGCCGATCCGTCGGGCGTCGGCCCACAGTCATCGCTGCCCAGTTGCATTCGGATGGTACCGGTCGTTATGCCGGACATGCCTTCGAGCACGCTGCCCGGCGCCCCCTGGAACTCGATCTGATACGTGATGTCGAAGAAGCTGTCCACGGCGAAGTCGCTGCCCGGAAGCCCCTGCCGCGTCAGCGTGGTGTGTCCGGGGCTCGGCAGACCGAAGTTCGTACCCGCCGTGATGCGGAGAAGATCGAAGTCAGGATCACCGAAGATCTCGCCGGAGAGCTGGAACATATCCGTGTCGAAGTCCTGCACGGGATCACCCAGTGTGCGGGGACCGATATGCGTTTCGCAGTCCACCTGAAGACCGATCATGCGTTGAAATCCGGCGAGATCACCGGTGCCGGTCAGTTGCAGTTGGAGCTGCGAGTGGAATTGCTCGAACTCACCTCCCAATGAACCGCCCGGCCCGCTGTTATAGAGGCCGAATTCCATGTGCTCTGCGCCGATCTGAATCGTCGTGTCGGGTGGCAGCCCGTTGATGATCTCGTGAGCATCGTCCGGGCTCACATAGCCCTCGGTACAGTTAGGCGGCATGTCCACTGTTCCGGTTCCGTTATCTGGGACGATGCAGATGGTCGCCCGGGCGGCTGGCGCAGCCGCCAACAGAATGCCCGCCACCAGTGATCCGAAGACAACAGGCATCAAGCTTGCCGTGCTTGTCAATGTGCCCACAAATCCACCTTGGGATAATCCATCACTTCCGGTCATCGTTAGAATCCTCCGTTCTTCCAAGAACTGTTATTCCCTGTTTGAGTATCGAACACGAGTCCTTACTCCTGGGTTTCTGTTTTCAGTGCAGCGTGCTCCACAGTTTGTCGTTGTGGTTGAATCCGCCGCCGTCGTCCAACACTGATCGGATACCGTTTCCGGGAAACATATTCCGATGATACTGTCTTGCTCGCCGGCACCGCGCTATAAGCTCCAAACAAACGAGCAATCAAAGTGCCGGTACGCCGACAGCGACTTTATCATGTAGCATGACAACTAGGCAGAGGCGATACAATCAGTGGTTGCCCGGCTTTCCGGGTCAGGCCGGGCCTGAGTGTGGTGTGGGGGAATCCCCCACGCAACCGTCATGGAAACTTCCCATATGATGGATAACTGTCGCCCACACAGAAGCAGGACCGGGCGACCGTAACCAACCACAGGACGACATCACAGACATCACCGATTCCATTGCCATCGCAGTCATTGTCGCCATCAGAGTCGAACTGATCGGATTTGGGATCGTCCGGACAGTTGTCGCAATCATCGGGAACCGAGTGGCCGTCAGCGTGCCCTGTGGAGACGGGATCTGTGAGAGATCCATGACCGCATCCCATAAGGCGAGCTCGCCCAGAACTATCACGCTGATGGGCTCGATGCTCCTCAGGTTCATGGCCACGATCTCGATATTAACCGTTCGTTTGTCTCTAGACACACGCCTTCAGGGGCGCCGGCGTAGTAGCGCCAGGCCGCCGAGTGCCAGCAGACTTAGCGACGCAGGCTCCGGCGCAATATCGAGAGCGTTCAAGTCGTCGCCACGCGCGAAGTAGCCAGGGGGAGGGACGAGCGCGGTGCCGCTGCGAACAGTGGCCAATCCGAGACGCTCAGCCGCGACCCAGATGCCAGGCGGGCCGCCCGCCACTGCAGGCGGGACCAGGATGTCCCCTTCTTCGATCGGAGCGCCCCAAATGGCGTCGGGAAATCCGATCACCGCTGAGCCCCGCCGCACGGAATAGAAGATAAGATCATCGCCCCAGGGCTCGAACACGCCGTCTCCATCCTCGATGAGGGCCAGGGCATCCAGGTCATCCGTGTCGGCACCGAACATATCCAAGCCGAGCAGCGCGGCAGGCGCAAAAAGGAAGGGCGCGCCACCGACTGATACGAGAACGTCACCTCCGACAAACCCGTTTGCTGCGGCCGTTCCCGTGTTGGGTGGCGGAGCAGCCGGCACTTCGAAAGGATCGGGAAACTCTGCATCGAGCGAAAAGAAGATCGTAGCGGGCAGAGGTCCGCCGTGGACATCTGCAAATGTCGTGTGGATGTCCAGGGCATCCAGGTTGTCGCCATCATCGAGTACCGCACCGTACGTCGGTGCGTTCGGTTCGATCAGGCCCATGCCAGGGCCTCCCCACGGAAAGACGGCGTCGCCGTCCGCCCATGCAAAGTTGCCGTCTCCCGCTCCAAACGGACCTGGACCGCGCGGCGCTCCGAATGGAGCCGGTGCCGTAGTGAACACATCTGCGGAGGCTTCCATATTGCCCAAGAGCGGATCGGCACCTTCGCTCAACACATTGGCCGGCGGCGGCGGAAAAGCATCAAGCGGATGACCTGCAGCAAACTCGTCCACTGAGAAATACCAGATGACTTCGGGCAGGCCCCAGTTGAAGGTGTCACGGCCGTACGAGAGCGCATCCAACTCGACATGCCCCGCCGCGGTCGGGAAGATACCCAGCGCGGCGGGAGTCAACATCTGACCCGGCGGCGCCGCGGGTGCTCCGGGAGGATTGGGCCCGGGCGGGCCGGGGAGCAGCGGCGTCAGGATGTCACCCTCGCTAATGAATCCACCCCCCAAAAAACCATCCGGCAGGCCTCTCGTCGGCCCCTGGTAGTCGATCGAGAATGTGGTTGTGGCCTGCCCGAAGGCAAGCCCCGTCGTCATGCCTGCGACGATCAACGTGCAGACCATCATGGTGAGCAGTCTTCGTTTGAACATTGTTCTTCTTCCTTATCAAGAAAACAACGGAACAACCCAAACTGCAGCCTCTCTAACGGCTAGCAGTTTGACACGCTCTTCTGTATGGCCCCCGTGTTCTGTGACCAACAATAGGCGGGTGATACGCTCTACGGAACCAAAGATCATAGTGCCAGAACACTGTCACCCTCGCCTGGTACATAGAATGCGCGTAACACCGATGTGATACAATCGGGGGCTTTCTGGATTATGGCATCGGTGGAACACCGATAACGGGGTGGGGCAATCCGCCAAGTGCTCAATGGAGAGTTCATGATCCCGAAACCGTGGCACGCATCAGGCCGGTAGCCCCCCATGCAAGATGCAGAGCCACGGTCTCGGGATGGCTTCTTCGGCCTCAGCGGCGCCGGCGCAGCAGCACCACCAAGCCGCCGAGCGCCAGCAGGCTCAGCGACGCCGGCTCGGGCGTGATCACGAACGCCAAGTCGAGCGATACTTGGTCGGGCGGCGGGAACCTCGGGTCGTATAGCTCCGCCCAGGGAGTGGGTGGGGCGAAGTCCCGCCACACCGCATCATCCATGTAGTGCTCTCCTGTGTACGGGGCGGGGTATTGGTCCACGTCCGCCGTCTTCCAGCCCCAGAGATAACTCTCGCTCATTACTTGTGCAGTGATGGCCAGCCAGTAGATAGTGTCCTCGTACTGCGGGCAGGGGTTGACGATGTCCGTGAGGTTATACTGGTAGTAGGTCGAGTGATCCGGGTGTCTCCAAACGCCCGTGTTCGGGTCGTACCATCCCTGCTGTGGCGTGGGCTGATCGATCTGAACCACGCTGAGTTCAGAGTAGGGGACATACCTATCCCACAGCATTGCGTCCGGTTTGGAGAACTCGTTATCGGGGTCCGATCCACCGGGACCGACCGGATCGTCGCTGTAAATCTCGATTATGAAACTGAACGGTGGCACGGGGTGCCCGTATTCATGCGACCCCCACCAGTGGATATCGGTGATATCCCCCGTCTGGGAGCAGCGCCAGTCGTCGGCCAGTTGCTTTGCCTGTATGCCCGGCACCCAAGATGCGTTCACGTCCCACCCGTCCTCATCGGGCAGTTGGGGGAAGTGCATCTTGTGGCCGTCACCGGGGTACCAATCCGCCACGGCCAGCGCGGCCGGGTAGCCAACTACCAAAACTACTACTGTCAAGAATAGCAAATACGATTTCATCACTGACCTCCCTGAAGGCACGCGGCCTTCGTATGTTGACATTCCTCCTTCGACATCACTAATCCCCACGTCTATTTGATCCGGACCGCCCGGATGCGGGGCTTAGTGCCAAAGGAGTGACACTATGTCACCTGCCACCTATAATGCGGCGCACCGCGACGGGATACAATCAGTGGCCGTCCGGTTCTTGGGGCAGGAGAAGTCTTCTTGATTGTGTAGGGGAATCCTCTATTGGGCGGCAGGACAATACACCGAGAAAGCGGGAGGCCTCGTGTCATATTGGCTAGAAAGTGGGATCGCAACTGTTCCTGTCACGGTGGCGTCTGCCGATGGCACAAACAGCACCGTGCTCAGGTCACCCTGCGTGGTGGAGGTTTCACGGGCTGCAAGAGTGAAGCCACACTCGCATCGGGGGCATTCTGACTGTGACGCAGGCTGATTCTCGTGATCGATAGACAGCTCTTCTGCCAGCTCGGTCATTCAGACTGAACCCACTGAACGGCGTGCCGCACAAGCTCTGTGGAATCCGTGAGCTTCAGCTTCGTCTTGATGTGTTCTCGGTGAGATTCGATCGTCTTGATGCTGAGGTGCAGGGTTTCGGCGATTTTTCGCGTACCCAGACCCTGCCCGATTAACTCGAAGACCTGTAGTTCTCGGTCGGTGAGGCGCTCGATCGGTGAGCCACCGACCTCGGGTGCGCCATCGACGAACTTGGACAGCAGCCGCGAGGACATTCTCTCGCTGAGGTATAGCCGCCCGGCGAGGACCTCACGGATAGCGGTCATGACCTTTTCGGTTGCCTCCTCCTTCATGACGTAACCTCGGGCGCCGGCGCGGAGAACACGCTCGGCGTATAGAGTCTCATCATGCATACTCAGGACCAACACCGGCAAGCAGGGATACTGGGCCTTGATGTCTTTGATGAGTTCGATGCCACTGATGCCTTGAAGGGAGACGTCGACAATGGAAATGTCAGGCTGCAAGTCCTCCACGGCCTGTAACGCCTCGGCTGCGCTTTGAGATTGGCCGCAGATCGACATATCAGATTCCTGCTCGATCAACTCAGCCAACCCTTGGCGAACAATCGGATGATCATCTACGAGGAGGACCCTGGCCTGCCGAATCGAATCAGTATTCTTCTGTGCTGTGGTCATGATCTGTTTCCTCTTTCAATGGTGTCATTTGGAAATGTGCAGGTCACGGTGGTACCACCTTCGGAATCCCGTCGAACATCAAGGGTCGCTCCGATCATCCTGGCACGATAGTTCATGATGCGGAGTCCCATCCCACGATCGGCGTCAAGTTGATCGGGCAAACCTACACCATCGTCCTTTACTGTCAAGATAGCGTGTCCATCTGAGGCAATCATGCCTATTTCAATCCGCGTGGCCCTGCCATGCTTGACGGCATTGTTGACGGCCTCTTGCGAAATACGATACAGGTGTGTCGTGAGCGCGCCGTCGTGAATCAATACGGGCTCGTCACACCTGAAGTCACAAGTGATACCGAACAGACCTTCCGTGTTGGCCGCACATTCCTGCAATGCAACCATGAGACCATCGGCCGTCAAATCTACGGGACAAAGACCCTTGGCAAGTGACCGCGCTTGAATGATCGTCTCATTGATCATATCTGCGATCTGAGAGGCATCGGCGGCCTCGGGCAGGGTCCGGTCGCTCAGTTTTTTCTGGAGTACCTTGGTGAGGAATGCAATGCCTGTGAGATGCTGGCCCATGACATCGTGGAGGTCCTGACCGATGCGTTGTTGTTCCCGCTGGCTGATACCCAGGATCTCTCCTTCCAATCGCCTGCGTTCGGTGATGTCGCGGACAATGCCGGTGAAGACCCGCCGCTGCCCGAGATGTACCTCGCTCACGTGCACACCCATCGGGAAAGTCGAACCATCCTTTCGACGTCCGATCACCTCCCTGCGAATGCCGATGACTTTCTTTGGGGCGCCGCTAAGGTAGGTTCGCAAGTAACCATCGTGCTCCCCGCGATAGGGAGAGGGCATCAGAACGCTAACGTTCTTCCCGATTACCCCGTCAGCGGTGTATTGGAAGATCTGTTCGGCGGCCGCATTGAAGGAGTCGATGGTCCCACGCTCATCAATCGTGATGATGCCGTCGGCGGCGGCGTCTACGATGGCGCGAATCTTTGCCTCACTCTGCGCCAGGACCGCATCCAACCGCTTGCGGTGGCGCATCATCTGACGGAAGGTGACGGCCAGCATGAGGCCGATCCCGCACGCCGCCGCGATGGATAACCCCAATACCGTGGTCAGGAGTTTCGCCCGGTTTTCATAGTGTTGCTCCAGCAGCTTGACCGCTGCTTCCATCTCGAGCAGTACCCGATCGCCCGCCGTCTGGAGAGCGGCGAAATATGCGAACGCCTCGTCCATGCTCGAGGGGTCGGCGGTCTGCCGCAGTAGGACTTGAAGCGGCTTCCAGGCCTCGCGTACCACCTCCAGTTGTCGGCCGGCCTCGACGGATGCACACGGGGGAAGCCCAAGCGCGGGGTCGCCTTCAGCCAGACCGTGCAGCGCCTGCTCGAATTCGAAGGACAATGCCGCAATAACGCTCTGCGGTCCGGGCTTTCGGTCAGCCATGTCGGCGTGGGCGATTTCCATCGCCTCGGACATCGCTGCTTTTACGAGGCGCTGAGAAAGCATTCGCTGCCGCCCGGCCTTGTTGATCACCTTTGAGCCGTACTCCTGCCCCGTTGCGAGCAAGCCAAACGCGCCAATGACAATCAATACCATGCAGACGTAAACGGCCAAAAGAAGCAACATACGTCTTTCGAAGTGTGAGTGGCGGCTGCCTGCCACTTCCCCCTGCCTGACCGGGGCAAATCCAAGGGCGTAGAGCGCCGGCAGGGCCAGGAGCGCGAGCAGAAGGCTATCGGTCGCACTTTGCCATATTCCCCGCAAGCCGAACAACGGCAGGATGCCCATCACGGCGAACTCAGCCACGAACAAGACCGACGCAACTTTCAGAAGTGTCAGAGCCAATTGTCCCCGTGAGCGTCCGGTTGAAGG
>Ga0190284_1001065_pt1 | contig 12802 bp, 6 predicted proteins | sample 48691812_MG_FD_161668 | JGI IMG/M metagenome (GOLD analysis project Ga0190284, IMG submission 161668) | Hydrothermal vent microbial mat bacterial communities from Southern Trench, Guaymas Basin, Mexico - 4869-18-1-2_MG | ecosystem: Environmental > Aquatic > Marine > Hydrothermal vents > Microbial...
CCGCTCCAGGGAACTAGTGGCGGTCTGGTTGACTTCATCGCCGAGGCCGACGAGGTCCCGTTGTAGTGAGCTTGCCCGCTTGTTCATCTGGGCGACGCCTGATCGCACATCCGCCAACGAGGATTTACTCTGGTCCCGAACAGCGGCGATGGCCTTCTCAGCATTGACGATCGCGGCTTGGGCCTGGGATTGCGTCTGGTTCATCCGCCCGGCGAGATCGGAGGCCGCGGTCTCTGATTCGCTACGAACCCTCCCGGCACTCTCGATGGTGTTCTTCAAACAAGTGTCCAACTCCTCCCCAACGGCCGCGATTTCGCTCTTCGCGGTTTGACGCAGTTCGTCAATCCTGCCCGTAAACTGCTGGGCGGCCTCGTCGGCCCGTTGAGTCATCGCCTCCACACGACCCTGCGCTTCATCGAGTAGGTCCCGGTTACTCTCGGCAAGCTGTGTGAGTCCTTCATGCACGTGTTGCGTCTCCTCGATGTGACGCGCCTGACACGCCTCCGCCTGAGACTCGAGTGTGGCCACCGACTGCTGGAGGTCCGTGTAGATCCGCTCGGCCGTCTTCGAGGCGGCTTCCAATTCTGCATCGAGCGATTCGATTGTCTTTCGGGCTCTCGCTTCTGCGGAGGAGACGTGCTCATCGGTGTTGCCCACGAGCTTGAGGACACGCTGGCGGAGGTTCTGCCGGTGCTTCTCGACGACGGCCTCGAGGTCTTTGCGGCACGCGTCGAAATGTTTGGCGATATCCGCCTTCGCGTTGGCGGCATCGGTGGAAATGGTCGCGATCTCTGTCTTGTGCGAACTGATGCTTGCATCAAAGGCATCACGCGTGTGGGCCAGCTCTTGCGTCGCTTTGTGCACGAGCGATTCGAGTTCCGCACGGGAGCGGTCTGTCAGGACTCGGGTGTCTTCGAGCTTCGCCTGCAATTCACTGAGCGTCTTTGCCCCATCGCTCGCGGCGGTCTGCCAGATCTTTCCTACATCTTCGGTCTGCTCGGTGATCCGGACGCGGAGATCGGTCAGCAGCGAATGGGCCTGTTCTCGCGTCTTGACGAGGAGATCGTTGGTCTGTTCGAGGATGTCGTCCGCCTTGGAGCGGCTGACCTCGGCAGCAGAGAGAATCTGCTCTCTGGCTGAACCGAGTGCCAGGCGTGCATCTTCCACTTCTCCCCGAGCCGCCCCGACGACCTCGATGAGCTGTTGGTGCGACTGCTCGAAGCGCCCGCGGGTTTGCTGCATGAACGTGTCGAGTGAGGTGTTTATCTCACCGGCTCGCGTCTTCGCGGATTCCCGCATACCTTCGATCTGATCATTCACTTTCTTGATCTGCGACTGGACATCATCGAGCATCTCGCCGCTTCGGCGGTCCGCCTCCTCATCACGCTTCTTCATTTGCTCGGCCAGTTCGTCGACATGTTTCTGTGCGGCCTCAAACCGGACTTTCTGGTCTTCAAATGTTGTCGTGACCTGTTCAATGTGTGCTTCGTTCTGCCTGCGCAGCTCGCCGAGAATCTCCTTTGCCCGATGACGGATGGTCGTGTTTTGCTGTTCGGTTTCCGCGAGGGTTTCGGCAGCCTGTTCTTCCACGCGGCGAGTGGCGTGGCCGGCTTCCTCGACGGCTTTGCTGAGGCGTTCGTTCGCCTCCTTCGTCACGGATTCGACCTGCTTCAGCATGTCAGCGGCCTGGCGCCGCATCTGGTGGGCGGCCTCGAACTCGGCCCGCTCCTGGGACATGACATCTGCGATGCGATCTTGTTGGCCGTTGGCATACGCGTGGACTTCCTTCAACAGGTGCTTGGCCTGGGCCTGGAGGACGGCGTTTTGTTTCTCGGCACCACCCAGGGTCTCTCTGGCTCGCTCTTCGACGCGCTGAGACGTGAGGTCGGCCTTCCTGATTAGTTCGCCCATGCCCGCTCCGACTTCCCGAGCGGTGGACGTTAGCTCTTCCAGCGTCCTGACGGCCTGCTCCCGCAGCTTGTGGATCATCTGTACTTCAGTGGTGACGTCTCCGCCCGTGTCCGCCGCGATGCGCCTCTCGTGTTGGAGATCGGCAAGGCGGTGTTCCATGGCGCCCAGGCGATCCATCATGCGTTCTATGGCGGGATTGCCATCAAGAGCCCCCGACCCACAGAGCCGGCTTGTGTCAAGCTGGTTCCGCGTCTCAAGCCGGTCCCGCGTGTCATCATCGCGTCTTGCCTCCCCATGGGCATCTAATTCGTTTTCGGCTTTCGGCTCTCGGTTTTCGGCTTGTCCGCCGAGGAATTGATGGGCAAAGGCCCCTCGCTCCGCCGGTTTCTTTGACGGGACGGTCAGGGACATCATCTGCTCGACGACCTCATTGACCATCTTGACTGGGACTTGCTTTGAAGATTCCGTATATGCGGCCAGCATCGCGTTATCGCAGATCTGGTTGATCAGGCGAGGAATGCCCTCGGAGTGGAAGAAAATCGCATCGAGGGCTTCGGCATCGAACACCTCCTCACCTTCCGGCAGCCCGGCAATCTGTAAGCGATGCTTCACGTAGCCGGCAGTGAGTTCACCGCTCAGTGCGCGGAGGTGGAAGGTGCGAAAGATGCGTTGGTGCAATTGTCGCATCGAGGACGAGCGGAAGCTTTCCTGGAGTTCGGGCTGGCCGAGGATCAAGACCTGGAGGAGCTTGGCATCGTCGGCCTCGAGATTTCCCAGCATCCGAAGCTGCTCGAATGACTCCATCGGCAGATTCTGCGCTTCATCCATGACGACGACGGCCAGCCGGTCACGCGCGTACTGCCTTAGCAGGAACTCCTCCAGAAGATGTGCCAGGTCAACGGTGGTTGTGTCCTCTTCAACGTCGATGTCAAACTCGCGACAGACGGACAAGAGTAACTCATGCCCGGTCAGATTCGTGTTGTTGATCACGGCGGTGCAGGAATCAGAGCCAAGCTGGTTGAGCAGAAGGCGGCTCAGCAGCGTCTTGCCCGATCCCACTTCGCCGGTGACGAGGACGAAGCCCTTTCGTTCCTGGGCGGCATACAGCATGGAGGCCAGGGCTTCTTCGTGGTCAGGCGTGTTGAAGAAGAAGCGTGGATCGGGCGTGTTGTTAAACGCGGGTACATTCAGTCCAAAGAATTCGCGATACATGCCATGCTCCTGCCAGTGGGTCGTCAGCATCCAACCCTCGGCGGACAGCGTATGAAAAAATGCCAGAGCGATGATGTCTCTCGATGCGCAGTATCCATCACTCAGTTATCGGATGTGTTCAGAGCCGGGCTTGACGCGAAGCGAGCCACTTCCGACCTTATCCGCCTCTATGTGCCAGCTCCGAGCATCACGCCCCTCTCTAGGCGTCTGAGCGGGTCAACGGCGTTCCTGCCTTCCCTCTCTCCCTACGGGATTCGTGCTGCATAGCGCGGGAATTGCCGAAGCCCAAGCCGGTAAGTGCGGGATAGGTGACTGCGGACTAATGAATATCCGTATGTTCAGTCGTCGACCGAGCCACCCGATAAATGACGCAGTGAGGCTAGCGGAACAGCTCGCCCGATATGGCCCTGCATTTCGTGGGACGCATCGTGAGGGTTACCGGTATGACGGGTGTACGGATGTCGGCATCTGAGTTGGAATCGGACGCCATTCAAACGCGGCGGACGCCGGCGCCCAGACGCCCGCTGAACGACGGGATACACGGTTTTCGGCTCTTGGGTATGGTGAGCATCCTCGCCGTGATCACGGCCATTGGTTGTGCACCGAGTGACCGGGAGATTAACGCATTCATCCACGCTTGGGAGGCGTCGGTATCGGCGCCGGACTATCGAGTGCAGCCGCCTGACGGGATCATCGTCAGTTCACCCACGGCGCCGGAATTGGACGGGGTATCACAAGTCGTCCGTCAAGACGGCAAGATCACACTACGCCTGATCGGGGAAGTCAAGGTCGCCGGGATGACGCCCCTTGATATCTCACGCAAGCTCGAATCGCTGTTGCAGATGTACTACGTCGAGCCGCGTGTGAGCGTGCGCGTGTCGGGGAAGGAGAGCAAGTTCTTTTACGTATTCGGCCAGGTGGCGCGACCGGGAGCGTTCCGCTACACAGGGCGTGATACGTTGTTGCGTGTGCTGGCAACGGCGCGTCCGAATCTTGCGGCCTGGAAGAGTCGGATCAAGATCATTCATCCCAGTCATGAAGATGATAAGCGTCGCGTCCTGACCGTCAATGTGGACAGAATCATGAAAGAGGGAAGGCTCGATCAGAACATCCTGCTGCAAGAGGGTGATATCATCTATGTGCCGCCCACGCCGCTGGCATGGGTTGCGCTGCGCGTACGAGAAATCTTATGGCCCGTTTCACCGATTGCGGAAGCGGTAGAACAACCGGCGGACTTTGCGTCGTCCGTGGATTTGGCCGTAGACTCAGACAACTATGCCATCGGCGGTTAGAAAGCATGGTGCTGAGAGAATGAAGAATATGGCTGCGCATGCCGCCGGAGGATGTGTTCGTAGGTAGCAAATCATGCGACATCATGCTGACGAATTCTCGATAACGGACATTCGGCACACGATGCTGGAAACGTGGCGCATCGTTTGCCACCGACGGTGGTTCTTCGTCTTTCCGTTTTGCATCACGGCGGTCATCGCCTCGCTGAGTACCCTGTGGGTGCCGCGGCAGTATGTCGCCCGGACGGTTATTAAGCAGGAACGCGATCCCGTCTTCGAAAACATGCTGGGCAAGAGCTGGACGCATCCTTATGCCAGGATCCGCAAACGAATGGGGCAGGATCTTCAAGATGAGGAGGCGATCCTGGAAGTCTTGGCGGAGTTGAAGCTGCCTGAGGGATTGGAGTGTTTCGACAACGGCGAACTCACACCGGAAAGCCGGGCGACAAGGCGCGCACTGGCGGATGCCATTTCAAAGGGTTTGTCAATTAAGCGGTTGACGTCCTCGAAAGAGCGCGACGTGGTTGCCATCGAACTGAAGATGCCCAATCCCGAGCATCTGCCCGACATCCTGCGTACGATCCGCGACAGGTATATGGCCGGCACGCGGGAAAAGGCGGTTAATGTGCTGCGCGATGTCTTGCAGTTCTTCCAGACAGAATCCACGCGGTGCCGTACGGAGTTGAGGGCACTCCAGATGCAGCTTGCGGAATACGAATTGAAGTATCCTGGCATCGATCCGAGCTTGCCCGACACGACCCGGACGGAAGAGGCGGCACTCGTGGTCCAGCGCGTTGAACTGGAACACACATTAGATCAATTGAAATCGAAGCGTCTCCAGCTTGAGGAGGTGCTCGTAGGGTTGGGCGGTGCCGAAGTGGATGACAGCGGAGTTCAGAAGGATGTTGTGGCTCTTGAGCCGAACCCGCGGTATTCAGAATTGAGCCGTGAAATCAGGCAATTGGCCCGCGAGATTGCGGACAAGAAGACCCTGCAGAGCATGACCGAGCAGCATCCGGCGATCCGGCAACTTCGAACCCGGTTGGCCATGAGGCAAGAAGAGCTTACCGAGACGCCGGTCGAGCGGCGTGCGGTATCGACCACCGCCGGTGGCGCATGGTCGGCCGCAAGCAAGCTCAGGACGGATTTATCCGACCTGGATGCAAGGATTGCGACACATGAGACACAGTTGGCTGGTATCGAGGACCAGGTCGCGACGATAAAGCGCGGCAGAGTGCTGGCCGTTGTGCCCCGTCAGGATTATCTCAAACTGAGGCAGGAGGCGGGACGTGTGAGCGGTGAGATGAAAGCCTGGCAGCAGAACATCGGTCCTATCGAGCACATCTTCACGGTGGAGGATCGCGATCGGACCATCCACTTTGCGATGGTGGAGGACGTCTCGCCCATCACGAAGCCCAGCTCGCCGGATGTCCGGCTCCTGGCGATGATCTGCCTCGCGATCGCCGCAGCAGTTGGGGCTTTGGCTGTGTTGCTCACCGAATTGGTCGATCGATCCTACAGCACAGTCAGACAGCTCAAAAGCTCGCTGGGCCTGCCCGTGATTGAGAGCATTGAAGAGATATTTACCGAGGCCGCGCGGTGGAGACGGTTCGTTCGCAATTGTGTCCTCATGCCGGCAAGCGTGTTGGTTTGCCTCACTGCGATGGTCGTTGCCGGGAGCATGGCCTATCTCAGTATTGAGAATCCGAGTAAGTATGAATCGTTGAAGGCGACGCCATTGCGGGCGTATCAGTCGGTCGTGGAAAAGCCGAAAGCCGAAAGCCGAAAGCTGAAAGCCGAAAACCGAAAGCCGAAAGCTGAAAGCCGAAAGCTCCCGGCTACCTGACTGAGAGTTGATTATGGGTAGAATCGCAGAAGCCCTGAGAAAGGCACACGAGGAGCGAGAGGAGAAGCTCCGGTTGGGCCTTGGATTGAGGATCAGGGATCAGGAATCAGGGATCAAGGGTCAGGTCGAGGAAACGCTCCATCCGATCCCCAGTCCCCAATCCCCAATCCGCAATCCGCTATTACCGGCCGGCCCGATGCCATCTTGGGAGGTCCACCCGACGGTCGTGACACTGAGCGACCGGAACTCATCCATCACGGAGCAATACCGGGCGGTGCGCACCTGGCTCCTGAGGCAAAGCAGGACAGGCAAACACCATTGCATCGCCATCACGAGCAGCGTCCCGAGAGAGGGTAAGACTGTGACAGTGGCTAATCTAGCCGCTGTCATGGCTGAAGTGCGACATCTGAACGTGCTGGCCGTCGACACGGACTTTCGGCAGGGCTCTCTTTCAACGTTGTTCAAGCTGCCAAACTCTCCAGGGCTCGCCGATGTCCTGGGGGGACGGGCAACGATCGATGAAGCGATTACGAACACGCCTCTCGGCAACCTGTCCGTGCTGCCGGCCGGGACGTGCCAGGACCTTAATCCGGCGGAGTTGATCAACTCGACGGCGGCCGCCAGGGTCTTCGAAGAAATCCGCGACAGCTATCACTTCATCCTGGTCGATACATCCCCTGTACAGTGGTTGTCAGATGTCGGCGTGATTGGAGCGCTCTGCACGGGCATCATCATGGTCGTGCGGATGAACAAGACATCTGCCGATGTAGTGCGGCAATCCGTACAGTGGTTACAGTCTAACAACCTCGAGGTCATCGGCTGCATCGCGGCGGCTTGCGGTGGTGAAGCTGCCTATTCGGGATATCGCGAACCCAACAAAGACGAGTAGCCGCGGACGCCGGAGACCTCACGCAGAGGCGCAGAGATCGCAGATTGTCGTTGAGAAGGGAGTTATGACGATATCGGCGCGCGTTTCGTTTTGACAGGGTGCTTTACCTGCCATTTCGCGCCGCCTTCGCTAAGCTCTTTTAAATCATGTCTCTGCGATCTCCGCGTGCTCTGCGGTGAATTATTCGGGTTTAACCCTTTCGGCATCGCCGCCGGGAAGAGTATCCATGTCCGAGCGCGACCTGTGCGTGCATACTTTTGAAACACGGCACTCGGTCGCCTGGCAGGATTACGTCGACTGCCATCCCGAAGGCACTTTCTTCCACGGATTGGCTTGGAAACAGTCCATCGAACGCACGTTCTGCCACCGCGCGCGATACCTCGTTGCCACGCGACGAGGGGGGAAAAGCCGAAAGTCGAAAACCGAAAGCCGAAAGCCGAAAGCCGAAAGTCGAAATCTGCGATCGCTGGAAACCTCACGCAGAGGCGCAGAGATCGCAGAGAAACATGTAATAAACCCCTCTTTGCGCCCTCTGCACCCCTGCGCCTCTGCGCCTCTGCGCCTCTGCGTGAGTTCTTCGCAATCCGCAATCCGCAATCCGAAATCTCCCAAGGACGTCCCTGTACGCAGGATCGTCGGCGTCTTCCCGTTATTCGAAGTGAACAGCGTGCTGGCGGGCCGGTTGCTCGTCAGCGTTCCGTACGCGACGTACGGCGGCATATTGGCTGACGACGAGGAAGTCGCTGTAGCCTTGTTTGCCGAGGCCAAGGCGATCGCATCTCAAAGCAGGGTGCGATCCATCGAGGTGCGGTCGATCAGGGCGTCGGTACCGTTGCTGGGCGTTCAGCACAGCCACGCGATGTTCCGAAAGCCGCTGCCCGACCAAGCAGAGGATGTTTTGTCGGTCATGCCGCGCAAGGCGCGGGCAGCCGCCCGGCGGGCGGCCGAGCGCTATGAGCTAAGTGTTGGATTCGACAGGGTGTTGCTGCCGGTCGTCTGGCAGTTGTACTCACGGTCGATGCGGCGGCTTGGTTCGCCAAACTATCCCTATCGTTTCTTTGAAGAGCTTTCCGCCTCGACAGGTGACGACTGCGTCGTCCAGCTTGTGCGGCACCAGGGGCGGGCCGTCGCGGGGCTCGTGAGCTTTCTGTACCGCGACACGGTGATGCCGTATTTCGCCGGCCTGGATGAACGCGAATCCGTTTACGGCCTGAACAACTTCCTGTACGCCGAGTCGATGCGATGGGGTGTCAGACAGGGCTATCGCATGTATGACTTCGGACGCACGCGGATCGACAATACCGGCAGCTACAACTTCAAGCGGTTCTGTGGCTTCGAGCCCCAGCAATTGGAATATCAAACGTACGTTATGCCTGGTCGGACTGCCCCCGACCTCTCGCCCGGCTCGTCGCGGTGGATCGCAGCTCGCCGGATGTGGAAGACACTGCCCCTGCCCATCACGCGGCCGTTGGGCGCGTGGTTGGCAAAGTCGATACCAGGATAGGAAAAGCCGAAAGCCGAAAGAAGATGTCAGTTCTCGACCTTCGTCTTTTCCTATTTCGACTTTCGGTTTTCGGATTTCGGTTTCCGGCCCGGAGTCATTTTCTTGAAGCAGCGTAAGAATCTTCTGTTCCTGACGAACCGCGTGCCCTTCCCGCCCAACAAGGGTGACAAGATTCGCACATTTCACCAATTGGACCACCTCGCGCTCTCTTACAACGTCTATTGTGCGTGTTTCGTGGACGGTCCGCGCGACATCGACCACGCGCAAGCGCTGAGGCGATGGTGTGCGGATGTGATCGCGCTGCGATGGACCAAGAGGAAAGCGATCTCGCGTTCGGTCTGGGCGTGGCTTCGTAAAACACCATTCACCACGGCGGCATACCGTGACCGAACAATGATGCGCCGTCTGGCTGACTGGGGTAAGGCGGTCGAATTTGACGTGGCCGTTGCGTTCTCATCGAGCATGGCGCCATACGCCCTGTCGGTTCCGTCCAAACGTCGGGTGCTGGATTTATGTGACGTGGACAGTCAAAAGTGGCTGGACTACGCGACCGATGGCAGGGTTCCGATGTCTACGGTTTACAGTGCGGAAGGCCGGCGCCTACGCGAATACGAGAAGGACTGCCTCGAGCGGTTTGACGCGACGGTGCTGATCACCGAACGGGAGCGCGACATCCTGGACCCGCGACACCGCGCCGCCAACCTGCACGTGATCCCGAATGGAACAACGCTGTGCGCGCGGAGACCCCCCCCGCCGTCCGCGTGCGGGTCGGTCATCGGTTTTCTTGGCGCGATGGACTACCGCCCGAACGTGCAGGGCATTTGTTGGTTTGTCGAGGAGGCCTGGCCTCGGGTCCTTCGTGTCATTCCGGATGCCCGATTGCGTATCGTCGGCAGGAACCCGGTACGTCACGTGCGGCGTTTGTCGCGCGTCAAGGGCGTCGAGGTGGTTGGCGAAGTCAGGGATGCCCGGAAATACGTGTCCACCTTTCGCATGATGGTGGTGCCGTTGCAGATCGCGCGCGGGTTGCAGAATAAGGTGCTGGAGGCGATGGCCATGCGGAGACCCGTCGTGGCGACCTCCTGCGTCGCGGGCGGTTTGCGCGTGAAACCCGGACACAACATCCTGGTGGCGGATGAGGCCGAGGCGTTTGCGGAAAAGGTGATCAATCTGTGTCAGTTTGAAGGACTGTGCGACAAGATCGGAGACGCCGGCTACCGTTGCGTTGCCACGTTTTATAGCTGGGCGGAAGTACTCCAACGATACGAACGCTTGCTATTCGGTTTGCCGGTAACACAGCCGCCGTCGCGATCACGGTCCCGCCGCGTGCAACTGTCCGTAACCGACGGTAAAGCCTACGTTTTCACCGGCGAGACGCCGGTGCCACAGCGCCGCGGCGACAGCGCGCATGCCCCATCGGTTTCAGGGGCAGGGGACGGCTCTTCGCAGGCCGAATCGAGGGAATCCATCAACGCAGCATCGGTTCCAGAGTCGGCTTGCGATGAAGTGGCGCCCACCGGCCACTCCAGGTCGCCTTATGCCACATTGTTCAGAGGCGACGTCCAATCGAGGCAGGAGTTGCGTCGGAGCGACGGCGTCCGATAACCGACTGCTTGTTGCACAATCCGCGGTTTTCCTATTTGTTTTTCTTATTCACCGACCATCCTTTGCATGGCCTCCGATATCGCTTCAGTTGGCTCCGAGCGCGCCCGATACAACTTATGCGATCAGATATGGGACGGCATTGGAGACCGGCTGTGGCACGGGCGCCAAAGCCCGTGGTTCCACCCTTTTCATGTGGCACAGATGCCAAAGCCTGTGATCCCACCGGCGGGACGCCGGTGCCACAGATCTGAGGGTGCCACAGATCTGAGGGTGCCAAAGATCTGAGGGTGCCAAAGATCTGAGATAGGTGTGAAGGAACTTCGATACCATCCGGTTCGCGAACGGGGAGAACCCCTTGTCACAGGCATACGTTCACAGCAGCGAGATTGACACCCCATTGACGTGGCCGGACACCATCCATGCCCCGCTGGTCGAGACTGCCGCCGATACATCCATCAACACGCTGCAACCCGCAACCCCCGCTTCGCACTCAACGCCCGGCCCATGTCCCGGCGCTGGAGGGACCGTGCTCGTGGTGGCGAGTCGGTTTCCGCCGGTGGCGTCGGTGGGGGCCATCCGCGTTCGGAAGTTCGTGAAGTACCTCCGTCGATTCGGTTGGCGATCAGTCGTCATCACAGGGGCCGTGCGGCGGGGGACCGGCACAGCGCAGGATGCTCGCCGGGCGACCGATCACGAGAGTTTGTTGGACTTGCCGGAGGACCTGTCGGTTCATCGCCTGGGCCCGGTTGTCGACAACTGGCCCGGTTTCCTGACGCGATACTGTGCCAAGGCGTTGGCACAATTGACGGGGCATGCAGGATTCGACGAACCGTGGTGGGGCGGCGCGTTGAAATGGCGATTCCAGCGGATGCATGATCAGCTTGCGTTTCCAGATCGCGGCATCTGGCGCCTGCCTGCAACGGTCGCCCTGGCGAAGTCGCTGCACCGACGCCATCGCTTCGACGCGTTATTCACGAGCGGTATGCCGTTCAGCGATCACGTGATCGGGTTGGTGTTGCAGTCCGTTCTTCGCAAACCGTGGGTGGCAGACTTCCGAGATCCTTGGGTCGAGTACGTTCACTGGAAGCAATGGCAGACGAACTGGGGGGGGCGCCTGGCCCGTGCGGCCGAGTATGCCGTAGTGAGCCGCGCCTCGCACGTGATCAGCGTGAACGATCACATGACGCGGCGGTTTGTGTCGCGCTATCGCAAGGAGGCTCCGCACAAGTTTGTAACGATTCAAAACGGCTACGACCCGGCCGATTATCCAAAGGAACGTGATCACGGCCGGCGCACGCGTTTCCGTTTACTTTATGCCGGTTCATTATACAAAACACGCAGCCCGCGCGCCGTTCTCGAAGCATTCCAACGTTTTCTCAACCAAGTCCCGGGCAGTCGAATGCACGTCCGATTTGACTTCGCGGGGCGGCCGGGCCCCCACGTCGATGAGCTCAACCGCCTCTCCAACGATGGGACGGTGAAGTACCTGGGCATGCTCTCACACGCCGCGGCCTTGCGGTCAATGGCGTCGGCGGATGTAAACGTCATCATCCTGCCCAATGTGCCGGGCAGCGAGAGCGACACGACAGCGAAGATCTATGAGTGTCTTGGCAGCGGTCGGGCGGTGCTCGCCGCAGTCCCTCTCAGTGGTGCCGCTGCCGAAGTGCTGCGCCGGTCTGAAGGTGTGTGGCTATGTGACCCGGACGATGTGGAAGGGATCGCGCGTGCGATGACGGCGTTATACCAATCGTGGCTATCCGGCAACATACAGGTCCGTCGGCCTTGGCAGGGCTTACGCGAATACACGAGGGAGTACCAGGCGGGGCAGCTTGCGGCGTGTCTCGATGCGACACGCTCGCCTCGCAAGAAACGAGTGAAGATCTGTGGCACCGGCGTCCCGCCGGTGGGCTCACAGGCGGGACGCCTGTGCCACAATTCGGTTGCGGCCGAAGGCCGCGCTGTGCCACAAACGTCGGAGCAAATGTGTGCCACTGCTCTTGAGCAGTGCCATCCTGACCGGCGCACGTACTGAGATAATGTCCACGGTTCGCCTGAAAGTGCGGCAATGAACACACTGCTGACAAAAACGAATTTCCACGCGTTGCCGGGCCGGCTGATTCGACGGCTACGGCGAAAGTACAACGATCAATGCGTTAACATTGTGACATATCACAGTGTTTCCAAAGATGGGAACGTACTCACCGATGGAACGGGCCTCCGGCATCATCCGGCGATGTTGGAATGCCACATTGACTATCTGGTCGAGCATTACAAGCCGATCAGCCTACGGGATCTCGTTTCCGCCCTCGAGCGCGGTGAGGTGCCTCAACGGGCCGTGGTGATCACGCTTGACGACGGCTATGCGGATTCTCTGCATCAGGCGATGCCCGTTTTGTATCGGCGTCGCATTCCGATGACTGTGTTCCCGGTCACGTCCGTCATTGGGAACGCGGATTTGCTATGGTCGCACAAGCTCGCCTGGCTGGTGGCCGAGGGGCACGCGGAGAAGGTTGACGACGCCCTCACGGCGCACAAGTACCCGCCAC
>Ga0190284_1001070_pt1 | contig 12749 bp, 10 predicted proteins | sample 48691812_MG_FD_161668 | JGI IMG/M metagenome (GOLD analysis project Ga0190284, IMG submission 161668) | Hydrothermal vent microbial mat bacterial communities from Southern Trench, Guaymas Basin, Mexico - 4869-18-1-2_MG | ecosystem: Environmental > Aquatic > Marine > Hydrothermal vents >...
CCTTTAACAAAGCAGCAAAGCCAATTTTGGCCGATTGCGGCGTTGATTTCAGCTCGGCGTATTACAATACGCCTTCGCCTTATCGCCTTGCAATTGCCTCAAAATTGACTTTTTAAGGGTCGACTAACTATGCTAATTTAAGAACCGATAATTTTTCCGGAACCATATTGCGCGTCCATCAAACTTTGAATCCAAGGGTTTGTTGGAACGATTTCTTTTGTTGCCGAATTAGGCTTAATAGAAGCCTCCCAATGAGCTGCGTTTGTTGTAGCCGACCTCGCTGAGGTCGGAGCTGAAAACTAAACTTGTTAAGACTTGCAAAAACATCGACCATAAATCCGACATCAGCGAGGTCGGCTACAAAAAATTTGCATTCTTTTTGCCAACTTTTCATTGTTGACACGACACTAGTATCCTAAATAATGGAATGATAAATCCAGAAATCCTGCAATAACAATCCATTAAGCCACGCTGAACCAGGCAATCGCCGGTCGAGAGCGTGAACTCCCACAAGACTTCTACAAAACTGCTTTTCCTATTCGAACTTTTTTTATTCTTTTTTTGTCTGATCTTAGAATCTTTAAAGAAATATTTTCATAATTAAATGTTTCGCCAGGAGCGGGAACACGTCCGGCAATTTTTAATATCAAACCGGCAATTGTATCATACCCGTCTTTGTCAAATTTTATTCCAAGCTGCTCCCCGATATAATCAACATCCGTTTTACCATCACAGTCAATGCCGTTCCTGTGCCTGACAAAAACCAGCTTTTGGTCCTCTGATTCTACAGCGAGCTCTCCGACTATTTCTTCAGCAAGGTCTCTTGTTGTAATCATTCCCGTAACACCGCCGTATTCGTCGATAGCAAAAACAAGTTTGGTTTGGCTGTTCCGGAGTTCCCCAAGCAAATTTCCTACAGGCCGGGACTCGGGGACAAACGGGACGGTTTTGTCAATAAGAGAGCCAAGCTGTTTGTTTTTATCTTTTTCGGGGTCTCCTGTTGCAGCGCTTAATATATCAACTATATGAACCGTACCGATAATATTATCATTTTTTTCTTCATAGACCGGAAAGTGGGAATAATGAAATTTTTCCGCAAGCTCTATAACCGAATAAACTGAAGACGTTGCCGGAACAGATATTATATCCACAAGGGGTTCCATTACAGAAGCTAAGGTTGTCCTGTTCATTTCAAAAACCCTGTGGATCATTTTATGTTCAGCGTCACCTATAATTCCTTCTTCGGCGCTAATGTCCGCAAGCGCCTGAACTTCTTCTCTTGTTACAGACAAGGCCATGGTTTGATTTTTTATTCCAAAAACACGAAGAAGTGAGTTAGATAAAAACAAAATAAAATATATTACAGGGGAAAAAATCTTTTGAACTATTTTTAATATTATCGCGGAAAATAACGTGTAACCATGAGCATTTCCCCGCCCGATAGATTTCGGAAGCAATTCTCCGAAAACAAGCATTAAAGGCGTCATTATCACTGTTGTAACAATAGTTTGAAAATTTTCGGGAACAAAATCAGACACAACTACCGTTGCAAGTGTTGTCGCGATTACTATCGCGACATTAGTCCCGATCAAGGTAGTTGTAAGCAGTTGCGCCGGATACGCAAGCAATTTTTCCGCGATTTTTGCCTTTAAATTTCCTTTTTGCGCTTCCGCATGAAGGAGTGGCTTGTCAATAGAAACAAAAGCCGTTTCAGCTCCGGAAAAAAATCCGGAAACTATCACACAGATTAAAATTACTATTATTAAAAAGATTAGCATTTCATTAGGTGTCAGGTTTCGGGTGTCAGGTTCAGAGCCACCGACGCTCTTTTTCTCGAAAAGGGTCAAAATCCCATAGATTTGCGATTTTCATTGTAGCCGCAGATTGCTATCTGCGTATCCTGCGTAACAATTATTTGCAAATCCTGTATTAAGCGCCAAAAGAATGCGAATTTTATTTTTTTCGCGAATAGCGCAGATAGCAATCTGCGGCTACATTTGGGTTTGTGATCAGCAAACCTTTTCGAGTAACGCCTAATTATAAGCTCCTTATCCTAACAACTTCTATTCTATTTTTTTTCATCTGAAGAACGCAGAATTCGTAATTACCGTCATTAAAAGTTTGTCCCGGTTTCGGCACCGCGCCAAGCTTTTCCATAATATAACTTGAAACGATTTCATCCTCTTCTTTAAAGTGAAAACCGCATTCCCAGTTTAACTGGGCTAACCTTGTCCTTCCTGAAGTAATCACATCGCCGTTATTTCTCATCCGGATCAATGATTTTTCAGGGGAATAATTTACAAGACCGCCCATCAACGCTTCGAGGATTGTATCCCTTGTAACCATTCCCGCAGTTCCTCCATACTCATCAAGCAAAATAGCAATTTGTTCTTTCTGGCTTTTTAATCTTACAAGCAAAGAATCCACGTTGCACATTTCCGGCATTAAAAATGCTTTGGTTATAATTTCAGGCCTTTCGGATTTTTCAGTTTCATTTAATTCTCTTATTTCTGTTAATGTTCTGTCAAAAGAAATTCTATCCAGATTTTCCGGTATTGATTTTAGCTTTAAGATCCCCCAAATATTATCAATGTTATCTTTATAAACAGGGATTTGCGTAAGCTTTGATTTTTTGCAGACTTCAATCGCTTTGCGAAGTGTAAACTTGTCGGAAGCTGCTGTCATATCGGGTCTGGGAACCATGATTTCTTTGGCCAGCATCGTCCGGAAAGTTGTTATTGAATGAATTATTCCCGCTTCATCCTGTTCTACTCCTCCTTTTATTTTCCCCGCTCGAAGCGTCGCTTGAAATTCTTCGCGGGTCAGCAAAGTTTCTTTTTCTAAATTTCCCTGTCTAAGCAGTTTTAAAATAATATTTGTTGCCAAACGAAGCACGAACCGAAAAGGTGTGAGAACAATTGTGAGAAAAGAAAGCAGAGGCGCCGCAATTTTTGATAATAATACCGGCCGGAAAATTGCAAAAGTTTTTGGGGTTACTTCTCCGATTATCAAAAGCAGGAAAGCTGTTACCGGTATAGCAACAGCGGTGCCCCGACCACCAAAATGCTCTCGGAACAAAATTGCCAGTATGCTTGATAAAGATATATTTACCAAGAGATTTCCAACAAGGATTGTTGTCAAAAGTTTCTTGGGGAATCTTAAAACGCCGGCTATTAATTTCCCGGATTTTCCTCCTTTTTCCCTTAACTGTCTCACTCGCGCACGGCTTAACGAGAACAAAGCGGTTTCCGAACCGGAAAAAAACGCGGATAATATTAATAGCAAGATTAAAACTACCGCGTTAAACCAAATTGATAATAAAATTTCCTGCATTGATATTTAAAACTTGAAACTTGAAATTAGAAATTAGACGTTGGACGTTCAAGATTCGCCTATTCTGTCCGTTTTCCTGACGTCCTTCACCTGAAATCTGAAACCTGACTTTTCGACAAGCTCAATGACCAAATATTGAAAACTGATTACTGATTACCGGTATTCCACGCTTCTCTAAGTTCTGCCACCGAAAGCTGACCAGGCGCAACGGCTGAAGTAGTAGAGGCATAGCCCAAAACCGAGCCGAATTTCGGCGCAGATTTTCTTACTTCTTTTCCCAAAGGCCCCATGCCTACAACTGCAATTCTCAAATTTTTATATTTCTCCGGTAGGGAAAGCAAACGTTCGGCTTCGGCTTCCGATCCGCAAAACGCGGCGATTTTAATTATATCCGCTTTTGCTTCCGCGGCTTTTTTTATTACTATATCCAAGTCGCTCAGCAAAGGCGTCTTTTCAAAATCATGAAATGATAAAATTATAGTTTTACATGATTTGTCTTCCAGTTCTTCAAGGCAATGGCAGTTCATTATTTCCAAGTCGATAGCGTCAACAAAAGGCAACGCGGAATTATACATCGAGACCCTTTTGAGGTCCCCGCCTGAAAAGTTTCCGCCCTCCATTCGGTCACGCAACGTAAATAAGATCGGCGAATTTACTTTTTCTCCGAGAATCTTTAATTGGGAAATTATTCCCCTGTGGTCCTGAATCAAGTCCGCGCGGTATTCTACAATGTCCGGTTCGTGCTCAGATAAATAGCGCAAATCCTCGTCTAATGATTGAGGATTAAGACAGGCTACTAATTTTGTTTTTTCTACATTGTTCATTTTTTTACCACATAAGAACACATAAGTTGTTTGTTTTGGAAAAGATTGTTTGTAATTATTATATCATTAAAACTCAAGAAATTCACTTTTTTAAAAAATTTGATATAATATTGTTTTCATGGCTCTCGTGATTTTCGTGGTTAAATTAAATTTATGACAAAAAAAATTAAAAATTTAGTAGAGTTTCTGAATAGGAAAAAAGTGCTGGCGGCTTATTCAGGCGGCTCAGACAGCTCTGCGCTGCTGCACATTTTAAGTTCTGAGCCTGATATCGAAGTTACTGCTGTAACAATAAAGGGCGCACATATTCCTGAAATAGAATTTAACCGTGCGGTAAAATTTTGCAAAGAGTTTAATATTGAGCACAAAGTCCTGAAAGTTGACATTTTGAAAGTCAACGGCCTTAAGAACAACGGAACTGACAGATGTTATCATTGTAAATCAAAAGCTTTTTCCCTCATTAAAGAAGAAGCGGAAAAATTAAATGCCGATATCATTGCCGATGGAACAAATCTGGATGACAAAGGCGATTACCGCCCGGGAATGAAAGCCCTGAAAGAACTGAACATATTTTCTCCGTTTCTACACTTCAAAATAGGAAAAAAGGATATCTTTAATTATTTGAAAGAGCAGAACCTTAATGAATATAACCAGCCTTCTAATGCGTGTCTTATTTCAAGAGTAAATTACGGAGGTGAGCTGTCTGAAGAGCTTTTAAAAAATATAGATTCTGCCGAAGAGTTTTTAAGAGAGCTGGGATTCAGGCAGGTACGCGCACGGATACACAACAATTTAGTCCGCATAGAAGTAGAAAAAGAAAAGTTCCCGGATTTTTTCAGACTATCAGAAAAAATATATGAAAGATTTAAAATCCTGGGATTTAAATTCGTAACTTTTGACCTTGATGGTTACAGAACAGGAAGTTTGAATGAAGATATATTAGCCACAGATGAAACACAGATAAAACACGGATAAATCCGAACAAAATTTTATGGTTTTGTGTTTCGTCACGTTTTTGAAAGCCAGGGAACACAACACAAGAAACTCCTTATTAAAATCCGTGTTTCATCTGTGGCAAAAAAAAGGAAAATCAATTATGATTAACATAGATTTTGACAGAGAAAAAAGAACAGGCTGTCCGGAAGTTGTTTATTGCGAACATAAATCCGTAAAACAGATTATTGAAATTATCAATTCTTTTCTTGATAAGAAAAAAGCTGTTATGGGGACGAGGCTTTCGTCTGAAAAAGCTAAAAAAATTAAAGCTAAATTTAAAAAACTTTTTTATGATGATATTGGCGAATATTTTGTTGCGGGAAAAAATCCTGAAAGTGATAAAAAAGGAAAAGTTTTAATTATTGCAGCGGGAACCTCTGACGAAAAAATCGCAAGAGAATGTTTTGGCGTTTTAAAATTTTTCGGTATTGAAGTTGAAATGTTCGGCGATTGCGGCGTCGCGGGAATTCACAGGCTTCTTGCTCATAAAGAAAAAATAAAAGAAGCGGATGTGATTATAGCTATTGCCGGAATGGAAGGGGCGCTTCCGAGCGTTGTTGCCGGAATGACCGAAAGCCCGGTTATAGCTGTCCCGACTTCAGTAGGATACGGAACACATCTTAACGGGCTTACTCCTTTATTCACTATGCTGACATCATGTTCTGGCGGAATAGGAGTAGTGAACATAGACAACGGTTTCGGCGCAGCCGTCCTCGCGACAAAAATCGTTTCGTTAGTAAACCGCACTTCTTAGTGCGAGCATCGGGTGTAGCGCTCTATTGGTATTATAGTTTTTGGCGAGGAAGCTCGCATTTGGAACCGGAACGTCCGGTGCGAATGCGGCTTGCTTAATTGACATTTCTTTATTCTTCTATCATTATTGTTTGTTTCCCATCTTTATCATGTTCCATAGAAATAAAATATTTTTCTAATTTAAGTGATTTTAAAATAATTGTTTTTGCTTCTTTTGGCGTAACAGGCTTATGATAAGTTACTGTTATTTTCTTATTTGTGACAAAAGAACTGTGAACAACAATATCCCCGGTTAAGTCCGATAAATATTTAAGAACTTCCACGACAGGTGCATTTTTAAAATTGAGTGTTACCTTTTCTTCAGATTTTTTTGTTGAAGGTTCTGCTTTTTTTTGAACAGCCTTCAAAACATTAGTTTCGCTGCCTGAAACAAACGTTACGGTTTGATTTTCAACATTTATATTTGCAATTTCCGCAGAAAATTTGTCGTTAAGAGGAACTTTGTCTCCTTTTTTTACGAGAACTTCTTTGTTATCAGCAAATCTAAATAAAATTGCCTCGGGAGATTTCAAAGAGTTTGCTTTACCAATTGTCAGAGTAAATTTTTCACCGGTTTTAAGGTCTGTTAAAGTTATTTCGCTTATATTCTTTTGTTTTGTTGTGTTAATTGCTTTAACAAAAATATTCGTGGTTTTCTTTTCAAAATTATTGATTTTATAAAGATCTTTTTTCTTAAAATTAATAATTTCACCAACTTTTTTGAATTGTGACATCCCTTTAATTCGAAAAATTAGGGATTTCCCTGCCACATTTATAAATTCTATCGGACGTTTTGGGAAAAGAACGTTTTTTACTCTATAAATTTCCCCAACGTCAGGCTTGTCTAATCCGAGTTTTTTAACCCAATCGACAGTATTTGTCGATAGACCGGCATCTTTCCGCAAACCACGATTCAATTCTACAAAGGTTTCGATTGTTTTACGAAGCCTTTCACGTTCCGGAAGTTTAATGTAAGAATTTATGTTGCCTTTAGCAAGTTTTATTCTTGCTTTTGATTGCCAATCAAATTTATAATCATTAATATTAATTATTGTGTTAAGAGTGTATTTAAGTTCGGTTTTTTCTGCTTCAAAAGCCAATGGAATCCAATCATCAATAAAATAAATATAATTTTCTAACATAGAATTTCCGGCAGATATTCTTTTAAGTTCGGTTGCTAACAACGGAACAAAATTTGTCATGCTAATATTTTTATTAGCCAATCCTTTAATGTAATAATAAGTAGCTTTAAATGCTGGATGGTCGTTATCTAAAAATCGTAGTAAATCTGGTTTCGTTTCTCTCAAAAAACTGTCTAAAAATTGTTTTATCAATTCAGGATTCTGCATTGAATAGATTTTTTCTTGAAATTCTTGAACATCTGTATATACCTTTAATGCCCACCATTGATTATAATTTTTAGGTTTTGTAGTTTTCCATAACGCAATTAAAGATTTTTCTGTTAATTTGGGATATTTCTTTAGAAAACTAACAAATTCAGGTAAAGTCAAATCTGGAGCTTTAGATAGTAATTTCAATAAATTATTTTTTGCTTCCATTGCTTTTTTGTTTATTTTTGGACCTTCTTCGGTAAAAATTTTAAGCTCTTTATTAAATACTTTTTTTGATTTTTGATTTTCAATTATTTTCTGTTTGTTTTTTATTAATTGTTTTTCGTAATTCTCATAAACATATTTTCGAATTTCGTTTAAAGGTTTTTCAAGTTGTTCGATTTTATTACTAAACTCGTTAATTTGTTCATCAGAAAAATTTTCTATTTCTTCAATTTCCATTTCTTTATACTTATTAATAATACTTTCTATTTGTTTGTTAAATCTATTAATTTGAATTCTAAAAATATCATTTAATTTATATTTTTCTGGAATTTCTTCGGATGCTTTACACAAATTTACAATTGAACCTATTGAAAGCGCATGACTTTCTGTTAAATAATGACGTGCTGTTTCGTACAATCTATCAAAAGTTTTTTTTATTCTAATCTCAACTTCTTTTTCTCGTGGACATTGCAAATCAATTTGTAATCTATCGTATAACTCTTGTGATATTTTGTTTTTATGCCAATTATTAATTTGAATAATGAAAATTATTGATTGCGCCCGAGCATTTTGAGAAATGTTTGTGTTTTCAGCTATTTCCATTAAATATTTATTTAAAACTTCTAAATCAGTTCCCGGTTTTTTCCAGTTTATAGTTTTCCATTGGTATTCAAGGGCTTCCCGAATGTTTTTATTTAAGTTTGTGTTCAAATTTTCTGGTAGCCCGAGTGAAAGTCTTTGTATTAATTTGTCGCAAGAAATGTTTTGGCTTGTTAAATAACTTACTGCTTCACGAACAATTTTTATATCTCTGCTTTGAGTTGCTGCCCTTTTTAATAATTTTTGAAAAACTTGTTTTTGGTTTTTGGTCAGATTTTCAGTTTTCAGTTCTGCAAGACAATTTTGTGCTGCTTCTGCCGCGTTGCCTTTTACAGATAATTGATGTTCAATTTGTTTTTGAAGAATTTTTAAATTATCGTTGTTATCATTAAGTTTTTCTTCCGCAAAAAGAACTGCTGTTAAAATTAGAATTATAATAATTGCTCTCATAATATTTCCTCCGGTTTTTTTGGTTAAAATTTACGCTTCGGGAATATCTTATCATATTTTTTGGGGGGAGTTGTCATGGAATTGTCAAAAATGGACAAAATGGACGGAATGGAAACCTGAAACCTGACCTCTAATCTCTAATTACCACTTTATACCCCACTCTATGCTGTGTTTCTATTTCTATTCCTTTTCCTTTGGCGAGTTTTTTGCGGATGTCGAGAATGTGAGTGTCGATCGTTCTGTTTGTAGGATACGTTTCCGGCGACCAGAACCTGTCGAGAAACTCATCGCGCGAAACTGGTTTGCCGTCTTTCTGAATTAATAATTCCAGCATTTCGAGTTCGCGCTGTAGAAATTTTATATTTTCTTTTTTTAAAAAAGCTGTCCAACGCTCAAAATCAAATTTCCAATCACCGATTTCTACTATTTTCTTTGCAACCGGGCTTCTTCTTCGTAAAATTGCTTCTACGCGTTTGAACAAAACGTCAATAGAAAAAGGTTTTACAACATAGTCGTCCGCTCCGCTGTCAAAGCCATCTATTTTATCGTCAATCGTACCACGCGCTGTAAGAATAATAACCGGCAGCTCATTTTTTTCTTTCCTTAAAGTTTTTAAAACATCATAGCCGTTCATTTTCGGCATCATGATGTCAAGAATAAGGATATCAATGGAAGGCCGCCGGGCTTTTTTAAGAGCTTCTTCGCCATCAGCGGCTTCAAGAACTTTGTAACCTTCCGCATCAAAATTTTTGGCGATGGCTTTGCGAAGGATATGTTTATCTTCAGCTATTAGAACTACTGTTTTCATTTTTTTGGACATTATGGACATTATGGACATTATGGACATTGTGGACACAATGGGCCAATTTCAAAATAAACTCGCTGCCTTTTCCCGGCGAACTTTTTACATAAATTTCTCCGCTGTGAGCTTCTATAATTTCTTTGACAATAGCGAGTCCGAGTCCCGCGCCGGGCCGTTCACGCGTGAGTTCATCTCCTACACGATAAAACTTTTTGAAAATATTTTTGAATTCGTTTTCAGGAATTCCTATTCCATAATCTCGAATAGTAATTTCACAAAAATTATTTTTTTCTCTGATAATTATATCAATTTTGCTATTTGCTTCCGAATATTTAATAGCATTATCAATTAAATTATGTAAAACGCGCTCAAACGCGTGGACATCACAATAAATTTCAGCATTAGAATTATATACTACATTAATTTTCTCTGTCGGATCAGACAATGAATAAGCTTTTATAACATTGCCGATAATATTTTTTATCGGCACATACTCAAAAGTAAAATTAGCTTTTTTGCCGTTGTTGAATACATCAAGAATATTATCCACCAACCTTGTTAAATTATCGCTTTCGGAAACTATTAAATTAGCGTATTCTTTTTGCTCATCCGGTTTTTGAATAACGCCGCGACTAATGGTTTCCGCAAGAATACGCGTTGATGCAATTGGAGTTCGAAGTTCGTGACTTACAGCGGCGATAAAATTAAGTTGCTGCATAGTTAAGGAGCTTTCCGCGCGCGCAAAAGCTACGGCTCGCACCGATAGCCCTATCAGCACAAACAAAAACAGGCTCAAAAGAATAATTTGAATTAAAATTTTTGCTTTATGTTTCTTTTCCCATTTTTCCGCGTCAAAAGGAACTATGGAAATAACATTTCCAAAAATATTTGTGGAAAGAAACTCGCCGACCGGCGCGGGATCATTCTGTGCGCGAACAATTATTTTTACTAAAGTATTGCTTGCTTTAGCAGCAACGGAAGGCAGCCATTCGCGCCGAAGCCATTCGGAAGCTTTCACGTTGTCAAACCAAGCATCGTAAACCAATAATTTTGAATTTTTTGATACGGAAAAACTACATGGTTTCTCTGTTTGCGGCAAAATATAACCCGTTAATTTCCGATAAACAAAAGTATTTCGGAATAAAGCAAGAACCGTTTCCCGCATTTCCGACAAATGTCGAAAATCATAATGATAAATTACATCATTAAGACAGGCTTCAAGTTTTTTCTCATCAGGTTTTAGTTTTAGCGCTTCAAGCTGCGCGGTAAGCTTTACCGGAAACCCATTAATATCCACAAAATTTGAAAATTCAGTCTGCATCAACTGATAAATTTTTTCAGCACGGTTTGTTTGCGCTTCGCGAACGGCTGCGGCAGCCATTTGCCAGCCTATAGCTATTTTTACAGAAGAAAGTTTCGCGAGGGACGCGGCGAGAACCGGCTCTTTAACAACATAAGCAGTGCAATTATTTGTTACAGCGGAAACAGGAATTGTGTTCCATTGAGTTTCAGGGAAATAATTTTCTACAATTCGCGCGTAAGCAGAAGTTTCGCATTGTTCGAGTTTATAAGAGTAGTCAGGGATTACGGGATTGCCGTCAAAATCGGTAACAACTATTTTTTTGATAAAAGGAATTTTTGCGCCGGATTTTTCAAAATGAGTTGCAAGATAAGTTTTGCACCAAATCGAAAAAGAATCGGAAAATGAGTTTAGAGCCGCTTGAGTTTCTGTTTTTCTATAAACGCTGGTTTTGTTATAGTTATTTACAGAAATCGCAAGCATCAATAAAGAAAGAGCAAAAAGAGGAACAAGCACAATTAGAAATAAGAAAATTTTATTGCTTGTTTTTTTCTCGTAAGATCTTTTTTTATTTTTGAAAATTTGTTTCACAGGAACATTATATCAAAAATCGGAACCAAAAGTTGTCATGGAATTGTCAGAACATTGGAAATTAGTTATTTGAAATTGGACGTTTGCAAAATAATTTTAAACCAAAAAAAACTATCCACATCGAAATGCGGATAGTTTTTTAAAGAAAATTTTTATAATCTCAAATTAGTACTGAGGTCTGCGCGGACGCTCTTCTCTAGGCCGTGCTTCGTTCACTTTCAAGTTCCTGCCGGCTATTTCTTTGCTGTCAAGATCTTTGATGGCTGCCTCTCCGGCTTCTTTGTCTTCCATTTCAACAAAGCCAAATCCTTTAGATCTGCCAGAGTATTTGTCAGTAATTACTTTTGCGCTGATAACTGTTCCAAAAGCGCCAAAAAGTTCTTCTAATTCGTTTTCTGTTGTAGCATATGCTAGGTTGCCTACATAAATATTCATCTTGTCTCCATATTTAAAATAAAAAACCGGCGAAACAAACTCCAATGTTTATTACGCTGGAATTAACGTTTATGGAGTATTATAACATATACACAATAAAATAGCAAAATTTAGCAAATTAGGCGCTGTCTGATCCTCATCCGCCTTGTTCAAAAAAGGGATTTAACGTGTTGAAAGCCTGTATTTAATAAGAAAAGAGCAAAAAAAACTACCCGCATCAAAATACGGATAGTTTTTAAAACTTTTGAAGTTTTTGTTAGTACTGAGGTCTTTGCGGACGCTCATCTCTGGGTCTTGCTTCGTTTACTTTCAAGTTTCTGCCGCCAACTTCCTTGCCGTCTATCTCTTTGATAGCAGCTTCTGCCGCTTCTTTGTCTTCCATTTCAACGAAACCGAATCCTTTAGACCTGCCTGTATACTTATTTGTTATAACTTTTGCGCTTGTAACTGTTCCAAATTCAGCAAAAAGTTCTTCTAATTCATTGTCTGTTGTAGCATATGCTAAGTTGCCTACATAAATATTCATCTTGTCTCCATAGTGAAAAATAAAAAATCCAACGAAACAAACTCCGATGTTTATTACGTTAGAATTAACGTTTACGAAGTATTATAACAAATTGGCAGTCAAATATCAAGAAAATAGGTCTGTGAACTGTGATTCAGACAGTAGAGGTAAAAATTTCGAGATTTCTCAAACCAAAGAAATTATATCTATATCTTATCTTATAAAAAGATTCTGAAGTAATAGAAAAAGTTTAATAATTTTTGAGGTAATTTGAGATGAAATATTAAAAACAACTGTTATCTGCGCTAATTTTGCGTATAACAAACCACCGAACTTACCGAAATCCCGGCATTGCGGGACGCATATACCGAATTCATTACCGAATTCATAGACCTTTTAGAAAAAGAGGAATTAATAGTCCGACCTCCGCGAGGTCGACTACAAAAAAATCGGGAAAATATCAAATGTGCCAAGACGAACTAATAAACGGAAAAATTTTTAGCCTTACCCACTCGTTTTTACGAATAGCCGCAAGTAAAATAACGCCGTTTGTAAATTATATCGC
>Ga0190284_1001071_pt1 | contig 12743 bp, 11 predicted proteins | sample 48691812_MG_FD_161668 | JGI IMG/M metagenome (GOLD analysis project Ga0190284, IMG submission 161668) | Hydrothermal vent microbial mat bacterial communities from Southern Trench, Guaymas Basin, Mexico - 4869-18-1-2_MG | ecosystem: Environmental > Aquatic > Marine > Hydrothermal vents >...
CCCCCGCACCACCGACCGCGCCGAGGATCAAAAACAACGCCTCGAAGCCGAATTCCCGCACCACCCGCTCGCCCAACAGCGGCGCTGCGACCATCGTCACCATCGAAGCGACGTTAGCCAACCCTAACCCCTCTCCATAACGATCAGGCACCAGTAGATCAGCAATAAAAGCCTGATAGGCAGTAGTGAAGAGCGCCATCCCCACACCGTGGACTGCCCGCGCCCCAAGCAGCGACGCCATATTGGGTACAAGTGCGTAGAGCAGCGGCCCTCCACCAAAGAGGACCGCGCCCAGCGCCAGAACCGGCTTACGACCCCAGCGGTCGGCCAGAAGCCCAGCCAGCGGACGGGTGAGCAAGGCTGCCAGCGCAAAAGCCCAACTGGACAGGCCATTATCTGCCGGGGAACCTCCGATAGCGATGACATAGAGGGGAAGTACAGGGAAAAGCGCCTGGAAGCTGAAGAAGAGCAACATGGTGGCCGCCATTGCGACGAAGAAAGACCAGGGATAGGCGGCCCTCCGACCTGGGCTGTGTGTTACACTCACCGCTCCAGCCCTATGGAAGGATCGCGCTCGTAGCGCTCGAACCAGCCCAGCAGCCGCACCGTCTCCAGGGCCAGCAGGCGGGCGCGTCCTCGGCCTGCTTCCACGAACTCCATCAGCAGCCGGTGCGTGGCGCGGCACGCCTCCTGGCGTCCGCCATTCCTAATCCTCATCCAGCCTCAATACTGCCAGAAAGGCATCCTGCGGGATCAGCACCTTCCCAAACTGCTTGAGCCGCTTCTTGCCCGCCTTCTGCCTCTCCAACAACTTGCGCTTACGCGTGACGTCGCCACCGTAGCACTTAGCCAATACGTCCTTGCGTACAGCGCTCACCGTCGCTCGGGCGACGACCCGCCCCCCCACGGCCGCCTGAATGGGCACCTTGAACAATTGGCGGGGGATGACCTCCTTCATCTTGCGCACCAGCGCCGAGCCCTTCTCGTAGACCTGATCCCGGTGCAGGATGAGCGCCAGCGCATCCACTGGCTCCTTGTTGACCAGGATGTCCAGGCGCACCAGATCGCCCGGCCGGTAGCCATCGAAGGTGTAATCCAGCGAGGCATAACCTCGCGTGGCCGATTTAAGCCGGTCGTGCAGGTCCACAATCATCTCCGAAAGCGGCATCTCGTAGGTCAGCACGACCCGTTGACTATCCAGGTACTCGGTGGTCTGATATGCACCGCGCCGTCGTGTGATCAACTCCATCACTGGGCCGATGTACTCCGCTGGCGTGAAGACCTGGATACGCATCCACGGCTCGCGAATCTCCTCGATGGTGCTGGGATCCGGCAGATCAGCGGGGCTGGCAATCTCGATCACCTCACCGCTGTAGGTGACAACCTGGTAGGCGACACTGGGAGCCGTGGCGATCAGGTCCAGCCCGTACTCCCGCTCCAACCGCTCCTGCACAATCTCCATATGGAACAGACCCAGAAAGCCACAACGGAACCCGAACTGGAGCGCCTGAGAGGACTCCGGCTCAAAGACCAGTGCCGCGTCGTTGAGCTGCAACTTCTCCAACGCATCGCGCAGCGCGTTGTAATCCTCGCTGACGATGGGGTACAGACCGGCGAAGACCATCGGTTTGACCGGACGGTAACCGGGCAGTGCCTCCGACGCTGGGCACACCGCACTGGTGAGCGTTTCGCCCACCTGACACTCCCGCACCGTCTTGAGCCCCGTGGCGACGTAGCCTACCTCGCCCGTATTCAACTGCCCTGTAGGGGTCATCTCCGGCGTAAAGATGCCTACCTCGACAGGCTCGGTCGTGGTGCCGGTCGCCATCAACAGCAGTGGCTCATCCTGCACCAACACACCGTCCATCATGCGCACGTAGGCGACCACGCCCTTGTACGGATCGTAGTGGGAATCGAAGACGAGCGCCCGCAACGGCGCGCCGACCTGCCCCCGGGGCGACGGCAAACGATTCACCACCGCATCCAGCACCTTCTTACCTCCCCACCCCTCCTTGGCCGAGGTGTGCAACACCTCGTCGGGCTCTACACCCAGCAGTTCGGCCAGTTCCAGCGCCACCTCATCGGGCCGTGCCGAGGCCAGGTCAATCTTGTTCACGACCGGGATGATCTCAAGGCCAGCTTCGAGCGCCAGGTAGAGATTCGCCAGCGTCTGAGCCTCGATCCCCTGCGCAGCATCCACAACCAAAAGCGCCCCCTCGCAGGCTGCCAATGCCCGGCTGACCTCGTAGGAGAAGTCCACGTGGCCGGGGGTATCAATCAGGTTCAGTTCGTACTCCTCGCCATTGACAGCAGTGTACCACATCCGCACCGCCGACGCTTTGATCGTGACCCCTTTCTCCCGCTCCAGGTCCATCGAGTCGAGTACCTGGTCAGCCATTTGGCGTGCCGGGATAGTGCCGGTCAGTTCCAGCAGCCGGTCGGCCAGCGTGGACTTGCCATGATCAATGTGGGCGATGATGCAGAAATCGCGGATATGGGACCGATCCATCAACTCACCTCTTTGCTCCCCATCGTCCCAAGGGCCGCTTCAGGAGCGACGCTCGTGGGCAGCACCACGACGAAGCGGCTGCCCCGGCCTGGAACGCTTTCGGCCCACACACGACCGCCGTGCAGTTCCGCCAGCCCCCTGACGATAGAGAGGCCCAGCCCCATACCGCCATGCCGGCGGGTCATGTGGTCCTCAACCTGGTAGAAACGATCGAATACCCGTTCCAACTCCTGCGACGGAATCCCGATGCCGGTATCAGCCACCGACACCTCCACTTCTCCATCCCGGCGACACAGTGCCACCTGTACTTGCCCGCCATGAGCGGTGAACTTGACCGCATTGGAGATCAGGTTGTCCAGTATCACCCGCACCTTCTCCCTGTCCGCCTGGATGGGCACTCCCTCATCTGGCAAATCGGCCCTCAGCACCAACCCATTTGTCTCCGCGAGGGCCCCATAGTCCTCGCATGCCTCCTCCACCGTGGCCCGCAGGTCAAAGCGGGTAAACACCATTTCCATCTCCCCGGTCTCCAGGAATTGCAGGTTGAGCATCGTCTCAATGATGTGCTTGAGCCGCATAGCAGCCCGCAGCACTGCGTCCAGTTGCATCCCGGCCGCATCTCCCAGTTGCTCCCGAAGCACGGCGGCGTAGAGCAGGATCAGGCTCAGCGGGGTACGCAGTTCGTGGGAGGCGATGGCGATGACATCTGACTTCAGTCGGTCCAATTCTCCCAGCCGTTCGTAGGCATCCCGCAGCGCCTCCACCAACCGCGCGGTATCAATAGCCACCGCCGCCTGGGCGGCCAGGGTCATCAACGTATCCACGTCCTCCTGGGAAAACTTACACCTCTCTCGCTTGTTCACCGCCTCCAACACGCCGATGCAGCGATCCTTGATCTGCAGCGGAACCGCCAGCAGAGAGTGAGTCTCCGAACCGACCAACTGCCCGACCCCTCCGTAATGGCGGGGATCGGTCTGGGCGTCGAGCACAATCAACGGCTCCCCGGACGTCAGGACCGTGCCGGCGACGGAACCCTCGATGGGCACGGGAATGTCCACAAGTTGCTGGGACTGGTCGCCAGACGCCGTGCGGAAGCGCAACTCGCCGGTGCGGGTGTCCCGCAGGAGAATGGACCCCTTCTCGCTGTCCGTCAACTCTGCCGCCGTAGTAACGATTTTTCTCAGAAGCGGCTCCAACGCCACCGTAGAGGTCAGTTCGCGGCTGATCTCCAGCATCCTCTCCAGCCGCTGCAACCGAACTTCCGTGTTGCTCATCCTTCAACCTCCATTTCTGTCATACAGACCGAGATCGCGGTCTCCGCCCCCATCCTTTCCACCCCAAGCCCCCACCAGCCCAGGAACTCGACGTTTCCGGCTGGCCCGCGCAGTGGGGAAGGCATCAATCCACGCAGCCCCAGCCCTAACCCGGCTGCGACATCCAGCACCCGCTCCAACACGCGCCGGTGCACCTCCGGGTCGCGCACCACCCCACCCTTCCCAACCTCTCGCCGCCCCGCTTCGAACTGCGGCTTGATCAGCGCCACCACCTGCCCCCCCTCCCGCGAGGGGGGAGACTCCCCCCCCCCCCCCCGTGGGGGGGGGCAGGGGGGGGTAAACCACCGCACCGCCGCCGGCAGGATCAGCCCCAGCGAGATGAACGATACGTCAGCAGTGACCAGGCCGACCGGCTCCGGCAAACTCTCCACATAACGAGCGTTGGTGCGCTCCATCACCACCACGCGGGGATCGTTTCGCAGCCGCCAGGCCAGTTGGCCATAGCCTACGTCAATGGCATAGACGCGACGCGCACCGTGCTGGAGCAGGCAGTCGGTGAAACCGCCAGTGGAAGCCCCCACGTCGGCCGCCACCACGCCCGCCACGTCCAGCCCAAAGCGTACCAGCGCCGCCTCCAGCTTCTCCCCACCCCGGCTCACGAAGCGCGGGCGGGCCTGCAACGAAACCTCAGCACTCACCACCACCTGAGTGCCAGGCTTGTCGGCCACCTGGCCTGCCACGCGTACCAGGCCAGCACGGATCAAGCGCTGGGCCTGCGCCCGGCTCTCTGCCAACCCCCGCTCAACCAACAGCACGTCTAACCGTCTCTTCGACCGCTTCTTTCCCACTCCATCATATCATACCGCAAGAACGGAGCAAAGGCAAGGTTAATAGTGGGGCTGTAGTATCAGTGGCGCTTGCCGAAACCAACCATCTCTGGTATCATTCCGCCATTCGCTATTCGCTATTCGCAATTCGTTACATTCGGAGGCCCAAACAGTGATCACCGGCTTAATTAAAACCATGCGTCCCAAGCAATGGGTTAAAAACATCTTCATCTTCGCCCCGCTGATCTTCGACGTCAAACTGTTCAACCTGGACTACCTGGCCCAGGCCATTGCCGGATTTGTGCTCTTGTGCCTGGTGTCTGGGACAGTCTACATCATCAACGACCTGGCCGACATCGAGAAAGACCGCCAGCATCCCAGGAAGCGCAATCGCCCCCTCGCCAGCGGTCAACTTGGCACCAGCGCGGCCATCATCGCAGCCATCGTCATACCCATCGTCGCCTTACCGCTGGGATTCCTGCTTAACCCAGTCTTCGGTCTCATTTTGACCGGCTACTTGCTGCTTCAGATCGCCTACTCCTTCTGGCTCAAAAACATCGTCATCATTGACGTGATGCTCATAGCATGTGGCTTTTTACTACGTGTGGCAGCCGGCGTGCCGCTGGTGAACGCCACGCGCTTCTCGCCCTGGCTTTACGTCTGTATGACATTACTGGCGCTGCTGATTGGCTTCGGCAAGCGTCGCCACGAGTTGGTGCTGTTGAAAGAAAACGCCAATATGCACCGCCAAAGCCTGCAAGAATACAACCTGTCGCTGCTCGATCATATTATCAGCATCGTGACCGCATCAACCCTGCTGGCCTACTCACTCTATACCTTCTCCGCCGAGGGCCTGCCTTCCAATCACGCCATGATGCTGACCATCCCCTTCGTCCTGCACGGTATCTTCCGCTACCTTTACCTGATCCACGTCAAGGGAATGGGCGGTGCACCCGAGGAAATCGCGCTCTCCGACCGGCCACTGCAAGCTACGGTCGTTCTGTGGGGCTTAAGCGTCGTCATCGTGATGTACTTCCTGAGCTAGTGCGCTGCTCTCGCCTGGCCTCCCCAGACGGGTGTGGCTAAAATCGGTTGGACGTCCGGCTTCAGCCGGAAAATCCCCGCTGAAGCGGGGCGACCGTTCCTCTCCCCCAACACGCCCGACTTGCACTCTGAGCCCTTTTGCTGTAAACTGAGAGTAGAAGGAGAACTCCCATGAGCAATAGGCGCACTAACACCTCTCTGCAAACCGTCTCCGCCCCGGGCAAGGTCATTCTCTTCGGCGAGCACGCCGTCGTCCACGGGCGACCGGCCATTGCCGTGCCCGTCACGCAGGTGCGAGCCACAGCCACGGTCGAACCTGCCCCACCTGGCAGCGGCCTCACGCTCATCGCTTCCGACCTGGGAAAAACCATCCCCCTGGCCACAGCACCACAGGACGAGCCGCTGGCCGCCACCGCACGACTCACACTGGCCCACCTCTCCTCCACCGAGCCCGACGCCACCCTCACTGTCAGCTCCACTATCCCCATCGCGAGTGGACTGGGCAGCGGGGCCGCCGTCTCCACGGCACTCGTCCGTGCCCTGGCAACCTCCCTGGGTCATACGTTGGAACCTGCAGAGGTCAGCACGCTCGTCTTAGAGGTGGAGAAAATTCACCACGGCACGCCAAGCGGAATTGACAACACCGTCGTTGCCTACGAACAGCCCGTCTACTTCGTGTCTGGGCACTCCGTCAAACGACTGGCCGTCGCTGCTCCCTTCACCTTACTCATCGGCGACACCGGCACCCCCAGCCCCACTAGGAGGGTCGTAGACCGCGTGCGCCGGGCCTGGAAACGCAACCCGGCTCGCTACGATGCCCTGTTCGACCAGATAGGCGACATCGCCAACGAGGCCCGCCGGGCGATTGAGACCGGCGACGTTGGCGCACTGGGACCGCTAATGGATGAGAACCACGCATTGCTGATCGAGTTGGGCGTCTCCTCACCGCAACTGGATGAGCTGGTGGATGCAGCCCGGTTATCCGGCGCGTTGGGAGCCAAACTTTCTGGAGCAGGTCGAGGCGGAAACATGATCGCGCTGGTTGAGGATAACCTCGCCGAGGAGGTGACGGAGGAGTTGAGAGAGGCCGGGACGGCGCGGGTGATTTGTACGAGAGTCACAACAACGGATTAGGAAAACCTGAATGGAACTCCTTAACCCGTTTTAACAAGTTTCGGGGTGATTTAAAAGAACTCAAAATGGGACACGGATAACCACAGATTAAACAGATTCTCACTGATTTTTCCGTGTTTATCCGTGCAATCCGTGTTAATCCGTGTGCTATTCGTCTGCCTACGTTTTCAGGGCTTACGGCGCACAATCATCACGTTTCACGCATCACGTTTCACGTGGCTTGGGACAATTATTTTTCTGGAATAGCCTTATGTCTCAATCCGTTGTTGTATTCCTGAAACTCGGCGGCTCCCTCATCACCGACAAGACTCGCGCCTACACTGCCCGGCACGAGATTATCGCCCGCCTGGCCGGTGAAGTGCGCCAGGCCCTTGACGCCGCTCCTGACCTGGGGCTGCTAATCGGGCACGGGTCAGGTTCTTTCGGCCACTGGGCCGCCAAACCCCATGGCACGCGGCAAGGAGTGCAGACGCCCACCCAGTGGCGCGGCTACTCCAGGGTGGCCGCCGCTGCCGCTCGCCTCAACCGCATCGTCATCGCCGACTTCCTCGACGCTGACGTCCCCGTGTTGAGCATCCAGCCCTCCGCCTCCGCCCGCTGCCACGACGGCCTGTTGCAGTATCTGGACACGCGCCCGATCCACGCAGCGCTGGCGCGGGGCCTCGTGCCGTTGGTTTACGGCGACGTCGCACTCGACGATGTGCGCGGCGGCACCATCATCTCAACCGAGGACATCTTCCTCTACCTGGCCAGCGACCTGCACCCGGCCCGCATCCTGCTGCTGGGCGACATGCCCGGCGTGTTGGACCCCGACGGCACCGTAATCCCAAACATCACACCAGCCGGCCTCCCCGCCCTGCGCGAAATGCTGGACGGTTCCGGCGGCGTGGACGTCACCGGCGGCATGGCAGACAAAGTGGCGCGTATGGTCGAACTGGTGCAGCGCCATCCAGAGACATGCGTGTATATCCTCTCTGGCGCCGAGCCAGGACTGCTAACCCGTGCGCTGCTCGACACCACGCTGCGCGTGGGCACGCGGATTACCCCGCAATGAAAGCCACTGCCGTCGCCAACGCCAACATCGCCTTCGTCAAGTACTGGGGCGATGCCGACCCGGCGCTCCACCTGCCGGCCAATCCCTCCATCTCGATGAACCTGGATGCTCTCAGCACCGTCACCACGGTCGTCTTCCTGGCCCAGCAGGAAACGGACGAGGTGATCATCAACGGTGTACCAGCAGGCGACACACCCCTGCGGCGCGTGACCACCCACCTGGACCGGGTACGCGCGCTGGCCGGGACGGAACTGCAGGCGCGGGTGGTCTCGCGCAGCAACTTCCCCGCCGGAGCTGGACTGGCCTCCTCAGCTTCGGCTTTCGCTGCGCTGACGCTGGCAGCCACTGCCGCCCTTGGGATGACGCTGGCTGAAGAGACGCTCTCCGCCCTGGCCCGCCTCGGCTCCGGCTCCGCCTGCCGATCCATTCCACCCGGCTTCGTCGAGTGGGCGGCAGGTGAGAGCCACGAGACTTCCCTCGCCCGCTCCATCGCCCCACCTGAGCGCTGGCCGCTGTGCGACTGCATCGCCACCGTCAGCACCGCCCACAAAACGGTGGGCTCCGCCGAGGGCCATGCCCGCGCCCCCTCCAGCCCCCTCTACCGCGCACGGGTTGAGGGCGCGGCCGCCCGCGTTGCAGCCTGTAGGACTGCCATCCTGACGCGTGATCTCCCAGCGTTGGGCAAGATTCTGGAGACTGATACAGTGATGATGCACGCTATCACCATGACGTCCCGCCCGCCGATCTACTACTGGACGCCGATCACGCTGCGCATTATCCGTGCCGTCGTCGCCTGGCGCGCTGAGGGACTGCCAGCCTACTACACCGTGGACGCCGGCCCGAACGTCCACTGCCTGTGCGAAGAAGCCGACGCAACCGAAGTCACCCGGCGTTTGGAAGCACTGCCCGGCGTGCAACAGGTGCGAATCGCCCGCCCCGGTGGGGGTACACGCCTGATTGACACAACTGCCCCGCCCGGTTATAATCCCCTGTGATTCCAACGTTTGTCACATCACCTCATCGAAAGGAACACTGTGAGAAAATGAAAAAATCCACAACCTGGCAACTCGTCGCCATCGTACTCATCGCGCTCGCGGCCCTATTTGTGGACCTGAACATCGAACATCCAGACTGGGCAAAAAACCTGATCTTCTGGCAACCGGCAGCCCATCGGGACATCGCGCTGCACCTGGGGCTCGACCTGCAAGGTGGCCTCCAGGTCCTGCTGGCCGCCGACGTACCGGAGGGCCAGGAACTCGACGCCGCCGCGATGGAAACCGCTCGCCGCGTCGTCGAGAACCGCGTCAACAGCCTGGGACTAACCGAGCCGGTCGTGCAGGCGCAGGGCGAGCACCGCATCATCGTCGAGCTGCCCGGCATCGAAAACCCCGAACAGGCGGTGGAGACAATCAAGGGCACCGCGCTGCTGGAGTTCGTTGACGCTGGGAACATCCCCTTGCCGCCTGGGACCGTCATCACGACGACATTGGGCGGGCCTCAGGCCACACTACCCGAAACAGAAGTAACTCCCACCACCTCTCTCAGCCCGACGGCGGAACTGGAGCCGGCCGCGCCCGGCGAAACGACAGGGGAAACGACAGGAAAACTGACATACGAGACCATCCTCACCGGCGCTGGCCTGAAAAACGTAGGCCTCGACCGCACACAGCAAGGCGAGTACGTTATTCTCTTTGAGCTAAATCCCGATGCCGCCCAGACATTCGCCGAATACACTGGTTCTCACGTGGGGCAATATCTCTGCATTGTGTTGGATAAGACCATCATCTCCTGCCCAGTGATAAACAGTGCTATCCCCGGGGGCCAGGGACGTATCGAGGGCAACTTCACATTCGACTCAGCGCGCCAACTGGCACTCCAATTGCGCTACGGCGCCCTCCCCGTCCCGCTGCGCGTGGAGAGTTTCAACCGCATCGGCGCAACCCTGGGTGCCGAATCGGTGCAGCAATCCACCCGCGCCGGAGCAATCGGCTTGATCACCATACTGATCTTTATGCTGATCTACTACCGGCTGCCGGGTGCCCTGGCCGACATCGCGCTCATCATCTACGTACTGATCAACTTCGCGCTCTACAAACTGGCGCCGATCACGCTCACGCTGCCAGGCATCGCTGGCTTCATCCTCTCAGCAGGGATGGCAGTAGATGCCAATATCCTCATCTTCGAGCGCATGAAAGAAGAACTGCGGCGCGGGCGAGGCCTGATGACTGCCATTGAGATCGGTTTCAGCCGCGCCTGGCCCTCCATCCGTGATGGGCAACTTTCGACCCTCATCATCTGCGCCATACTCTTCTTTTTCGGCACCAACTTCGGGGCTAGTATCGTGAAGGGCTTCGCCATCACACTCGCTATCGGTACAGTCGTCAACCTCTTCACGGCTGTGTTCGCCACGCGTGTTTTTGTGCACCAGATCGCCGCCTCGGCCGGCCAATGGGTCTCCGAGCGCAAGTGGTTGCTGGGGGTATAACAATGTTCAACATCGTCGAAAAACGTCACTGGTACTTCCTCTTCTCGGCTATCCTGATCGCGCTCAGCATCGCCGCGATGATCTTCTCGACCGTGCAGTTCGGTCAGCCCATGCGGATTGGCATTGACTTCACCGGCGGGTCCATCTTCGCGCTCAAGTTTGACCAGGCTGTGAGTGAAGAGGATATCCGCACAGTCTTCGCCGATTACGGGCTGGAGAGCGCCATCGTGCAACAACTGGGGACGCCAGAACAGCACGCCTGGCAGGTACGCACGCGCGAGGTTACAGCCAACGAGGTCGGTAGCCTCCTGGTCACGCTGGAAGAACGGGTGGGAAAGATAGACCGGGACGCCCTGACCTTCGACACGGTAGAACCAGCAGTGGGCGGCGAAGTGGCCCGCGCTGCGGGGCTGGCAATACTCGTCGCTGCGCTCGTCATCGTGGCGTTTATGTGGTTCTCCTTCCGGCGCGTGCCCAACGCTTTCCGCTACGGCGTGTGCACCATCGTAGGGATGGCTCACAACCTGCTCATCGCCTTCGGCTTCTACGCACTGATGGGCATCCTCGCCGGCTGGGAGGTGGACGCTCTCTTCCTCACCGCCATCCTGACTGTGATCGGCTTTTCGGTGCAGGACGTGATCGTCGTCTTCGACCGCATCCGCGAGAACATCCCCAGGCATAAAAAGGAACCCTACGAGATGGTGGTCAACCGCTCCATCTTGGAGACCATCCACCGCTCGCTGGCGACGCAACTCAACGCCATGTTCGTGATGGTCGCCATCATCCTCTTCGGCGGGACAACCATCAAACCGTTCATCGCTACTATGCTGGTCGGCATGGTCAGCGAGACCTATTCGGCCATTTTCATCGCCGTACCGCTGCTCGTCGCCTGGGAGAAGGCCGCAACCCGACGCGCCGTAGCGCGGGCGACAGCGTAGGAGAGATGAAGCAAGAAACAAGAGACAATATCCTGCATCTTGCACCCTGTGCCATGCGTGCGCTACTGTTAGACAAAGAGTTACGCATAGTTGAAAGCTACTCCACCCCAGAGCCACCGCCTGGTGAGGCGCTCATCCGCGTGGGCGTGGCTGGCATCTGCAACACCGACCTTGAACTGGTGAAGGGATACATGCAGTTCCGTGGCATCCCCGGCCACGAGTTCGTCGGGGTAGTGGAACGAGCACCGGGCGCAAAGGAATGGGAAGGACGCCGGGTGGTAGGCGAGATCAACGCCGCATGCGTCACCTGCCCCACCTGCCAGGCCGGCCACCCCACCCACTGCCCCAACCGCACCACCCTGGGCATCGCCGGCCGCGATGGGGCCTTCGCCGAGTACCTCCTCCTGCCTATCCGCAACCTCCACCCCGTACCTGACCTCATCCCGGACGAAGTCGCCGTCTTCACCGAACCGCTCGCCGCTGCCTGCGAGATCCTCCAGCAGGTGCACGTGCGCCCCACCGACCGGGTCGTCGTGTTGGGCGATGGCAAACTGGGACTGTTGTGCGCACAGGTGCTGGCCCTCACTGGCTGCGACCTGACTGCTGTAGGGCATCACCGGGAGAAACTGGACATCCTGGCGCGCCAGGGCATCCCCACAGCACCGGGGGATGAGACGGTCGCAGCCGGGGCCGACCTGGTCGTCGAAGCGACCGGCCATCCCGGAGGATACGCGGCAGCACGGCGACTCGTCCGTCCACGCGGCACCATCATACTGAAATCCACCTACCACGGCTCGCTCGAGGCCGGCGGCTCGACTGAGCTTGCCGAAGTCCTGACAATGGCCGTGGTGGACGAGGTCACGCTGGCCGGCTCCCGCTGCGGGCCATTCGCCCCAGCGCTGCGGCTGCTGGAACGAGGGTTGGTAGAGGTAACGCCACTGATCCACGCCCGCTACCCGCTAAGTGAGGCTCTGACCGCCTTCGAACACGCTGCTCGGCCTGGAACGCTGAAAGTACTGCTGGAGATGTAAGAAAAGTGACATTCTATCTGAAATGGTAACTACTCACCCTGCTCGGCTTGGATTGCCAAATCCAAGCCTCTTGGCAGCGAGAAGCGGCACTTTGCAGGCCAAAAGTGGTCCAATCCGCTTGGTTCTATCCGCCGAACCGCTGGATTTGACAATCCAGCGGGAGCGAGTGAGTAGTTACCTGAAATGAAACACACACTATTCTATTTTGCGCCAGGAGGGTAGTTTTGTGGCCGGAGAGAAAATCCTGATTGTAGAAGATGAACCGGACATTGCCCGGCTAATGGCCGCCTTGATGCAAGAAAATGGCTATCAGACAACCGTCGCCAGCGACGGCGTCAAGGGTCTGGACCTGGCCCTGCGGGAACAGCCAGACCTGATTCTTTTAGACCTGCGTTTACCCCGGATGGGCGGTATGCAACTTCTCCACAATCTGCGTGCGCATCAGGT
>Ga0190284_1001074_pt1 | contig 12712 bp, 8 predicted proteins | sample 48691812_MG_FD_161668 | JGI IMG/M metagenome (GOLD analysis project Ga0190284, IMG submission 161668) | Hydrothermal vent microbial mat bacterial communities from Southern Trench, Guaymas Basin, Mexico - 4869-18-1-2_MG | ecosystem: Environmental > Aquatic > Marine > Hydrothermal vents > Microbial...
CGAGTTCCGATCATCAAATCACCTGCGCTCACCAGTTGGACGATTCCGTGCGAGCGGAGACGGATCGGCGCGTCGGAGAGGCGGATCTCAAGTCCGACAGACTGCTAGGGGAGTTCGATCCAGAACTTTGTGGGGCTGGACTCGCCAACACCCTTCCCGATTACCCCAAGGGGCGGACCAGGTTACTGAGGAACCTGTGGAGATTCACCATTGGATGCGCCATGATGAAGGGCGTCCTGCCGAACAGTCTGGTCAATTGCCGCGATGAGCGACTAAGACCGCTCACTAGGGACTACCTATCGGCAAACCGCCTCCTGGAGACCGAAGACTCGTTCCGCTTCTCTCCGGACCAAGTGCTCGGCAAAGTCCTGGGTGCTCGGAAACCACCGTCAGACTGGGCCGAGCTCCTGGCCTATCCGATTGATGACGAGTACTCCAAGCTTGAAAAGCGTCTGATGGGCGTGCTGCAGATCGGGAATGGTGTGGTGGTCACTATCGACGATCTCGATCCGACCCTGGAGAGCTACTCAGAGGTTCTGGTCCCCTCGGCCGAGGCGCTGATTAGCACGGCGTACAAGTTGGCCAAGGACTACGCCACGAAGGAAGACGATCGCGAACGACGACCGCTGCGTGTCAAGTGCTTCGTTCCGCGGGATATGTTTGCTTCGATGGACGAGCGGCACGTGGACAAGCTCGCGGACACGGCGATCTTGATCCGCTGGACCCATGATGACCTCCGCAACATGCTCGCGCGGCGGTTGTCGCCGCCAATGGCCGGTCACCTGGGAGAATCCGATCGCAAGTTGGAGGAACGCTTGATCCATGCGGTGTTGGGAGAGAAGGTGGCCGGCTATTTCGGAGCCGACGAGACCTTCTCCTTCCTGATGTTCCACACGCATTTCCGCCCACGCGATGTGCTGTTCCTGGCCAGGCGGATCATCGAACTCACCGTCGAGGATGACAAGAACGCGGAGTGCGTTGATGCATCGAGTTTCTTCCGGCATCTAAACACGGCAACGCATGAGTACTGCAGAGCCGTTGTACAGGAATACGGCGGCAAATACCCCAGTCTTCGGGTTGATGTGGATGCACTGCACGGCCAACGTGCGCAGATGGGCGCCCATGCGTTGAGGGAGAGGTGGCGTGACATTCGCCGAACAAACGACGAGCTGGAGTGGCGAAGGTCGTTGCAGGGCATGTACGATGCAGGCGTTATCGGTTACCTCAAAGGCGAACAGCAGCGTTCGGGCTTCTGGACGCGGGTGGCCATCTTCTCCTTCGCCAGGCCGGAGGCAAAAGTCCCGCTGGACGCGGATATCGTCATCCATCCCCTCTTCTGGGCGGCATACGGAATCGCGCCAGTGGCCATCCGCATGCTCAAGCCGTAATGGGAAAGATGCGGGGAGAAACAGAGCGGGTTCATGCGCGAAGTTCGCGCGGATTTCGCAAGAAGTCGGCGATGGAGTGGAATGGGCGCCATCTGCGGGAATCTCCCCTCTGGGTCATCTCTTCTCGATTCCGGCCCGGGTGTCGCGCAGGGTGACTGTTCGGTTCATCATCCACGAGTTTTCCAGAGGATCCCACCACAAGGCCCGCGCCCGGGTTGTTGTCCATCGTCCCGTCGGGGCTCGATTGTCCTGCCGCGCCGTGCCCGATATACTCGGTTGATTGCGACGACGGCACGGAAACCGGGAGTCTCCCCGTGGGTCAATTCAAGCTGGTCAGTGAGTTCGAGCCGCGCGGGGACCAGCCGCAGGCCATCGAGCGTCTTGCCGAGGGCTTCGACGGCGGCAATCGCCATCAGTGCCTGCTTGGTGTCACCGGGTCGGGCAAGACCTTCACCATGGCCCACGTGATCGGCCGGTTGAACCGCCCAACGCTGGTCATCTCGCACAACAAGACGCTCGCCGCCCAACTCTACGAGGAGTTCCGCGAGCTGTTCCCCGAAAACGCCGTCGAATACTTCGTCAGCTACTACGACTACTATCAGCCCGAGGCGTACATCCCCCAGCGCGACATCTACATCGAGAAGGACGCCTCGCGCAACGACGACCTCGACCGTCTGCGGCTCAGTGCCACAAGTTCGCTGGTGTCGCGGCGCGACGTGGTGATCGTGGCCAGCGTGTCGTGCATCTTCGGTTTGGGCTCGCCGGAGGACTACAAGAACAGCCTGGTGACCGTCACTGTCGGCGAGTCGTTCGACCGTGATGCATTGCTTCGCCGTTTCATCGATCTGCAATACGAGCGTAAGGACATGGCCCTGGAGCGCGGGACCTTCCGTGCTCGCGGAGACGTGGTGGAGATCTACCCGGCTTACGAGCAGTTTGCCTACCGCATCGAGATGTTCGGGGACGAGATCGACAAGGTGGAGATGATCAACCCGACGACCGGTCAATCGCTGGTCGCCCAGCAGCGCATCTTCATTTACCCGGCGGTTCACTACGTCATGCCTGAGGAGCGCATCGAGGCCGCGGTGCAGTCCATCGAGGAGGAGCTCGACAAGCGGCTGATGGAGTTCCGCCGCCATGGCAAGCTGCTCGAAGCCCAGCGCCTGGCCGCCCGCACCAAGTATGATATTGAGATGCTGCGTGAGGCCGGCTACTGCTCGGGGATCGAGAACTACGCCCGCCACCTCAACGGCACGCCGCCCGGGACTAGGCCGTATACGTTGATCGATTATTTCCCCGACGACTTCCTGCTGATCGTGGACGAATCCCACGTGACCCTCCCGCAGATCCGGGCCATGCACGCCGGTGACCGTTCGCGGAAGGAGGTGCTTGTCGAGCACGGTTTCCGTCTGCCGTCGTGCCTGGATAACCGGCCGCTGCGCTTCGAGGAGTTCGAGGGGATGTGGCACCAGGCGCTGTTCGTTTCGGCCACGCCGGCTGACTGGGAGTTGGAACGGGCTGCCGGCGAAATCGTCGAGCAGATCATCCGCCCGACCGGTCTGTGCGACCCGACGATCGAAGTCAAGTCGGCCCGTGGGCAGGTATCCGACCTGCTGCAGCGGATCAACGAACGGGTGGCTGCCGGCGAGCGCGTACTGGTGACTGCGCTGACCAAACGGCTGGCTGAGGATCTGGCGCAGTACATCCGGCAGGAGGGGCTTCGCGGACGCTATCTGCACAGCGAGATCGATACGCTGGAGCGGGTGGAGATTCTCAACGACCTGCGCGCCGGCGAGTTCGACGTGCTAGTGGGGATCAACCTGCTGCGCGAGGGCCTGGATCTTCCGGAGGTGTCGCTGGTGGCCATCCTCGACGCGGACAAAGAAGGTTTCCTGCGAAGCGAGACCTCGCTGGTGCAGACCATCGGGCGCAGCGCCCGCAACGTCAACGCCCATGTCGTTCTCTACGCCGACACGGTGACGCCATCGATGCGGCGGGCTATCGACGAGACCAACCGCCGCCGCGGGATTCAGGAACGGTTCAACGCCGAACACGACATCACGCCCGAGACGATCACCAAAGCGATTCGTAGCGGGTTGCGGGCGGAGTTGTCGGCCCGTAAGGTCGCCGCAGAAGCCATCCGCCTGAGCGAGCAGCAGATGGACCGAACGGAGCTGGTCCAGACGTTGGAGAAGGAGATGTTCGCCGCAGCCGAGGAGCTCGACTTCGAGCGTGCGGCGCGCCTGCGCGATCGGATCAAAGAGTTGCATGACTCGCCGGAGTTGGCCGCGGCGAGTAAGGCGGGAACCGAGCCGCGCCCGTAAGGAAGCGGTCACGTGAGACGAACGTATCGTGGGAGGTAGTCTGTGTCCCGAGCGGAACGCCCGGAAATCTTGGTTACAGACGAATTGCTGAAGGCGACCCGCGCGCTGGCGCAGATGGCCAAGGCGGAAGACCTGGGTACCGGCGACGTAACCAGCATGTTGCTGGAGCCGCAAGGCGACGCCCGCTTTGAACTGCTGCTCAAGCAACCCGCGGTGTTGGCTGGGCGGGCGATCGCGGGAGAAATCCTCGAGGTCTACGACGAAACAATCACCATCGAGTGGGAAGATGAAGCGGTAGACGGCGCCTTCCTTGATCGATCACAAAGAGCCGCAGGCTCAAGCCCGCGCGGTGTCCCCCAACAACAAGTGCGCCTGGCCATTCTGACTGGACCCAATCGCTCGATTCTGGCGACCGAGCGCGTGTTGCTCAACTTCCTGCAGCGGTTGTGTGGGGTCGCGACGCTGACTCGCACGTACGCCGATGCCGTTGCGGGCACCGACGCGAAAGTCTACGACACGCGCAAGACCACTCCCGGCTGGCGGCTGCTGGAGAAGTACGCCGTGCGCTGCGGCGGCGGATTCAACCACCGCATGGGTCTTTACGACGCCGTGCTGATTAAGGACAACCATCTGGCCGATGTGGAGCCGCAGCGCCTCTCCTTCGCCGTCTTCGAGATGCTCAACCGGGTGGCGTCGGGCAAGACCTCGTCACCCACAAGGGGTGACGCTACACCGGGACCCCAGTTCATTATGGTCGAGGCCGATATGCCGGAGCAGGCCGAGGAGTTGTTCAAGGTGATCGGCATCGATGTCGTCATGTTGGACAACTTCAGTCTGGACGACCTGCGGTGGGCCGTCGAGCGCCGCAACGAACTCGGCCTTGCCGGCAAGATCGAGCTCGAAGCCTCCGGCGGCATCACGCTGGAGACGATCGGCGAGATCGCGTGCACAGGCGTGGATCGCATCTCCGTCGGCGCCCTCACCCACTCAGCCACTGCGGTCGATCTTTCACTGGCGCGCGTTTGATACAGGCAAAGGTATGATGACGAAGTCGGTCTCTCTGGTGATTCCCGGCAGAAACGCCTCGCGAACCATTCGGCAGTGCCTGGAGGCCGTCGTGCCGCTCCTGGAGGCGAACGGGTTGGAGGAGATCGTTTTTGTGGACGACGGCTCCACAGATGACACGGCCGAGATTGTCGGCGAGTATCCCGTTCGGCTCATCCAAGGTCTCGGCGCCGGCCCCGGGGCCGCCCGCAATCTCGGCTGGCGCGCCGCCGGCAGCGAGTTGATCTGGTTCATCGACTCGGATTGCGTGGCTGAGCCCGACGCCCTGGAACGGTTGCTGCCCCACCTCGAGGATCCCAAGGTGGGCGGGGTCAGCGGCAGCTACGGCAACATGCGACCGAACTCATTACTGGCCTGCCTGATTCACGAGGAGATCATCGAGCGCCACGAGTCGATGCCGACCCGAGTGAATTTCCTGGCCACCTTCAACGTGGTGTATCGCCGTGCGATCCTGGAGCAGATCGGCGGTTTTGACGAACGGTTCCTCAAGGGTCAGGACGCCGAGTTGTCCTGGCGGGCACTGGCGGCTGGTTATGAGTTGGGGTTTGAATTGAACTCGCGGGTGAAACACTTCCACGCCGCGCGCTGGCGGTCGTACCTCCGCACGCAAAAGCAGCAGGGTTATTGGCGCGTGTCGCTGCACTTGGCTCACCGTGGACACTCGGCCGGCGATTCGTACAGCAGCGTCGTCGATCACGTCCAGCCGCCGTTGGCCATGCTGGTGTTGGCGGCGGTTATGGCGACGCTGATTCCGCAACTCCGGCCTTACAATTGCGGGGTCTGCACGGGTCTGATCCTGCTCTTGCTAGCGGCGCAAGTGCCGATGAGTTGGCGTCTGGTGCGGCGTACGGGGCAGGTACGTTACCTGGCGTTTGGGGCGATGAGTTTTGCCCGCGCGTTTTGGCGCGGCGTGGGCATGACCCTGGGCGTGCTGGCCGCCGTGCGAAGCCGACAGCCCTCTCAGACGTAGTTCACTGCGGGGCGGAGCCGCCGCACACTGGGGGAAGGCGGGCGTTGGGACCGACTGTGCAGGCAGATCTCCGTCGCTACCGGAGCGCCGAGATCAGCGTGCCGGCACCCCCTTGACCGTGGTATGGGGAGGGACGTCCCGGACAACCACCGCTCCCGCTCCGACGACGGCATGTTCTCCGACCGTCACGTTTTGGATGACCGACGTGCCGAGCCCGATGAATGCACCCTTGCCGATGCGTACCCGGCCTGCCAAGCGCGCGCCGGGACAGATGTGCACATTCGAACAGATCGTGCACTCGTGATCGACAATACAGCCGGTGTTCAGAATGACCGAGTCACCAATGGTGCACCCTGTGCACACTTGCGCCCCCGCGCAGACGACGACGCCGTTGCCGAAATGCTTGATCCCGCTGGAGAGGTAGGCCCGGGGATGAATCGCGTTGATCAACTCGTAGCCCGCATCCACCAGGCGGCGGGCAATCTCCGGTCGAGCGGTGTTCCCCCCCACCCCTACGACCGCCGCCCGTACTCCGTCGCGTAGGGGCCGGCGGAGGTCATCACCGACCGGCAAACCCAACAGCGTAGTACCCGCCAGTTCCGGGTTCGAATCCAGGAAGGCGACGGGGTGGTATACGCCTCCTTCACTGAGAATGTTGTGCACGACGCGCCCATGCCCTCCGGCACCGTAGACTACGCAGTCCATGTAACGCCCTCCCTTCGTGTAAACGCGGGCTGCCGATCTCGACCCGGCGTCGGCGCCTATTCGTCAGCGAAGCGCTTCAGGATCAAGTCGGAGCCCAATGGCGTGTCGGCGAGAATACGCGCGACGCGCGACGCACTCCGCCCGTCGCCGTACGGATTCACGAGCCCGGTAAGCGAATTCACGAATTCAGGTGAAAGTGCGCGCCGGATGGCCTCAGTAATCACACGGGCCTCCGGTTCGACGTCAATGACGTTGGCTGCTCGAACGCGACCTTCCTGCCGCATGCCGATATTCACCACCGGCACGTGAAAGCTCGGCGCCTCCAGGATCCCCGCGGAGCTGTTCCCGATCATCACCGATGCCGAGCGCATGAGGCTTAGGAAAACGCGACGCGCGAGGTTCGCCGGCGCGCGGACTTCGGCATGCGTTTCACAGAAACCGTCGATTGCCCGCTGGATCACGTGGTTGGCCGTATCCGCATTCGGCCGGACAATCACGATGTGGCCCGCGCAGCCCTCCAGCGCGTGCAGCAGTTCCCCGATCTCCTGTGCCATGTCGTTGTACTGTCGCGTCACCGGATGGAAGATGACCAGGTAGTTGCGCTCACCACGAACGAACCCGAACTCCGCTTTCAGGTCCTGGTCACTGACCGGATGGAGCCTCAGCAGGTCGTCGAGTCCAGGCGCCCCCACGACATGCACGTGCTCGGGGCGCTCCCCCATCTGCCGAATGCGTTGCGCATACCGGTCGGTCGCCACCAGGTGGATGTGGCTCATCTTGGTGGTCGCGTGGCGCAGCCCGTCGTCGATAGCGCCCAGCGTCATTTCGCCCCCGTGAAGATGGGCAACAGGGATCAAGAAAGGTTGGGCCGCCACCACTGCGGGAAACATGTCGAAGCGATCGCCAAGGACCAGCAGGATGTCCGGTCGCCATCTGGAAAACAACTCGGCAAAAGCCAAGACCCCCCGCCCCATGGACGCGGCGATGTCGCCAGGCTGGTCGCCGGGTTCCAGGAAGTCGATCCGGTGTGCGACCTCGAACCCGTCCGCCAGGATCTGGTTCACACTCGCGCCAAACTGGGGGGCGAGGTGCATCCCACCCGCGATCATGGTCAATTCGATATCGTGATGCGCAGCCAGAGCCTCGGCGACCGGCCGAAAGATCCCCCAGTCACTGCGTGACGATGTCACCAGGCCAACGGATCGCATCACTCGCTCTCACCGGCGCGTACGTGAGCCCACGTCAACAATTCACCGGTAGCGAGATCACGGCGCAGGCCCAACCCCAAAACGGCGTTTAATTCTGCAGGTGAAATTCCGGTACCCGGGCGCCTGGCGACAAGATGCGCGCGTTCCAGCACCGTGCCGGCCGGCAGGTCCGCGGCGCCAACCAGGCTCCGCCGCGCCGCTGCGCGCGTGTCCAATTCGCCGGCGGCCGGTCGCTTCCGACCGTCGCCCAGCGCCGCTTCGACGTTGCGGATCGCGCTCACGAACTTCGCCAGTTCGTCCGGCTCCAGTGACATTCGGTGGTCCGGGCCTGGCATACCGCGATTCAGCGTGAAGTGCTTCTCCACCACCCGAGCCCCGAGCGCAACCGCCGCACAGGCTACCTCATGGCCCAGCGTGTGGTCGCTGTACCCCACCGGCACGTCGAGCGCCCGGGCCAGCGTCGCCATCGCGCGGAGGTTCACATCCGCCGGGTCCGCCGGGTAGTTGCTGACACAGTGCAGCACGGCCAACTCTGCGCAGCCGGCGCGACGCAGGACACCAACGGCAGCCACCACTTCTTCGAGATCAGAACACCCCGTTGATAGGATCACCGGGCGCAGGATTGCCCCCACGTGGGCCAGTAGCGGGTGATGCGTCAAGTCGCCGCTGCCAATCTTGATTGCCGGGACGTCCAGATCATCCAACAGGTCGGCATCATCCTCACTGAATGGCGTGGACAGATACACAATACCCTGGTCGCGACAATGGTTGGCCACCTGCCGCTGCTCGTCCGCAGACAGCTCGAGCTTCTTGAGCATTTCGAACTGTGACTCGTCGGCCGGGGTCTCCTGCCGTTGGTACGCCGCTTTGGGGGCGTCCCGGGTCACCAGCCGATCCGCCGAGAACGACTGGAACTTTACTGCGTCAGCATCCCCATCTCGTGCCGCGTCTACCAGACGCAATGCGGTGTCCACACATCCGTTGTGGTTGACGCCGGCTTCGGCGATTACGAAACACCGACCCAGTCGCCAGAGTAGGCTCTCTTCCCACAGGGTCTGGGACAGCGCGAGATCCGCATAGGTGTCCACGTCGATGGAGCGCTCGGCCGGCATCGGCACGGCCAGCGATTCACCGGCGACGCAGAGTCGGTCCCGCTGGCGCAGCCACTGCGGCGCGCACACGTACACCGCACCGTTGAGCTCCACCGCGGCGCCCGTCTTTGTGCTCCCGCCGGGCGCGACCAGGCGCCCGTTCTGCAGCAGGTGCGTCAAGCCCGCGCCCGTGTGAGCTACCGGTCGAACCGTAACCGCGGAGGCCCCATCGCCCGCGCGAAACGTCTCAATCGCGTGGACGACATCCTCACCCGTGGCGAGAGGAGAGGTCGGCTGAAGCAGCACGACTTCCGTATACTCCTCCCCGTGGTCGGCAAGCCAATCGATGGCATGGCGGCATGCGTCAACCGAACGCGACGCGTCATCGGCCAATTCCGGGGGGCGCATGAACGGCACCTCCGCCCTCCATTCGCGGGCAACCCGGGCGATCGCTTCATCATCCGTGGAGACGATCACGCGCGTCGGGTTGCGTAGGCGCCGCGCCGCCTGGCGCGCGGCTCGAACCGCCCGACCTACCAGGGGAACTCCCCCAACGCAGCGCAGGTTCTTGCCTGGAAGCCGTTTGCTCGCCCCGCGGGCCAGCACGATGAATGCCGTCCGGTGGTTGGCCATTGATCCGGTTGCTCCGTCGCGTGCGGATACTAGCAAGAGGGCGGGACCAAGGCAAGACGGCCCTCGGCCGCCGCCCCCCCCCATGCCCGCAGCCAAGTAGTCGCTATAATAGACACTTGCGAGGGTGCGGTCGGGATAAGCATCGCGGCCTCAGCAAACAAAATTCCCTCATCGCGGCTCGCTTCTGCGAGCGGGAACGTGGAGCCAGATGGATTCGGAGACTTCAGCAATCGACCTGCTGCACCGCGCCGAGGCCGATCTGCACATTTTCGAGCCACAGATTGACGGCCTCTCGTTCTGGCCCGTGGTGAGGTTTCGCGCCTGGCAGATGCTCTCGGGGGTGGTGCCCGATCCCTTCGGAGGATCCGTGTGGGGGCGTGTTCGCCACCAACCCGGGGAACTGGCCAGACTGCTCTACGCCGTGTGGGGGCTCGTCCAGCGTCGCAGACTCCGCAAACGCCGTTTCGATTTCATCTCTTTCTCCAGTGAGGCCTACCGCTCCGTGAAGCGGGATGACGGGTGGTGGGACGTGTACCTGGACGACATCACCACGCATCCTCTGCTCGCTGGGCGCGTGTTGCGCTGCGAGATGCGCAGCCGGGTCCTTCCGTTGCTGCGGACGGTTGCACCGCGTCACTTGTTCACCGATGCCCAGTTGGTGGACCAGGTGCTCGGCGGCCTGTGCGGCTCGGATGACCACGCCGTTGCCCAGGCGCACCGGGTCTGCGAAATCCTCTGCGAGAAGATGTCCGCGGGCGGACGACCAATCACCTCCGACGAGCGCGCGTCGTTTCTCTGGTTCTGCGTGCAGCGGTCCAAGATGTTCCGGCGCGCCCTGCGCTGGTACGGCCGCTTGTTTGCCGAAGTGGCACCCCGTGCCGTGGCGATCGTCGACGCCTACAATCTGCACGGCATTGTCGGAGCGGCGGTTCAGGCGAGCATTCCGGTGGTGGAGTTTCAGCACGGCGCGTTCGATCGAAACCACGCCGGCTATAGCTGGCCGGCGTGCGCCCGAGAGGTTCGAACCCAGCTCCCGATTCCCCATTGCTTCGCCACGTACGGGGACTACTGGTCAGCCCCGCTATGGCGAGGCGGCTTCTGGTCGACCGCTGAGGTCGTTAGTGTGGGATCCGCGCGGCTGGACTGGGTGCGTAGCGGGATGCCCCGAGTGACCGGGGCGTCGGAAAAGATCCGCATCATCTATACGTCGCAGCATCCCACGCGTTCGTTGGCCATACCGCTTTGGCGCGAGTTCATACAGCGTGCCGACCGCGCCGGCTTGCCCTTTGAACTCATCATCAAGGTACACCGCATGGAACGCCCGGTAATCGGGGAGTACCGGCGGCTAACACGGCTCTCGCCCGGCGTGAAAGTTCTCGAGCCGTACGCAGGCGACACACTGTCGCTTATCGCGAAGTCCGACGTCCACGTCAGTGGCTGGTCGACCTGTCACTTCGAAGCAATCGGCCTGGGCGTGCCCACCATTGTCCAGCGATTTCCCGGGGTAGACCTCACCGAAGCCCTCCGCCCGTTTCCCGAGGTGTATCACGCCGGGGATGCCGCGGAACTGCTCGTTGTCATCCACCGGTTGCATGCGCAGCGGAGCCGGCGCGTGCCCAAGCGCGCCCCCCAGGTCGATGCGTTGTTCAAACCCAACGCGGTTGAGCATGCCGCGGCCCTGTTGCACGCGTACGCGCCCCGCTGAGCGCCTGGGGGCTCAAGCGCCCGGCGAAGCGTCCCTCGATCCCGATGCGCGCGAACCGCGTTGGACGAGAAGGTACACGATCATGGCCAGTAGAGTGGCAATCTGGGTGAACAGGACGACTCCGGCCACGGTCAGCGCCGTGTCGTGCCAGATCAACAGTCCGCCGACCATTGCCATCAGGCCCGGAAGATAGACGAACAGGAAACGAAAACTGCTCTTGGCGGCAAACAGCAGGCAGATCAAGTGGCAGAGATAGCCCGCCAGCCGCGCCAGGGACAAGCTCAGCAGAATACGCCCCCCCCCCGCGTACTCTTCGCCGAAGATCCGAACCATGACTTCCTCCGGCCAGATGGCGACGATGATGAGCGGTCCGGCCACCAAGCCCAGGAAGTACCCGCACACACGCAGGAAAGCACCGGTGGTCCTCTCCCCCCGCTCGTGCAGCGTGGTCAGCATCGGCAGCATCAGTATGGAGAACGGCGTCACCACGACACCGATCATCCGGGCGAACGTGGCCGCCGCGGCGTAGACGCCGGCGTCATAGTCGACGAAAAACCGCTTCACGAAGAGCATGTCCAGGTTCTGGAAGCCCGCCGCCGCCGCGATCATAAAAAGAGCGGGACCCGTGAAACGTCGTACCGCCGCCCCGTCCAGCGTTTGCGCTGCGTGCCCCACCCAGACCCGACGCAGTTGCCATCGGGACACAACGAGCACGGCCGCCATGGCCAGAGCATAGGCCGCGAGCGCTGTGGCGGCGCGGGCCACCCAGGTCACCAGCACCGCACCGATCGCCAGACGAAATGCCGCCTCGAGAATACCGTTGACGTTGAGCTTCCCGAATTCCTGCGCGCCACGCAGTACGCCGCGGGCCACGCTGAGTGGAAGACTGAAATACACGATGAAGAAGGCAATCACCAGCGGCAGCACGGAGTGAAACCGGAAGAACTCCGCCAGCGGCTTGACCACCAGCAGTCCGATCACCATTGCCGCAGCGCCGTACAGCAGCACGCGTCTGCCGACCTCGCGCGTCAGCGTCAGAATGCGTCCGTACTCACCGCGTCCTTTGTATTCGGCTGTGAACCGGGCAACCGTCGGGTTGATCGATCCCATCACCACGGCGCACATGAAGACGAAGGAGATTGCGGCCGCGTAGTCAGCGTTTCGCGCCGGACCGAGCATCCGTGCGATGAAAGCGGCATAGACCATGCTCAGGCCGGCGGTGACCCCAGTCCCCAGAAAGAGCACCATGCTATGCTTGGCTTCCGCTCGCATCTATGCGTTCCTGCCGCCGCGCCAGGCGGCATCGCCGGGTCAGCCCACTGATTCGCGTCCCTTGTCCGCCCGTCTTCTGCAGGATGACCACCAGCGGCGATCCGAAGTGATTATTCACGCCGCCGTTTGCCCTCGAACGCCCCCCGCCCGACGAGCCGACGCCATAGCCCGCTCACGGCATGCTTGGTCGAGAGGCGTAAGCCGAGCTGTTTGTACCAGAGGTAAATGAAGCGCGGATACTTGTGCACCGGCAACTTCCGTATCATCCGCTCGCTCCGTTTCTTCAGCCGCAACAGTTCGTCGTCCGCGAAGTCGGTGAGGTTTATCGTGAAGTCATACGCATCGCCCAGC
>Ga0190284_1001075_pt1 | contig 12710 bp, 8 predicted proteins | sample 48691812_MG_FD_161668 | JGI IMG/M metagenome (GOLD analysis project Ga0190284, IMG submission 161668) | Hydrothermal vent microbial mat bacterial communities from Southern Trench, Guaymas Basin, Mexico - 4869-18-1-2_MG | ecosystem: Environmental > Aquatic > Marine > Hydrothermal vents > Microbial...
TTGAAAATATTAAGGAGTAAAGGCGGAGAAAAAGTAAGTGTTTATGCCATCTGTATCAAGCCGTTTGCATTCACTTGAACCCTTGACCCCTCGAATCCTCTTCTCCAACTAATTTGGAGAAGAGCTTTAAATGAAAGGATAGTTACAATGATAGTAGGCGAACAAAAGCCAATTGCAGAAATAAAAGAATCCATAATACCGTATGAAAAAATACTTATTCTTGGATGTGGCACATGCGTTAAGACCTGTTTTGCAGGAGGAGAAGACGAAGTGGCCACACTGGCATCAGCTTTGCGACTGACTTTTAAAAAAGATGGAAGAGAAATAGAACTTGAAGAAATGACTATAGAGCGCCAGTGTGAAGATGAGTTCATACAGGAAGCATCGGTTTCTATTGCCCGAAACGATGCTGTGTTGTCTCTGGCATGCGGCGCAGGGGTACAGGATATCGCAAAACGTTTTGAAAAAATACCTGTTCTGCCGGGTGTGAACACAACTTTTATCGGAATTCTGGAAAAGCAGGGCCTTTTTACCGAGGAATGTCTTGGCTGTGGAGATTGCACGCTTGCAATGTTCGGCGGGATTTGTCCGGTTACACGATGTTCAAAAAAGCTGTTAAACGGACCCTGCGGAGGATCCATGGATGGCAAATGCGAAGTAAATCCTGATATCGATTGCGCCTGGCAACAGATCATAGATCGATTAAGACTACTTGGACAACTTGACAACTTAAGGAAATATATTCCTCCCAAGAACTGGAGAACCAGCCATGCAGGCGGGCCCAGAAAATTAGTCAGAGAGGATCATGTTATATGAATAAAATTACGTTAAGCAATCTTCAGAAGATTCTGTCAAAAGGGGAATTTGCGGTTACTGCTGAATGCGGACCGCCGCGTGGTGCCGACTTCGAAGTTGTCCGTCGAAAAGGCGAACTGCTAAAGGGCTTTGTTGATGCAGTGAATGTTACAGACAATCAGACGGCTATTGTTAGAATGTCGAGCATTGCAGCATGTGTTCACCTTTTTAATATGGGTATCGAGCCTGTAATGCAAATGGTAACCCGTGACCGGAACAGGATTGCTCTGCAATCGGATATTATGGGAGCCTATTCTTTGGGTATTAAAAATATTCTCTGTCTTTCAGGAGATCATCAGACTTTCGGCAGCCAGCCTGATGCTATGAATGTTTTTGATATAGATTCAATGAACCTTGTCAGGACAGTCAGAGACATGCGCAGTGATGGAAAAGATATGAGCGGTTTTGACCTGAATGAACCACCTCTCATGTTTATCGGGGCTGCTGCAAATCCCTTTGCCGATCCCTTTGAATATCGAGTTATAAGGCTGGCCAAGAAAATAGACGCAGGTGTTGATTTTATCCAGACACAGTGTGTTTATAATATGGATCGATTTAAGGAATGGATACACCTGGCACGGGAGGAAGGATTGACCGAGAAGGTTCATATTCTGGCCGGTGTAACACCTCTTAAATCTGCTGGAATGGCCAGGTTTATTGCAAACAAGGTAGCCGGCATGGATGTACCGGAGTCTATTATAAAACGGATGGCCGGAGTGTCAAAAGAAAATGCTGCCAAAGAAGGGGTTAAAATATGCCTGGAGACGATTGCCGAGTTGCGTGAAATTAAGGGCGTACATGGAATTCATATCATGGCAATCGAGTGGGAAGAAAAAGTCGGTGAGATTGTAGAATCAGCAGGTCTCATGCCGCGTCCTGAACCTGAAGAATAAGCGCAAGAGCCTGGAGTTTAAATGTCTAAGAAGTATCACATACCAGTAGAAATTACACCGCCGCGGTTTGAACCGATAGGGAAATATGCGACTGTTGAATTTCGGGAAGACTGTGCAGGCAGTTGCAAAGAGTGTGTAAAGAAAAAATGTGTTTATGGAATTTTTAAAGACAACTATTTTCACATAAGTTCTATGAAAGAACCTGAATATCTGTATGAATGCCAAAGCTGTTTCAGGTGTGTGCAGGAGTGTACCAGGGGAATCTTTTCACGTGTGATAAACCCGGAATACCGAACACTGGGAGATGATTACTGGCGTGCGGACATTATTTACGTAAACTGGTACCAGGCTCATACAGGCAAGATTCCTGTTTCAGGAGCAGGATATCGCGGCCCATTCGTTGCACCCGGATTTGAATCCATGTGGACAGACATGTCCGAGATAGTGCGCCCGACACGTGATGGTATTCACGGACGGGAGTATATCAGCACATGTTTTGAGCTGTCCAGAAGGGTCACACCTTTAAAATTCAATAAAGATATGACCCTGGCCTCTGATGTGCCTGAAATTTTAGAACTACCGCTTCCTTTATTGTTCAGGTTGCCTGATGACCTTGTAATAAATGAAAGTATTATTATATCTGCGGCAAAGGCGGCTAAAGTGCTCGGTACAATGTTGTTTGTCCGGCCACAAGATTACTCTGATGCTCTGGCAATATATGCTGAAAATCTAATTCCCTGCTTAACCAAAGATAATTTTAATGATTACTTCGATCTTGTTAAAAAAAGCAGGGCAGTGGAACTGACTTATGAAACTGGAATCGAGAAAATATTTCCCAGTTTGCGGGGTATAAAGCCGGATTTAATTATTATTGTCAAAATTCCTCTTAATAGCATGGCAGGATCAAGAGCACTCGACCTGGCCGGAACCGGCGTGGATACACTTTATTTTTATGCAGATGAAAACGGCAACGAACTCGATTCGGAAAATCCAATGTTTTTAAAAGAAATGATTAGAGAAGTTCATCTTAAACTGGTTGAAAATTCAATCAGGCAAAAGATCAATCTTATCTTTTCCGGTGGGATAGCCATGGCCGAGTATATGGCAAAAGCGATTATCTGCGGGGCTGATGCTGTTGTGGCGGATTATATCATACTCCTGGCTTTAGAGTGCCGTTTATGTGGTCGATGCAAAGAAGGATTGTCCTGTCCGGTGAAACTGGATGAAAAATTTGATGATAATTGGGGCTGCAAAAGGATAGTTAACCTGATAGGAGCCTGGCACGCCCAGGTGATCGAATTAATGGGCGCGATGGGTATCAGGGAAGTCAGAAGACTGCGTGGCGAAGTCGGTCGTTCCATGTGGTTCGAAGATCTGGAGGAGCAAAGCTTTGGCCCGGTATTTGGTGAAAGGAAAGTCTCAGGATTAGGATAATTGAATGAGTAGTAAAAAAGAAAAAAACAATCTGTCTGAAATTGTCGAAACCCCTTCCAGGTTTCGAAATACTATGGGCAAATATACAATAAGAAGAAATTCAAATTGCATTTCCTGCGGTCTTTGCGCTGAGCTCTGTCCATACGGAGTTCATATAAGGTACGACAATTTTACGAAACCTTTGCGGCCGAAGGAACATAAATGTATCGGATTTAAATGCCGGGAAAATGATTTTTATTGCGTGGAAAGATGCCCACAGCAGGCCCTTACACTTAGACTGAATCCGATCTTAGAGACCCTGGGTGATTATCGCTGGACTGCCGAGATGTTGATTGCACACTGGGAGATGGCTGAAACAGGAAAACTACCTGTCGTCGATCTGGAATACAATCTTGGGTACTCAGGCGGAGGCTTTGATAAAATCAGATTCAAGACTCCTGATCCAAAAGATTATCTTGATATCAGCGATGAAGAGATTGATACGAGCCTTGACCTTAACAAGAGAAATGACGGGCGACCTGAAAAGACCCTTTCGCTTCCATGCTATAGCGGGGGTATGTCATACGGTTCAATGGCGCTGACAGCTTTAACCGGCAGAGCAAGAGCCGCCAAACGGTTGAACACACTGACTTGTACAGGCGAAGGAGGTTACCCCCAGGAATTTGTACCATATTCTGATTTTGTAATTACACAGGTTGCTACCGGACTTTTCGGTGTGAGGGAAGAGACGATTATTTATGCACCTGTAGTTGAGTTCAAATATGCCCAGGGAGCAAAGCCAGGTTTGGGCGGGCATCTTCTGGGCGACAAGGTAACCCCTGAGGTTGCAGCGATGAGAGAGACTGTGCCTGGTAATTCACTTTTCTCTCCATTTCCTTTTCACAGCGTTTATTCTGTAGAGGATCACAAAAAGCATATTGACTGGATAAAAGAGATAAATCCCAGGGCGCTGATCTCGGTAAAGGTCTCTACACCAAATGACATCGACATGGTAGCGGTAGGAAGCTACTTTGCCGGGACGCACATTGTTCATATGGACGGAAGTTATGGCGGCACGGGGGCTGCACCGGACATTGCAAAGAAGAACATCGCAATGCCGATAGAATATGCTATCCCTAAGGTTCATCAGTTTTTAAAAGATGAAGGCGTTCGGGATGAAGTTTGTTTAATTGCGAGCGGGGGTATTCGAAATGCAATGGATGTTGCTAAAGCAATTGCCCTGGGAGCTGACGGAGTTGTTATAGGTACCGCTGAACTGGTGGCCCTTGAATGTGTACGATGCGGAAACTGTGAAAGCGGCAGGGGGTGTGCGCGAGGAATTGCGTCAACAGATCATGAGCTTGGGCAAATGATTACCGAAGAGTATGCCGAACAACGAATTGTCAACATGTATATGGCGTGGCGAAAACAGTGGTGTGAACTGATGAGACAATTGGGCTTAAAGAGTATAAAAGAACTTGTTGGTCGCTGGGATTTACTTGTCCATCTCGATTATTTAGATGAGGAAGAGAGGGAAGAATATCAGGCCACTCCACGGGAGAGTGTGATTATATAGTCTCAAAGCAACATCATATCTACAATATGTTATCGATGCTACCAAATGGGAATATGACTAATTGATGATTGACGACTGACGATTGTCGATTGGTGGAAGTCGCTATGCTCAACCGATTTTATTAAAAAGATTTTCATCCTTCAATCAACAATAAACAATCGTCAATCATCAATTTATCTCTATTCACTGCTCTGAAAAAGCATCATTTTTTATCATGTTGATTTGAAGAATGTATAGTTGCTTAAACAAATTGTGAGAAGACAATGAACTTTGATCATAATCATATCATTAATAAAATAGTATCATCCAGGTCAAAAATACCGCACAAAAATTTACATAGCGAAAAACCAGCGGAAGAAGGGGGCTGCGGTGTAACCGGATTCATCTCTTCGATTCCTGTCAGAGGGCACCATATTTATGAACCTTCAGTACAGATGCACAACCGGGGAAACGGCAAGGGGGGCGGCATTGCTGCCGTCGGTCTTTGTGCCGAAGATTTGGGAGTAACCCAGGAAGTACTTGATACTCATTATATGCTTCAGATCGCGCTTTTAAATCCTGAATCAATATATAAAGTAGTGGCTGAAAACATAAAGCCTTATATGGAGGTTCACAAAGCACAAAAGCTTTCTACGGTAGATGACTACCGCGATATTAAGGGGCTTGAAGTAAAACCACCGGATGTCTGGAGATATTTCGTTCGTGTAAAAAAGAATGTACTGGATAGGTTTATAGAAGAAAACCAGCTTCAGAATTTAGAGCCTGGCAAAGCTGAAGATGAATTTATCTATCAAAACTCAATACGTCTTAACCATAAATTTTACGCATCACGAGGAGAGCAGCACGCATTTGTACTGTCTCATGGCCGCAATTTGATGATTCTGAAAATAGTTGGTTACGCAGAAAAGGTCGTACAATATTATCTTCTGGATGACTTTAAAGCCCATGGCTGGATTGCGCACCAGCGTTACCCCACCAAGGGGCGCGTATGGCATCCCGGCGGTGCTCATCCATTCACAGGTCTTAATGAGGCTTTGGTTCACAATGGAGATTTTGCAAACTATCATGCAGTCTGCGAATATCTGAAACAATATAACATCTTTCCGCAATTTTTAACGGATACCGAGGTTTCCGTCCTCGCAATAGACCTTTTTAACCGGGTTTTTGGATACCCCATGGAATATATTATTGAAGCTTTAGCTCCGACTACTGAATATGATTTTGATCGCCTGCCGGCTAATAAAAAACAAATTTATCGTTATATACAGTCGGCACACATCCATGCTTCTCCTGACGGACCATGGTTTTTTATAATTGCACGAAATAATCCTTATAAGAAAATACTACAGCTCATTGGTATAACTGATACCTCTATGCTGAGGCCACAGGTTTTTGCTTTGCAGGAGGGCGAAGTACAGATAGGTCTTATATGCTCTGAAAAGCAGGCAGTGGATGCAACACTGCAAAGTCTGGCTGAAGAAGACAATCGTTTTTGTCCTGTTGCCGATAAGTACTGGAACGCCCGTGGCGGAAGTGCTTCTGACGGAGGGTCATTCATTTTTACCTTGAAAGATTCAGGAAAGGGAGACGGCGTAAAAGAACTTGTCTGCACAAACAAGTTTGGTGAAGTTATAAAGACAGCGCCGGATCAGGTTCATTACAGGCAGGATACCGAGTTATCAATTGCCAAGGATGCCGTGGAAATCTCCATGTTTGTAAGAGACAAAATAGCGAATGCAGCCATTTCAGTTTTGAAAGACTATTGCATAAATAATATGCAAAACTGGGATTATGCATCTTTCAAACATTTTTGTAGAGAACTTGTTCAACAGGCAGACAGCAGCGACAGAGCCAAAACAAAAGTCATAGAAGTGTTAACGTATTTAAATGACCGCCGCTTTCCCACAGGCAATAAGAAGCGCAGCTCTGTGCTGCATATAATAAAAGACAGCTTAACAACGATTTTTAACTCTATCCCCGGAATAAATAAAAACAGTTCGAGCAGTTATCGCAACATTGATTGGGCTACAAAAGATAAGTTGCGCTCTCCACAGGACAGGGAAAAAATACTGGTTTTAAATGCTAAAGAATTTCCGCCTGAAGGGGAAGATTGCGATTCACGCCTTATTGTCGCTGCATATAAAGCAGGGTGGAAACAGTTTATCTGCTATGGATACAAGGGCCAGAGGTTTTGTGGCTGTGGCCTGGCAAAGGAATCGGATGGCGTCAGGATAGATGTATATGACAGCTCCGGTGACTACCTGGCATCCGGTACAGACGGCCTGGAAATCTATGTTCATGGAAACGCCCAGGATCAGCTGGGTCAGATCATGAAGCGGGGGAAACTGGTTATTTACGGAGACGTCGGCCAGACATTCATGTATGGCGCAAAAGGCGGAGAAGTATATGTGATGGGCAATGCTGCCGGGCGTCCGCTTATCAACGCTGTAGGTCATCCACGGGTTGTGATAAACGGTACCTGTCTTGATTACCTTGCAGAATCTTTCATGGCCGGTGATCCGCTAAACGGCGGAGGTTTTGTTATTTTAAACGGAATCGATTTTGATGAAGAGGGTAATATCGTTGATCAGCCGACTCCGTATCCAGGCTCTAATCTATTCTCACTGGCCACAGGCGGAGCTATTTACCTGCGAGATCCCCACAGGAAGTTAGTTGATGAGCAGTTAAACGGTGGTGAGTACGTCGATTTAACCCAGGCTGACTGGGATCTGATTCTTCCCTATTTAAAAGAGAATGAAAAGCTTTTCGGTATTTCAATAGAAAACGATCTTTTGACGGTAAATAAAGAGGCAAGAAATTACAAGGATGTCTACCGCAAAGTACAGGCCGTTAAACTTGACGTTCTGGCTCGGGAATCCGAGGCTTCAGAAGAATGGGGCGAGGACTGGAAGAAAGAGTAAAAAATACCACTTTCAGCTCCGCTGCAAGTGGGGTTAAAAGGTTCACGGTTCAAAGGTTCAGAGGTTGATCCCTCTATGCTATTAACCCAATGAAATTATAATGGTTAAGGAAAAAAGAGCGAAGCGATTAACCTTGAACCAGGAACCTTGAACCTTATAACCCAGACCGACCGGATATCTAATTATCATGTAAATCCATGTTATTTTGAGGCTTAAAGTTACTTTTTGGCAATAAAGTACGAGGTCTGTTTTTATAGATTACCGGCCATTTTTAGCTGGTTTTTGGTTATTGCAAAATTAGATGAGAGCCCGATGAGTTCGTGGTGTTTTTCTATAAATGGTACATAAACCAGCAAAAAGCTTCTTGGGCGTATTTTAATGTCAGAAAGTTTGGGCAGCAGCTTTTTTCTCGGTTTCATAAAGCCGGCCAGGTTTATTTTCAAGGTTTCTACAGCCTCTGAAAATGGCAATGTTACAGGATAAAGCTCAGAGTCAGGAAGTTTATATATAAGTTTTTCCTGGGGCTGGGAAAGTGTCATCTTTTGCGCAAGGGGCAGGAAAGTCTGAGGTCGAACCTTAAACGCAGGAGACCAGAAGCTGAATTTAATATCACTGAATTCCGGCTGAACGACTTTGGGCAGGTTTGCAAATCTAACCATGTCTGCGTAAGATTTAAGGTTTATTTCGGACACATCCGCCCTTATACGCCAGAAAGGAAGATAGATAATATTTTTTTCTTTTTCCGGAATATGTGCGAATATAAGTTTTTTAAACTTCTTTCCATCAGGTTGCCATAGCGAATCACAGTTTTTACAAATGAGTACCATAGAGTCTCGCCGTCCCTCCAGATCCCATCCACAGTCAGGGCACAGGGTAGTAAGGAAACCAATTTGCCAGTCAGGACGTCCACCTGAAAAATCCGATTCATCAAAATTACCGGGTAATGATGAGGTGACCGGTTCATTTAATACGGCATCATATACCCTGTTGTTTACGTAAAAGGGCGAATATATCAGGCTTAGACTTTCACCTATATGTGCCTGGTGAAATATAGGTTTTGGCAGGGACCCTTTAAATCGCTCCTCAAATATATTCATTACTTTTTCAAATGGCTGATCAGGCTCAAGGAACCTGCCTTCAGTATCAGGAGTGACGAACTTAAGTTTAAGAGCCTGGCTGCGAAATCCAACGGAAATAGGAAAGAAATGGGAATTGACTGCCTGGTGGCTGACATCTATAAATTTTTGCCTGACACCGTCTGAAACACAGGAAAATAGCATCCCTTTAAAACGCCAATAGGGAAAATATAAAAGCTTTTTATTATCCGGGGCTCTGCTGGGCAGGGTGTAGCGAAAATAATCTTTTGTTATAAGATAAGATTTTACCCGGCAGTATTCGCAGAAAAAAAGGCGGTCCGTTTCATCCAGAATGGCCGGTGCCCCGCACTGGGGGCACTGGTAGTCTATGAGAAAATTAGAGCTTTTCACCGCACTCGTCGCAGTAAATCGATTCAGCCAGGTTCTCTGCACCACATTTTGAACAGGTTTTGGATTTTGGTTTTTCCTCTGCCGGATGACCGCAACGTGAACAGAACATGGCGTTGGGTGTCAGGTTTTTTCCGCAATTTGCACACTGACTGAAGATAAGCTGCTGGTGCCCGCAGGATGGGCAGAACTTTGAATCTGTCGGGATTAGATTTTGACATTCCTGGCATTTAAATTTTAGCTGGTCGCTGTTTTGACCGTCGGCAGGTTTAGCTGATGCAAAGTACTGGGCAAACATAGCCGGCATCATCAATCCCATTCCCATTCCCATTCCGGTGCCTGATCCGCCTTCAGCTTCCGAGGCTTTTTCCATGGCCATGGCTGCTTTCATCTGCATGAGTTTATTCATGTCCTTAAAGACGCCCATACGGCTGCGGTCGTCAATGGCCTGCTGTACTTCGGGTGGTGGTGTAATGGAGTTCATATAAAGATGTGTCAGGCCGAGGCCGAAATGACTGAAATCTTTCTGCAATCGTTTGACAAGCCCTTCAGATAATTCGTCATATTTATCAGGAAGGGTAAGGATTGAGTCAATGGTTTCTCCCATGAAATCATTGAATCTGGATACAATGACACGATTTAAATATTCTTCAATTTCTTCGGTTGTGTAAATACCCTGTGTGCCGACAAGCCGGTTAATAAACAGCACAGGTTGAACAACCTGAAGGTTGAACACCCCAAAGGCTCTCAGCCTAATTAGCCCGAGCTCGGAATCCTTGAATGCAACCGGATCTCTTGTGCCCCATTTGAGGTTTGTAAATACTTTCATATTCACAAAATAAACTTCAGCCCTTAAGGGGCTGGTCATTCCCCAGGGAATGCTGATAATTTTGGTCAAGATGGGAATGTTGGCGGTTTTCAATGTGTGCCTGCCCGGCCCAAAAGCTTCCACTGCTTTTCCTTTGTAGAAAAAGATTCCAGCCTGGCTGTCTCTTACCGTTAATTGAGCGCCGTATTTAATTTCTCCGGAGCCTTTTTCAGGGATTCGGTGAACAAGCTCCTGACCAGTATCGTCAAACCATTCTATATTTTCTAAAAATATTAAGTTGTCTGTTCCCATAGCGGTATTCTCCTAGTTAGTCATTTATCATTTTTAAAAAATACCATGAAATCAGGTAAATAGTCAAGGATAATCGATTATCATAACCGTTTACAGTTGCCGGTTATACAGTTCACGGTTGAAAAAGACAAAAAGCAGGAGAAAATTATGGGAACTTCTTTTTAAGATTTAGATGCAAAAGAATTAATTCAAGAATTGAGATCAATATCCAAAATGCTTCAATCGTTGCATAGATCATTGGGAAAACTGTGAACCGACAACTGTGAACGGTTACCGTTTATCTTCGCAATTGATATTTTCTTATGGCTTTGTTGTGATCTTTCAGGTTTGTTGTAAACTTGTGAGTTGTATCCCTTTTTGAAACAAAAAAGATGAAATCGGTATCAGCAGGGTAAAGGACGGCTTCTATTGCTTTGGCTCCGGGGCAGGCAATAGGGCCTATGGGAAGACCTTTTATTTTGTACGTATTATAAGGCGACCATGTAGTCAGATGTTTTCTTGTAAGGTTGCCGTTAAAATTCTTTATTCCGTAAATTACTGTAGGATCGGCTTCAAGACGCATCCCTTTTTTCAGGCGATTATGGAAAACAGATGATATTATGGGCCTTTCAAATGGTGCTCCTGTCTCTTTTTCAATAATAGAGGCAAGTGTTACAACCTGATGGATCGAAAAGCCAAGTTCTTTCGCCCGCTTTTTCCATTTAGAGGTAAATAGCGACCGGAACCGGTCAACCATTGTGGATATAATTTTTTCGGACGTAATAACTTTTGGGAAATAGTAGGTTTCAGGGAAAAGATAACCTTCGAAAGTTTTGGCATCTATACCTTTTTCATGTACAAACGAGGTGTCTGTTGCAACAGCATAAAAATCTGTCCGGGATGCAAACCCCGCTCTGGCGACAATATCGGCAATCTGGTGCAGGTTATACCCTTCAACAACCGTTATTTTGTGAAGATTAACTTTTCCATTGATGAGGAATTCAAGAATTATAGCAGGAGGCATAGAAGGGGAAAGAAGATATTCTCCAGCCTGTATGTTTTTATCATGTCCTTTAAGTATTGCAAATAACTTAAACTTTAATCGATTTTTGATAATACCTGCTTTAAACAATTTTTCAGTAGTAGCATTAAATCCCTGGCCCGGCTGGATAATCACAACCTTTTTTGAAGAGGAAGTATCTCCCGGCTTTTTTGCATATTGTGAAAGATCCAACAAAAAGCATATGAAAGAAGAAAAAGCCAAAAACAGTATCACCGAAATAATGGTTCGTAATTTTTTCAATCCTGAATGTGCTCCAAATCAGTTATTGGAAATGATGCCTACTTACCTGTTATCTCAATAAACCATATTTCAAATCATAGCGGTTGTCAAAGGTCTATTGTAAGAGCCAATTGCAAAACGTCCCCTTTCGAAGTCTGCGCTTATCTGTCCGATATCTGTGTCCCCGATGAGCGGGATCTACGCTTCGCTTCGACAGGCTCATATTTTAATCCTCGAAATACTCAATGTATTCCTGCGGTTAATCCGCCTGAGGCGGATCGCCTTCCTTGAACTCGAACAAAATAGAACATTTTGAAACTGGCTCGTAAGTTTCTATTTTTTTAAAAAATATCTATTGCCCAAACGCAGATAAACTGTATAAGAATACAATTCGAAATGAACTTTTCGCAAAAAATTAAAAAACATGGAGATATCATCAGAATGAACCTTCAGAATAAAACTGTTGAAAAGTACAACGGTTTTGAACAAGGGCCGATAAGACCACCAAGCGAGGCAAACAGCCTGCTTATTCGTATAACAAGAAACTGCCCATGGAATCGCTGTACATTTTGTCCGGTTTACAAGGGAACGAAATTTTCCATCCGTCCTGTAGAGCATGTTAAAAAAGATATTGATTCGGTTTGCAGCCATGTTGAAAAACTTCAAAAAATGTCTGATGAGTCCGGACACATAAGTCGAAAAGATATCCGGCAGATCGCAGAAAAAACTGAATCTGATCAATTACATGCCTTTAACGCAGCATTCAGCTGGATTGCAGGAGGTATGAAATCAGTATTTATCCAGGATGCAAACAGTCTCATTATAAAGCCGAACGACCTTGTAGAAATATTAAAGCACCTGAAAAAGCGTTTTAGTCAGGTGGAACGTATAACATCCTATGCAAGATCGCATACCGTTGCCAGGATAAAAGATTCGGATTTAGAGGCCATAAAGGAAGCAGGTTTAAACAGAATTCATATAGGTCTTGAATCAGGTTCTGACCAGGTTCTTAAAATGGTAAAAAAAGGTGTTACAAAAGAGACTCATATAAAAGCCGGTCTTAAGGTAAAAAAGGCAGGGATTGAGCTTTCTGAATATGTTATGCCGGGTCTTGGAGGAAGAAAATACTCCGAGATTCATGCCCTGGAAACAGCAGATGCATTAAACCGGATTAATCCTGATTTTAT
>Ga0190284_1001076_pt1 | contig 12700 bp, 8 predicted proteins | sample 48691812_MG_FD_161668 | JGI IMG/M metagenome (GOLD analysis project Ga0190284, IMG submission 161668) | Hydrothermal vent microbial mat bacterial communities from Southern Trench, Guaymas Basin, Mexico - 4869-18-1-2_MG | ecosystem: Environmental > Aquatic > Marine > Hydrothermal vents > Microbial...
ACACCACTAACGGCGAGGTCTTCCGCGATCTGTACACGCTGGAAGCCGGGGATGTCATCACCGTCTACTCGGACGATACCCCCTACACCTACACCGTCACCGAAGTACTGATCCTGCCCGAGGCTGGCCAGCCCCTGGAGGTGCGGCTCGAGAACGCGCGCTACATCATGCCGACCGACGACGAACGGCTGACCCTCGTCACCTGCCATCCCTACAGCAGCCTGCGCTATCGCCTGATCGTCATAGCCCTTGCGAATGGCGGATGGCGAATGGCGGATGGCGAATAAGCTGGGCGGAGCAACAAGACCGGGCAGAAACGAAACGGTCCTGCCCGGTTGTGATCGTTATTCAGTTGGTGGCCTACTGTGACTTACTCCAGCGATTCGGCGATGCGAACTGCTTCCTCCAGGCTCAGGTCCAGCCCGCCCAGATTGTAGTTGATCTCATCTGCTTCCCACGTCAGGATATGGGCGTCCACCAGCCAGACCGCCGTGCGTCCCTCCAGGCTCACCTCTTCCACTGGACTGTCGGTGAACCAACCCACCTTGACACCCACGCGCACGTTGGGATCGTCGCTGGGCTGCGGCCCCACCAGCGTCTGCATCAGAATGATGTCGTGGCCGGCGCCGCCGTAGAACAGAAATGCGTCACCTCCTGCCAGTTTGATCTCCCGCAGGGTGTAGCCCTCCGGGAGGTAGCACGGCGCTAGGATATGGAAAGACGTGAAATCCTGTGCCTCCTCGAAGTTCGCCACCGAGTGCACGGTGGGGTCTGCATCAGGGAGCACGTTGCCGCCGAAACCGCCAACCTCGGTGTCAATGTACCACATATCGGGCGGCGTAGGTCGTGGCTCGCTCCTGGTCTGAGGATCAATCTGCACAACCTGGGTATTCGGTCCAACGACGATGCGTTGGATGACGTCGTAGATGCCCTGGGCCGCAGTCGTCAGTCCGCCCGGCCAGGCCAGGGTGATCACGAGGAAAGCAGCCAGGGTGGCGGATGCCAGAATCACAGCAGCGCGTCGTTGTCGGAAAAAGGTACGCATGACATACTCCTTTCTTAGTTGCCACCCTTCCCGCGTGCCAATCTGGTTCAGCAATCGGCGTCGGAGCGTGTGCCGCACCTGGCTCTCGTCACTGAGATCGGTCGTGGCCAGGATGCGGGCCATGTCGAGGGCCTGGCGATACTCGGTCGGCGGCGGTTCGGAATCCGCTCGACCGGCCCCGTTCAAGAGGCTGTCCACATCACGGCTGAAGCGGTCGGCCCAATCTTGCTCGTCGGTTTTCATTCTCGTTTTCATAGTCTCACTCCTTGGCAGTCAACTCAGCCCGCAACCGTCGCACGGCCCGGTACAGGATCACGCCCACGTTACTCTGGCTCAGGCCGGTGAGTTCGGCGATGCGGCGGTTGGTCAATCCGGCGGCGAACTTGAGGGCGATGAGGTCTCGTTCCCGGTCGCTCAGGCGGGCTAGGCTAGCCAGCAACTCGGCACGAATCTCGTCGTGAATTACGACCTCCTCTGGCCGAGGCTCGGCGCTGGCCCGCTCGCGCAGCACTTCGAGCGAGAGCCAGCGGCGGCGTTTTCGGTCACGCAGGTGGTCGTTGACAGCGTTGCGGGCGATGGCAAAAAGCCAGGCCGCAAAGGGCGCTCGCTCTGGGCGATAGCGACTGATGTTGACCAAAGCCCGCTCGAAGACCTGGGCTGTGATGTCGTCTGCCGTTTCGACGTCTCGGACGCGATAGCGAACGTAATTGTAAACGCGCGAAAAGTAGTGGTCATAGATGGTGGCGAAGGCAGCCGGCTCGGCCGTAGCACGGGCCACCAGCGCCAGTTCGTTTGGTAACACTGCGACGGTACCGTCCATCGTCGTTTCTCCATAAGGTTCCCGGGTGCCTCTACTAGTAAATACGGTGTGACACACAAAGTATTACACCCAATGGCCAACGATTGCAAGTCCGCCGGCTTTGCTCGAATTGGCCGCTTCGTCGCATTCGTGGTATCATACGCACTGAGCGGTGTAGCCCCCAGGTGCGACACGGGACTTTCAGAACTTCGATTGTTACAGACACGGTGGAACGTGAGACGTGAAACGTGACTATCACGCAACACGCAACACGTTTCATGCATTTTGAGGTACCGATGAACACAACACGTTCTTTGCCAGCCCTACTAGATCTTCCCTTGATCTCTCGCGTGCGTCGTAACCACGCGCTGGAGCACGCGACTATGCAAATCCTCAGCGAACGCTACCGCCACCTCAGACTAGTGGCCCGCTCCTCGCTGTGGGGCTTCTATATCTACGGCGACGTGCCCACCGAGGGAGTGCTCGCCGCCGCTCAAGAGGGGCTACGACGGCTGAAGGCCGGTCAGCGGCACATGGCCATCCATCCCAACTGCGGCACCAACCTCGTAGTCGCCGGGACACTGGCCGGATTGGGCGCCTTCCTGGCCCTCGGGGGTCTTTCTACGAGAAACCAGGTTTCTCGGAAGCCGTCCGCAAAATCCGGTTTCTTACTGGAGCGGCTTGCCCGCTTGCCCTTCGCCTGCACGGTCGCTATGTTGGGCATCATCCTGGCGCAACCACTGGGCACCGCCCTGCAGGCCCACGTCACCACCCAGGCCGACGTCGGCGACCTGCACATCGTCAGCGTCACGCGGGAGAGAAAGACTGGCATCCTCGTCCACCACGTCCGTACCGAGAGATAACACGGATTCCAGGACATCAACGGATAAATACGCCTTTCTGGAGATGCCTAGATGCCAAAAACCGGCCCCACCTTTTATGTATTCCACGGCGCAGACGAATTCACCCGCGCTGAGACGCTGGCCGATTTTAAGCGGAGGTTGGGCCCACCCGACACTGTGGATCTGAACACCACTATCCTCGATGGGAAGACCCTCACGCTGGCTGAACTGCACCACGTTTGCGACGCCATCCCCTTCCTGGCCGAAAAACGACTCGTCATCGTCGAAGGTTTGCTGACGCAACTTACCTCTCGGAAAGACCGGAAACTCTCCACTGCCCAGAAAGAGCACCTGGCCGCCTTGACTGACTACCTCCCTCACCTGCCCGAGACGACACGATTGGTCTTCGTCGAGGAGAAACCTCTACCGGCTAGCCACCCCGTCCTTCAACTGGCCCAGCGGGAAAAGGCAGGCTACGTCAAACGATTCGACCCACCGGACGTCAAGGCCCTGCCCCGCTGGATCGAAAAGCGCGTCCACAAGCACGGCGGCGAGATCGAACCCCAGGCCAGCAGGCAACTTGCCGCCGTCGTGGGCGCCGATCTGCGGTTGCTCGACCAGGAAATCGCCAAGCTGGTGACCTACACGAACGCGGAGCGGGCCATCACGGGAACGGACGTAGACAATGTGGTGCCCTACGCCCAGGCCGCCATCGTCTTCGACATGGTGGACGCGCTCGGCCAACGGGACGGTCGCACCGCCGCTCAGACGCTCCACCGGCTGCTGGACGCGGGCGAGCACCCGCTGGGATTGCTGGCGATGATCGTGCGCCAGTTCCGGCTCCTGATCCAGGTTAAGGAACTGAAGGCGGATGGAGCCACCCCCCGGGACGTCGCCAAGAAGTTGGGGGTGCATCCTTTCCCGGCGGGCAAACTCTACAACCAGGCGATCCACTTCAGCGCCGCGCAACTGGAGGCGGTGTACCGCCACCTGCTGGACACCGACGTGGACATCAAAAGCGGGAAGATCGAGGCGGAGGTAGCGCTTGACCTGCTGGTGGCGGGGTTGGCGGAGACGGATGCGTAATAACGTAATGCGCAAAACGTGATGCGTGATGACGTAATGCGTAATTACGTTTAGCGCCCTGGCGATGCTGAGCGCTTGCGAGACGGGGCGGCACCGCTTGCGGGGCAGTGCCCTCTTGGGCATGATCAGACGCGATTGCCCTGAATTAGTACTTACATCCTATTGACAGCCTCCTATTTCTGTGTATAATATGTATAAAAATCATACACTTTCTATACAAGGCAGGTGTAAAACGTCGTGAGAGTGTGTTAGAGGCAGCTAAGGAGAGAATCAATGAAAAGGGAACTCTTCAGGCTCATCAATTTGGGGTTGGTGCTCACGACGCTGCTCGCGCCCTTCACGACGACCGTGAGCGCGGACTTAGCCCCCGAACCGGCGCCACTGGCGCCGGAGGGTCCAGCAGCGAGTCTGTTTCCGGCATGGGCGCAACCACTTGCTCTGAGCAAGGCCCCGGTCCGCTCAGAAACCAGGTTTTCAGGAAAAAACCTGGTTTCTCAGCCGGTCGCATCTGCAGCGCAAGGCCCCAAATCAGCGAGCAGCCCGGACGACCCACTGGCAAAAGTCGAGCCATCGGTCATGAACGAGTTGGCGGCTGATGGCAAGAGTGACTTCTTCATCTGGATGACGGAGAAAGCAGACCTGAGCCCGGCCTATACGCTCAAGACAAAAGAGGAGAAAGGCCGCTTTGTCTTTGAGGCCCTGCGCGAGACCGCAGAGCACAGCCAGAAGGAACTGCGGACGCATCTTGACGAGCAAGGGATAGGATATCATCCCTTCTACATCGCCAATAAGATTCTGATCCGGGATGGGAGCCAGACCTTGCTATTGAACGTCGTCTTCCGTTCCGACGTGGCCTGGATCACTGCCAACCACAAGTACCAACTTGAGGAACCCTCTACCAACCCCAACCCGCCGGCCCACATTCTGGCGGTGGAATCGAACATCAGCTTTGTCAACGCCGACGATGTCTGGGCCATGGGGCATACCGGCGAAGGCATCGTGCTTGCGGGTAACGATACCGGCCTGGATTGGGACCACCCAGCGCTGATCAACCAGTACCGGGGCTGGGACGGCGCTACCGCCGACCACAACTATAACTGGTGGGACGCCACCGGCCGCTAACCCACCGCCCCCAGCGACGGCCACGGCCACGGTACGCACACCAGCGGCACCATGGTCGGTGATGACGGTGCCGGCAACCAGATCGGCATGGCCCCTGGTGCTCAGATCATTCACTGCAAAAACATGAGCGACTGGGGTGGCGGCGACGCCGCAACCTTCACCGAGTGCTTCGAGTGGGACCTGGCCCCCTGGGACCTGAACGGCCAAAACCCCCGCCCCGACCTGGCCCCCGACGCGATCAATAACTCCTGGGGCAATTCGGGCGGCGGCTACCCTGTGTTCGAAGACGAAATCGCTGCCTTGCAGGCGGCCGGCATCCTGGTCGAGGTCTCGGCCGGCAACGATGGGCCGAGTTGCGGCACCCTGGGATCGCCCGGCGACTATGAACAGGTGCTTACCACCGGCTCGGTCAACCACACCAACGGCAGCCTGCCCGGCACCCTCACCGGTTTCAGCAGCCGGGGTCCATCGTCTCTCTACCCCGCCGCTACCATTCCCGACGTCGTGGCCCCCGGAGAGAACATCCGCTCCAGCATACCCGGTGGCGGTTACGAGGGCGGGTGGAGCGGCACCAGCATGTCCGGCCCTCACGTCACCGGTCTCATCGGCCTGATATGGTCCGCCAATCCGGGCCTGCGGGGCATGGTCACGGAAACCGTAAAAATCATCCTCGACACGGCCGTGCCGCTGACCGGCCAGACCGGCTCCGGTTGTGGCGGCGACTATACTACAGGTCCCAACAACGACTGGGGCTACGGCACCATTGATGCCCTGGCGGCCGCAGAACAGGCTATACTCTACGGCGGCGTCGGCACCCTGGTCGGTACGGTGACCGATGGACTCCTGCTGGCCACCGTGCCCGACGCCACCATCAAGGCCACCCTCAGCCCCACCTTGAGCTGGCAGACGACCAGTGACACTCTGGGCGACTATTCAATGACCGTCTTTAGCGGCACCTACACCGTGGACGCTTACAAATACGGGCACATCCCCGCCCGTATCGCTGGCGTGTCGGTCGTCTCGGGCACCACCACGAGACTGAACATCACCCTGCCCGTGGCCGCCCATTACATCGTTAGCGGCTTCGTCACCGACAGCGCCATCGGCGATGGCCTGTGGGCCACCATCAACACCGCCGGTGACCCGGTGTACCCGCCTACGACGACGGTGCGGACCGATCGTGTCACCGGCTACTACAACCTCACCCTGGTGGAGGGCATCACCTACACCTTCGACGTGGCCGCGCCGTTGCACAACAACGTGATGCGCACTGTCGGCCCGCTGAATGGGGACACCACCGAGAACTTCGCGCTGACGGCTACCACCACCAATGGTATGATCGCCGGCTGGGTGCGCAACAAGTATACCAGTGCCCCGATTGCCAACGCCACGGTGCAAGTGGACGGGGGTCCCTCGGCCACCACGGACGCTGAGGGCTACTATGAGACGCCGGCCCTCGCCCCTGGCTTTTACACCGCCAAGGCTTCGGCCAACCTACACAGTAGTATCGCCATCACCAATATCGAGGTACCCGCCAGCAACATCGGCTGGGCTGGCTTTTACCTGCCCGCAGCCAACATCGCGGTCGAACCGACAGCTCTGCAGCAGACCCTGGAGATGGGGACCTGTGTCACCAACATAGCTCAGTTGGTCATCAGCAACACCGGGGAGGACGACCTGGACTGGGAGTTCTTTGAGGCGCCGGGGGGCTTTGTGCCCACGTCACTCGACAGTGGCGGCCCCGATCCCTTTGGCTATACCCACAAAGACTCTCACGAGCCCGGCGGCCCGCGCTTCGAGTGGATCGAGATCAATACCACCGGCACCGACATGAGGCTGGGCGACGACTCTTACTTCTACCCCATTGTCCTGCCCTTCAGCTTCAACTTCTACGGCACTGACCACAACCAGGTCGCCGTGGGTTCCAATGGAACGGCCTATTTTGAGGATAACTACCTGGGTTACAGAAATGTCTGCCCTATCCCCGCTCCTAACCCCTACGGCGTGCACGCCTTTATCGCTGGCTACTGGGACGACCTGAACCCCGGCGCTGGCGGGGCGGTCTACTACGAGATCCAGGGGAGCAGACCCCGGCGGAAGCTGATCATCGAGTGGGACAATGTGCCCATCTACGGCACCAGTGACCTGGTCAAGTACGAGGTCATCCTCTTCGAGGGCACGAACAACGTCCTGATCCAATATGAGAGACCATCTCCCTGGCAAGGAAGCGGCGCGACCGTTGGTATCCAGGGGGACACAACCACTGGCCTGGAATATTCTTGCAACACGCCGGCCCTGCAGGATAATCTCTCCATCTGCTTCCAATATCCCGGCTCACCGCCGTGCGGCGGCGGGCTGGTCGTGCCCTGGATCCAGGAGGTGCCTGTCAGCGGCACGGTGACTATATCCACCTCGCGGCCCATCACCATCGGCTGGCAGACGTGCATCGCCGAGGTAGCTCAGCCAGGCACCTACTATGCGACTTTGCACGTCAGCAGCAACGCCCCAGCCAACCCATTGCTCGCGTTGCCGGTGACGATGACCGTCACCGCGCCGACGAGTTATGGCAAGCTCACTGGTGTTGTCTCCAGCACCGGCTACTGTGACGCCACCCCCTATCCCATCGAGGGGGGTCAGGTATACCTGGAGGGCAGCAGTGGCTACACCTTTACCCTGGAGACCGACGCCGCCGGCACCTATCAGCGCTGGCTCGGCGCGGCTGAGAGTCCTTACACTCTCACCGTCTCCTATCCGGAGCACCCCACCACGACTATGAGCGTGGCTATCGTCGCTGGCGCGACGACGACCCAGAACCTCACGCTGCGCTGGCAACAGCCCTGTGTGAGTGTGGGACTGGCCGACATCAGTGCCACACTCGACATGGGCCTGAGTACCACCCTGCCTATGAACATCAGCAACAGCGGCGCTGCGGCAACGACATTCGAGTTGGCGGAGATAGATAACAGCTACGTGCCGGCTTCGTCCCTCACGACAGTTCTGGTGCCTGGTTACCAGACATCGGCATTGGAAGCCGGGAAGGCGGCCTCGACGTACGCCAACCCAAACAGGCTCCTCCGCGAAAGTTGGTCCTATCAACCCTCGACGGATGCCTTCATCAGCAACATACCGGCCGACGTATTGCTTTTAGCGGCCGCGGATGCCACCCAAATCCAGGCCATGCTGCAGGCGTACCCCGACATCAACCTGGTAGACTACTTTGATGCGCGTGTGGCTACACCCACCCTGGCACAATTGCTGGCCTATGACACTACCATCGTCATGGCCAACAGCCCCTTTGCTGACCCCGCTGCGCTAGGCGACATGTTGGCGGACTACGTAGATGCCGGCGGGACTGTCATTCAGACTGTGCCAACCTTCTACGATCCCGCTGGCCGTGGCTGGGGCTTGCAGGGCCGTTTCATCAATGAGGGCTACAGCCCCTTCATCGGAACCGGCGACTGGTTCTTATGGGCGGATCTGGGAGCCTTTGAGACATCACACCCAATCATGCAAGGCGTGACCAGTGCCGGTGATGACCTGAGGCAAATGGTGAACCTGGCTACGGGTGCTGACCTGGTCGCTGAATGGAGCGATGACGAGTGCGTTGCGACCAAAGGCTCAGTGGTGGCGTTGAACACCTTCCTGGCTGATGATTATAATTGGATGGGTGACGTCGCCCTGATCGTTCACAACAGCATCACCTGGCTCCAGGCAGGCAATGACGTGCCCTGGCTCTTCGAGGATCCCATCACAGGCACGGTGCCCTCCGACGGTGGCCTGGCCCCGATAGACGTGACCCTGGACACCGCCTACGTGGCCCGGCCGGGCGAGTACTATGCCACACTGAACGTCAATAACGACGACCCGGACAACAGCCTCATCGGCATCCCGGTGACAATGACAGTCAACGCACCCCTGACCTACGGCAAGCTAGAGGGCACCGTCACCAGCCTGGGCCACTGCGACACCAACACGACCACCTTGGAAGGGGCTGAGGTGCTGATCGAGGGCAGCCCGCTGATCCTGACGACTGACGCCAGCGGTAGCTACGCCATCTGGCTCGACCAGTCCACCTACACGGTGACTGTCTCCGCTGCTGACCACCTGGCCGATACCACTGTGGTGACCGTCACTGCCCAGACGACGACCACCCAGGACTCTGCCCTGCGCTGGCTGCAGCCGTGCGTCGGCGCGGAGCCGAACCGCCTGGCCGTCACCGTGGACATGGGCACAAGCATGATCACGCCCCTCACGCTGACCAACAGCGGCGCTTTGACAGCGACGTTCCAAATGGTTGGAGCGGACAGGGGGAGGCAAACCCTGGGGCCGGTAGGCGGTGGCCCCGATCCTTTCGGCTATACCTACATGGATTCCAACGAGCCCGGCGGGCCTGCGTACAACTTTGTGGACATCTCGGCCACAGGCACGCCCGTTCCTCTGGGTGATGATGACTTTGCCGGGCCGTTCAACATGGATTTCTTCTTCAACTTCTATGGCACTGACCAGGCCCGGTACTACGTCGGCAGCAACGGCTTCCTGAGCTTTGGCCGCGGCTTGACGTCTTACTCGAATCAATGCCCCCTGCCCAACACCAGCACGCCTAACAACCTCATCGCCATGCATTGGGACGACCTGGACCCCGACTCCGGCGGCACCATCTACCGCCAGAGCGTCGATCCCTGCCCCTACGGCTCGGGGGCCTGTGAAATTATCATGTTCGACCACGTGCCTCACTTTAGTGGCGGACCGGCCGGCGTCTTTGAGGTCATCCTCTTTGAGAACGGCAATATGTTGTTCCAGTTCCAGGATCCCGGCGCCGAGCTTGGCTCCAGCGCCACCACAGGCATCGAGAACAACGCTGGCACGGTGGGATTGACCTATGCGACCTGTGACTCTGCCTATTTGTCGGCTGGCCTGGCCGTTTGCTTCGCCTACCCCGGTAATGCGCCTGATTGTTTGCCCGGGGACGTGGGCTGGCTCGCCGAAGACCCGATCACCGGCAAGCTGGCGGCCGACAGCACTTCCCCGATCACCGTCACTTTTGATGCCAGCGTACCCGAAGTGACACAACCAGGCGAGTATTACGCCACGCTGAACGTAGACAGTGACGACCCGGTCAACAACCGCTTCGGCATCCCGATCACGATGACGGCCAACGCGCCCCCGACCTACGGCAAGCTGGAGGGCACCGTCTGCAGCCTGCGCCACAGCGACGTCAACACGACTACACTGGAAGGGGCCGAAGTGCTGATCGCTGGTTTCATAGGAGCAGGCACCACAGTCACCCTGACGACCGGCGTCAACGGCGGCTACAGCTACTGGCTCGACCAGGGTATCTACACAGTGACCGTCTTCATAGCTGACTACCTGGCCGATACCGCTATGGTGACCGTCACTGCCCAGACGACGACCAGGCAAGATTTTGTCCTGCTGCTGCCGGCGTCACGGTTCAGCGAAACCGGTCAGGAGGCTGGCGTATCTGAAGCATGGGACGCTCACGCGGCGGCGTGGGGGGATTACGACGCTGACGGCGACCTGGATCTCTACGTCGCCGTGGTGCAAGGCCCCAACCGGTTGTACCACAACGACGGCGATGGCACTTTCACAGAGGTCAGTGCCGCAGCCGGGGTGGCCCATAGCGGTTCGGCACGCGGGGTGGTCTTTGCCGATATAGACAACGACGGCCTCCTCGACCTGTACGTCGCCAACGAGGATGGCGTGGCGGCCGTCCTCTACCGGAACAACGGCGATGGCACCTTCAGCGACACGACATCCTCGGCCGACAACGCCTATGATGGGATGGCGCCCCTCTTTGCCGACTATGATAAAGATGGCCATCTCGACCTCTACCTCACCGTTTGGGGATGCGACGTCCTCTATCACAACAACGGTGATGGGACTTTCAGTAACGTCACTGCTGCGTCCGGGGTGGACAACTGTCAAACCAGCGTCGGCGGCGCCTGGGCCGACTACGATAACGATGGAGATCAAGACGTCTACGTTGCCAATTTCTGGGGTGCTCCCAACGTACTGTACCGAAACAACGGCGACACCACCTTCACTGAAGTGGCCGCTACGGCCGGCGTGGACAATGCTAACGATGGAGAGGGGGTGGCCTGGGGCGATTACGATAACGACGGCGATCTCGATCTATATCTGACCAACGACTGGAACCAGGCGAACGTCCTCTACCGCAACAACGGCGATACCACCTTCACCGACGTCACCGCCCAGGCCAGTGTAGGGGACACCGGCACCGGTCGCAACCCGCTTTTCGCCGACGTAGACAACGACGGTGACCTGGACCTGTACGTGGTCAACGCCGGACAGTCGAACGTGCTCTACCGCAACAACGGGGACGGGACATTCACCGACATGGCCTGGATATGGAGTGGCGACGATGCAGGTAGTGGACAGGGCGCAGCAACTGGCGACTACGACAACGACGGTTACCTGGACCTGTATGTGGTCAACATGGGGACCTATAACCGGCTCTACCACAACAACGGCGGGGATAACCATTGGCTGGTGGTCAAGGCAGTGGGGATCACCAACAACTGGGATAGCATCGGCGCTCGGGTGACTATTACCTGCGATGGTCACACACAGGTGCGGGAGGTGCGAGCTGGCACTGGCTGGCTTTCCCAGGACAGCCTGCCTGTCGAGTTCGGTCTGGGAGCACACACGCGGGTTGATCGGATCGAGGTCCGCTGGCCCAATGGTGCTGTACAAGCCTTCACCGATGTTGCGGCCGATCAATTCTTAACGATTGATGAGATCAATCCCATCATCACACGGGCCCGGCTCTATCTGCCACTCATCATGCACACTCGCTACGGCGGCCCTGATTCTTTCGGCTACACCTATATGGATTCCAACAAACCTGGCGGGCCTGCGTACAACTTTGTGGACATCTCGGCCACAGGCACGCCCGTTCCCCTGGGTGATGATGACTTTTAACAACCTCATCGCCATACATTGGGACGACCTGGACCCCGGCTCCGGCGGCACCGTCTATCGCCAGAGCTTCGATCCCTGCCCCTACGGCTCGGGGGCCTGTGAGATTGTCATGTTCGACCACGTGCCTTACTATGGCGGCTGGTCGGCTTGCGTCTTTGAGGTCATCCTCTTTGAGAACGGCAGTATGTTGTTCCAGTTCCAGGATCCCGGCGCCAAGTTTGGCTCCAGTGCCACCACCGGCATCGAGAACAACGATGGCACGGTGGGACTGACCTATGCGACCTGTGACTCTGCCTATCTGTCGGCTGACCTGGCCATCTGCTTCGCCTTCCCCGGTAATGCGCCAGATTGTTTATCCGAGGACGCGGACTGACTCGCTGAGGATCCGATAGTCGCAAGGATTTATCCATGACTCTGGAGTGGTCAACCCCTCCCTGATTTTTCCGTTCTCCGCCTGTGCCGCTCCTCTTCCCGCCCCAGCCAGAAATGGTGCCGCAGCACAGTGGGCGATGGTGATACGCGTATCCCGCCCACCTTTCGTACCTTGCCATTACCCGTTTCGGCCTGAGGGTGCAACACCGAGCGATGGACATAACAAATGTTGGGGGGGGTGCCGAACTTCTGCCGGTATCTCCGCGCCGCCCGCCCAATCTTCTCCGCCAGGTCACGTCCTGGATTGTCGTCGTACCATAACAGACCCTCTTTCATCGCCCAACCTCCCGACTACGCCACCTGACGCTGCAAGTGCCAGGTGTTGTGCCGCACGTCCTGATACACCTCAAACGTGCCCTCGTGCCTGTCCTGAGCGGAGCCGAAGGAACAGCGCACCCGGAAGCAATGCCGCTC
>Ga0190284_1001077_pt1 | contig 12697 bp, 11 predicted proteins | sample 48691812_MG_FD_161668 | JGI IMG/M metagenome (GOLD analysis project Ga0190284, IMG submission 161668) | Hydrothermal vent microbial mat bacterial communities from Southern Trench, Guaymas Basin, Mexico - 4869-18-1-2_MG | ecosystem: Environmental > Aquatic > Marine > Hydrothermal vents >...
GGTACGACCGCGGCCTCGATCGCCTTCCAAAGACCGGCCTTTTCCGCTTCCTGCATTGTTTTGCCTTTGACCGCGGGTACGGATTCTTCGATAAGCTTCCACACCTTGGCCTTGGTCGCGTCGTCAACCAGTTTGTCCGCCGTGATTTTTGGGTTATTCTTCTTGGCTTCCTCAACCGCGGGGAGGATTTGTTCTGAAATCCCTCTGAGGTGGCCGTCGAGTTTGCCCGACTCATATACGGCCTTGACTGCGCCGCATTTTGAATGACCCATGACAACAAAGACGGAAACGCCCAGATGGTCCACCGAGTACTCGATTGATCCCAATTCATTGGCGCCGACCACGTTACCCGCGTTTCGGACCAGAAAGAGGTCTCCTATTCCCGCGTCACAGAGCATCTCCACAGGGACCCTGGAATCAGCGCAAGAGAGAAACGTGGCAAACGGCTGTTGGCCTTTTGACGTTAAAGCCCTTCTGGCTTGGTCTCGATTGGGGTGTTGAGAAGTATTGCCCACATAACGGGCATTCCCCTCTCCCAGCATTTTGACGGCTTGATCAGGTGTGATACTCGCCCTTTCCATGGCCATAGTCCTCCTTGTTTCGGTTGTACGTCGTGGTCAAGACTCTTGTTCCTGTTCTTGGCGTGTTCCTCTCTCACGCAGGTCCTCTGTTTTTGCTCCGCGCTTCGTCTCTCACCCGCGCGCACTGCATCAGCAGATAGTCGGCGGGCTTGTCAATGGTCACCTTGTCCGGTTCGGTCCAAGGAGAATTCGACAAGCGGCCTCCCTGGAATTTCACGCTATAATACAATGCCGGCTCTCCTTCCAGATCACCACAGACCGCGTGAACGATCCGACCATCGCGGAGGAATACTTTGCACACCTCACCTTCACCGGAGGTAATCCCCAGAACAGTACTATTGCCGCTCAGCACCATGGTTTGCATATATTCCAGTAAATCTAGCCCTGTGAGGGTGCCGGTAAACGCCGTGACAGCCTCATTTCCTTTGAGAGACTCAATGACGGTCCTGATTATTCGTGTACTGAGCACTCTGTATGTATTTCCGGGAGGTATCACCATGATCAGTAAATAATTCTCATCAGCAGCATCAAAGAAGCGTCCTGCCAATATGAGATTCTCCCTCTTTAGACGTATTGCGATTTCCGATATGGGCCCGACATGCAATAATTGCCTAATTCGGTCAGATCGGCTGCCGGTTCCCATAAGGGAAGCAATCAGAGCTTCCTCTGGGAACCTTCCCCCTAAGTTCTCCAGAACCAGACCCTCTCCGTCGGCGAGCACTACCTGGACAAGATGCCCCTTGTTGATAGCCTCCTCCGCCAAAATGCCCAGTATCTTCATGTCAGGTCTATCCCTTGTTCTTGGAGTTTTGAGGTGAGTGTTTTCAACATCAGGAGTAAAGCGTGCATCAGATTTTCGCCGGTTACGGCACTGGTAGTAATGTACGGCCAACCATTGAGCCCCAAACGTACCTTGAGATCGTCGACTGGATAGATGTCGTCCAAATCCTGCTTGTTGAAAAGAACAACCGTTTCAGCGTCGGCCAGCCCGTCTATCTCCTTGAAGTACCGACGGAGTTCCTCAATCAGCTCACGGTTATGCTCCAATTCCCTTTTCTGGGAATCCACCACAAGAAAGATTCCATCAGTCTCATTTAGGAGCTTTGATCGGGCGCCTGCGTAGTAGTCCTGGCCTGTGGACGTGTACATCCGCACCACAGCGTTGTCGGAGAGACGAATGGGAACAAAGTCAAAGAGCAGCGTCTGTCCGAACGAGGTCTTTAGTTGTCTGATCTCGCCGGACAATTTCATCTGATCGGGAATCGCGTTGTCAAAAAGCCATTCCAAGATGGTGGTCTTACCGGCGAGCGCGGTACCAAAGAAGACCAATTTAAGATATATGGTGTCATCAATGATTTTCATTGGCAGATATTGCCTTCTTCTCCAGTAGGGAGATCAAATTTGACGACTCTCCGGCGCCGCCGGCCGTCGTCTTAGGTTTACGGAACTTGAGACTTTGCATAAGCCGTGCCCTGGCCTCTGCAGTTGACTTCATGCACTTAGTCAGCACCCGGATGCTCCGCTTAGCCTCCATTCGTATCACCCCCAGAGGTGCGTCCCTTCCGGCCACCAGCACCAACGACCCTCTGGGCATCTGGTAATGAACCAACTTAAGATCGTCATATTCCACCATGATGCTCTTGGTCGTCATCTGTCCCAAATCCGCGCCTAATGCCGTGTAACAACTGTAGGAAGCCGCCAAGATCGCTCCAAGATCGTTGGGGGCCAGATCGAACCTGCCGTCCCAGGCCATCGGTATGCCGTCGCTATCGATGAGCACAGCCCCAACGACCTCCGGCACATTCCTGATGATATCCCGTATCACTGTTTGAACGTCGTCATCCATTCGTGCTTCTCCTTCCCTTTAGGGGGTTCAATAGCATTGAAGCGCTTTCCAAAAGACCGCAGGGCGTTACGCGGGAGCCGTCGCGGTCTCTCTTGTGCTCACTACTCTTTCTCAAACTCATCCAAAATTTCTCCCAGTACAATCTTGGACATTCCGACAAGCATTCCCGGTTTGCCCAACAGGAAGATGTAGCCAATGTCGCGTTCAGCCATGAACACCGCGATCTTGCTCGCCTCTCCCTCAATCATCATGGTATCGGGCCGATCCAAGTTACACTGTTCGGCAGCCAGGTGGCACATTCCAACCATGTCGCAGACCATTGCAGCGATCTCGTCCCGGGCGAACCGTCTATCCAAACGAGAGCCCATGACCTCACCGTCTTTGGAGACCACCATGCACCCCAGATTCCCTTGCACATGCGCAAGCTTGCCCAGGATCATGTCAACCAGTTGTTGATGCGTAGCCATGCCTTTGCGTCTTTCTTCTTTGCAATGATGGACATCGATCGGGCTTTCTGTGTAGCAACATCCGTGCCATGGGAATCGCAAGAGTGGTCATGATGGGACGTATCTCAGTAATTCTCATGCGTTAGGTTCTCTGCTGGTGCCCATGAACGGCAACCGCAGAGGAGTGATTCACAGGGTCTGACGTGTCAAAACCCCACACATTTCGCGCCCCCTCACAATCTCGCATGGTTAGGCGTAGCAGAAATGCCACGTGATTTCTCTGAGAAGAGTATCAACAGGATTAACAGGCTCTTGGATGTGTCAGCTTCCGCACATTGTCCGTTCGATCCCTATTTTTGAGTCATGCCCAGATCTTTCAGGTGACGCGCAAGTGTGTACCGGGAAATGCCCAGGAGATAGGCAGCTTTCTGCTTCTTTCCTCCGGTGCGCTGAAGTGCGTGCTCAACGATCGAACGTTTTGCCTCCTTCAGCGCATCCGACAGGGATTGCTGCGGTGACAATTTCAGGGTGACCGCCCCAGCATCATCGCTCGATTGGCTCAATGCCATGTGATCCAGGTCCAGCATTCGTTTGCCGTCAGAGAGAATAACGGCACGTTCGAGCACGTTCCTGAGTTCACGAACGTTCCCCGGCCATTGGTGCCCGGACATCCACTCCAGTATCCGATCGTCGATTTGAGGAACCTTGGACAACTGAAATTCTTGAGCCAGATCTCTCAAGGTCTCTGAGACAAGGACAGGTATGTCTTCGACTCTATCCCGCAAGGGCGGCATCCGTATGGAGAACACATTCAATCGGTAGTGTAGGTCCTCCCGGAATCGTCCTTTGGACATTTCTTCTTCCAGGTCTCTGTTGGTGGCGGCAATCAGTCTTACGTCCACCTTTAGCGGCGTCTCTCCACCCACTTTGATGAACGACTTGGTGTCCAGAAAGGTGAGGAGCTTAGCTTGTAAGAGAATTGGCAGGTCGCCTATCTCATTGAGAAGAACTGTGCCGCTTTCGCCTGTCTGCACCAGCCCTTTCTTGGCGCGCCAACCACTCGTGAACGCTCCCGCCGCATGACCGAAGAGTTCCGTTTCCGCCAGATCCTGGGGCAACGACGCACAGTTGATCGAAACAAAGGGACCGTCGGCTCGATCTGAATTCTGATGGATGTACTGGGCGACAAAATCCTTGCCGCTTCCGGACTCACCGGTTATGAGAACCGTGCTGGTCTTCCCGGCAGCCAACCCCGCCAGATGTAATGTCTTCTTCATGGCGGACGACGGATATTCCCGTTGGGACATCTTGGACGAGGAGTCGGACAACTGAGCCCTTGTCGTGATGTCTCGCGCGATACCGAAAACGCCTGTTATCTGCCCACTCCCAGTACGCATGGGTGATCGAATATCCAGAAACGTGATGACCTGACCTCGCACCGTTCTGGTCTGCTCCTTCTCAACCGTCTCACCGTCGAGCACGCGGCGATCCACTTCCTGTAACCGAGCGGCTGTTTCCGGGTCGAACAAGTCTTTGTCGCCGCTTCCCACGATTTTCGAGACCGGTAAGCCAAGCACTTCCTTCATGGCCGGATTGACATGTGTGTACCTGAGAAATCGGTCTTTGATGAAAATGCAATCGCTTGCCGACTCAACGAGCATTCGGAAGCGCTCCTCGCTCTTCTTTAACTCCTCTTCCTTCCAGATCCTTTCTTCAATTGCCTCTGTCAAGTACCTGTTGGAAGTCTTTAGCTCGGCCGTTCGTTCCTCGACGAGTCTCTCCAGGTCGGACTGAGCCCGCATCAAGGCTTCGTGTTGTCGTCTCCGCTCTGTGACGTCACGGGAAGAGACCTGGAATTCCACGGTCTCTCCTTCCTCATTCCGCTGGGTTCTGACGGTTGAATGGATCCATCGACTCTCTCCTACGGGAGACGGGTGCGGATGCTCGAACCTTAATGACGCTCCCTGCTCTGTTGTTGAGGCAAAATAGTCCCGTATTCTTTGAAGATCTTCCGATGGTAGAAAGGAGGAAATATGCCGGCCCAACACGCTATCTCCCTGTGTTCCATAGTACAGGCAGAACGCTTCATTTGCGAATGAGACCGAACCTTCGAGCGAGAACCGGTACAGCAGATCGGTTTGGTCCTCAACGATACCGCGGAACTTTTCCTCACTTAGCTTTAGCTGCTTCTGTATACGATACCTGCACAGCGCGGTTTCAATCCCGAATCGGAGATCCTTGGGAGATACGGGCTTGATCAGGTAACCATACGCCTCCGTGGTCTTTGTCCGTTCCAGGGTTCGACTGTCCGACAAAGCCGACACGTACACTACGGGAACGTCGTAATAGGAGCATAGACGGCGGGTCGCCTCAATGCCGTCAATTTTGCCGTCCAATCTAATGTCCATTAAGACCAGATCTGGGGTGTCTCTGCCGACTTCCGCAACCACGTCTTCACCGCTGGACACCACCGCGGTAACCTCGTATCCTTCCTGTTTCAGGGATTGGGTCAAGATTGCGGCGACATCTTTCTCGTCTTCTGCAACAAGGATGCGTGTCGGCATATTCTGATCTCCTGAGCGAATTCCGTGGGCCGGCGCTTCTCGACACAGCCTAATCAGTTCCGCGAATCACATCACTTATGACCGCCAATAAGTTCGAGATGCGCATCGGCTTTTCTACAACGGCATCCACCCCGGCTGCAACGATGTTCTCCTCTTCACTCGCTAGACCGTTCCACCCGGTCAGGATGATGAAAGGCGGCTTGGGGACACTTTCCTGATCACATATCTCCTTAATGGTTCTGCCTACGTCCCAGCCACTCATTCCGGGCATGCTAATATCGCAAATCACCAGATCCACCGGCGCCTCTCTGAAAATTTTCAGACCTTCGCTGCCGGAGGGGGCGGTCAATGCCGTGTGTCCGGACCTTTCCAGCCCTGACTTGAGCATATTGACGATTGCCAACTCGTCATCAATCACCAGAATGCGGAGATTGCGCGGCAACTCGGGGGCAATGGTTGCCTCATCACTTAACGGTTCTTCGACAAATGGGAGTGTAACAGTGAATGCGGCCCCTTGGCCCTCTGTACTCTCCACCGATAGCACACCCCCAAGTCCGTGAACAATGCCGTAGCTGCCGGCCAGCCCCATGCCGGTTCCGCCCGGACCTTTCGTTGTAAAAAATGGTTCGAATATCCTAGCAATATTCTCCTGCGGAATGCCTATCCCGTCATCTTGAACCTGGAGAACCACGTTGTCGTCATCCGTGAAGGTCCTCACCTTTATCTCTCCTCCTTCCGGCAGGGCTTCAGTAGAATTCTTGATGAGGTTTATCACAACCTCAAACAATTCATTCTCGGCGCCTTTCACGCGACAACCCTCCCGCAGGTACCGGTTCAGTGAAATCGACAGACCTTTCTTCTCGGGATTGGATTTCCACCAGGGCTTACTCATTTCCAGGGACTGATGAACGATGTCCGATAAATCAACGACTTTCCCCCCGGGTGTTGTCTTTTCTTCTCCGATACCGGCAAAATCCTGCAAGCGCTTAACCGTTTCAGCGCCGTGCTTCGAGCTGTTGATTACAACTTCCAAAGCCTTTCTTGCCTCTGAGTAGGCTCCTGTTTCCAGATGGTTCATTGCCAGATGGGAACCGCCCACAACAACCTGGAGCATGTTGTTGAAGTTGTGTGAAACTCCGGCGGAAAGGTCTGCCACCGCCTTGTGGCGATCCGACTCTCGGAGGCGTTCTTCCGCCTTCTTACGCTCGGTAATATCGGAGGCCATTTGGAGTCGTACGAGGCGACCATCGATCCACCGAATGGCTCGATAGCGGAGATCCCACCAACCATCGGCTTTACGGTTGTCAGTGTCCCATACATAGAGCCCGGTCGGCTCGCCTCTGTCGTCAATGAGTTTGTCATTCGGGCAGAACTCACATGGGCTCGATTGATCATCATAAATGCTCTTCCAGCAGGTCTTCCCCTCCACGTCCCCGAAGACGTCTCTCATGCGCTGATTGATAAAGAGAACCTCATAGGTGTCCATGTCCGATACGTAAACGGCTGCATCCAGGCTGTCCATAACTGTCCTGAATCTCTCATGGGAATCTCGAAGCGCCTCCTCAGCCTTCTCGCTGTCGGTAATTTCCACGCAGTATTCGATCACCTGGTTGACGTTTCCCTCACTGTCCAACACCGGGTAAGCATGGACTTCAACCCTTCTCGGTGAACCATCCGGTTCGCAATGGATATGCTCCACCACCACAGATCGTTTCGTCTTCTTGACTTCTTTCATTGGACATGGATGCTCAATGTCGTCACAAGGACCCTTCCTCTTATGAGCAGAGGAGTAGCAGGTGGCGCCGGCAGAGATACCGGATGCGACGGCAGCGGAATTCGCCGCCTCAATGGTGTAATTATCTGAATTGATAACGTAGAAGGGATGAGTCAAGGCTTCCAGGGTACTGTTAAGAAGTGCGTTTTGACGCTGAGCCGCCTTCTCTGCCTTCTTGCGGTCGGTGATATCCCGACAGGTGTACAGAAGCGTACCGCCCTTGATGGACACCCGTTTTATGCTTATCAGCAGAAGGTGCTCCACATCCGACTTGTCTCTGACTCTCCACTCAATGTTCGGTATTTCTTTGCTGGTTTGCAGCACGGATGGATCAACGAGTCCTTCTCCCAACAACCTTGCGACATTGCCAAGAGTCTGAACCTCATCCACGGAGTAACCGAAAATGACGCCTATGTTCGGACAGATAAAGGTGAAGATACCTTCATCATCCGTTACTAGCACAGTCTCGGAGATGTTCGACAGGGTGATCCGATGAAGTTCCTCACTCTCCCTGACCCGTTTGTCCGCCTCGTGCATGTACAGAGCCATTTCAACAGTTCTCCCCAACTCCTGGGGAGAAACCGGCTTAGTCAGATAAACATGCGGCTCTGTAAACTTTGCTCTTTCAAACAGATCGGTTGCCGTATGAGCCGTAAGATAAACGATTGCCGCGTCCATACGAGAACGGATCAAGGATGACGCCTCAATTCCATCAATTTCGCCTTCGAGCTTGATGTCCATGAGGATCAGATCAGGCTGGGTCTCCTCAGCCTTGCGTACGGCATCTTCACCGGTGGCAACACTTTCGACGATCTCATAGCCGAGGTTCTTGAGAGACCTGGCGAGGCTCTTGGCAAGGAGTATTTCATCTTCGACGATGAGGATGCGGGACATGGGCAGGCGTCCTCCTTCCTATGGGAGGGTTGGATGAGGGCATCCGGCTCCCCGAAGTAGTGAGATCAGGGGAAGTGGCGACAACGATTTCCTACTATTCTAATAAGAATTACCAGACCGGCCGCTAAAGGGAAAGACAATTCCGCAAACTCCTCAGGTACCGTTATGCTTCGCCGGGAGGCCTCACGGATCAGGTCCGGTTTCAGCAAGAGCCCAATTAGTCCGGCGGACATGACAAAGCAAACAGCAAAACGTACTCAAATACTGGGGAATCCGCTTGAAGGCCACGGTATTAACATTGGAAGCAGCGGCTTGCTAGTTTGTATCAAACACCCTACAATCGAGACCGCATAGCGCGGCAGTGTCTTTATGTCCGGGTTTCCGTCAAGAAGATCTTGAAAAGAATGGGAGGTGTACTCATGGTAAGAAGGTTATCTGTGTTGGGTCTGACGCTCTTCTTCCTGATCTCGTGCGCTTGCGTAGGGCTCTGTGATGTTCCTGCGCCCAAGAGCAAGAACAAACAGACCGTGGTTGGGCTGTATGTAGACGCAAAGGGCGCATACAAGATGGTCACAGAGAAGAAGGCGGTCTTGATCGACGTCAGGACCCCTGAGGAATTCCAGGTTATCGGCAACACAGGTCTGGCGCCCAATATCCCTTACAAACTGTTCACTCGAAAGTGGAGTGACAAGAAAAGCAAGTTCAACAAGGCGCTGAACCCAAGATTTGTTGACGCTGTCAAAGCCAAGTTCAAGCCTGACCAAACCCTGCTCATCATTTGCCGTTCCGGTAGCAGATCGGCCGCGGGCGCCAACGATCTGGCCAAGGCAGGATACAAGCAAGTCTACAATGTGGTAGACGGGTTCGAGGGTGGCAAGCTCAAGGATGGGCCCAACAAAGGCTGGCGACTCAAGGACGGCTGGAAGAACGCGAAGCTGCCTTGGACTTACAAGATGAAGAAGGAAAACGCTTGGATGCCGGAGTAGGCCTGCTCTGATCCTTGTCAAATCGCTGGAATAGTGCTCCGAATCATCCGGTTGTAGAGCGCACGAGGGCGCAGCATGGAAAGTGTATCAGAATTGGCGATCTGTGGGAAATCGTAGCACGGCTGGGCATGGGTGGCCCGGACGTTACTACGTCCGGGTCGCGCAGCGACAAGAGGTTGAGTTGAGACAACGCTGACTGTAAGCGGCCACTTGGAATATTGGCGCCGGTTGTGAAGAACCTCTTGTTCCTCCGGAACCCAGACGCGGCGGCGTCTGGGCCACCCATCGTGCTGAGATTCAAGTCGCGCTGGAGGTTTTGAGACAGCCTCCATGCCGCGCCCCTACACTTTGCCCCACCACGGGCCTTAACCCACACGTACGGGCAGACCTCGGATCGGAGTCCGGGGCGGGTTTTGTGTGTCTGCCACCTGTAAGTGAAGGATTACACCGGCAGGAAATGTCGAGGGGCGAGCGCGAATCTCACTGCACTTGAAGACAGGTCGGTTCGGCCCGAACCGGGTCACTTCTTTGTGAACCGGACCAAAGCGCGTCCCTTTCGGACTCTGACGTTCAGGACATTGCTCTTTCCTGATCGGATTTTCACATTCTTGATTTCGCGCCTGTCCGGATTCAAACCCTTCAACACGGGCAGCACTACGGTATAGGAGCCCGGGGCCAGAGTGATCTCTTCCCCGGGAGCGACGGTTACTGCGGTTTTCGGGCCCCGCACTTCAACCTTTTCGCGGATGCGACCGTCAAGCGCCTTCTTGTACCTTGAGACTGCGGCGTCTATATCCGAGGGCTTGTCCACCTTGAGAAAGACACCTTTAGTTTTCTTGGCCAGTGTTCGGTACCCCACTTGTCGTCTTCGGCTCATCCCGATTCCTATGACGTCCACGTTGGGCCTATCGTCTCCCCACCTCCTGTTGATCACTTTGAGCACATCGCCTGAACGGCATTTGGTGGCGGCCGCGGTTATCACAACAATCCTCGGATGAAGCGCGCCTTTGGGTGAAAAATCCTTCTTGAGAGAATACGCAGCCGCCGCGCAGGGATTGGTCCGGCCCACAGGTTTGGTTTGCAAGAGACTCTCCTTAAGTCCCACAATCGGGATCTCAGCCCAATCCTGGAGCATGTGACTCAAACACGGTCGGCTCCTACGTTTCTTCTTGCTTCGACTCTTTGAGCAGTAGAAGTCTCTCACAGCTATCCTGGAGCCCGGAGAAAGCGAGCCGGCCATCTTTTCAACAAATCGCCGGGCCGCACTCATCCGCCCGGAAGGCCATGCCTTGCCCTTGCGCCCCATGGAAGCGGAGTCGTCCAGAATCACCATCAGATCCCACCTTACCTTTGAACCTTTGTAGTTCTTGATACTGACCCTGAGAGATCCCGGGATCTGATATTCCTGCTGTTCGCCCTTTGATTCAGGAGAGTTGGACTTTCGAGAAAGGGAGTCCTCTTCCAATGTGTCCGTGGTTGTGGTCTTTGGCTCACCTTGCCCTACAGTCTCCTTATCCTGCTTGCCTGCCTGGGGCGCGGTAACGCCTTCAGCGGCCGGTTCCGGCTTCCGCTTCTCGGGCTTGGGCAATGCCGGTTGATCGCCCACTACGGTTCGTTCCGCGGATTCCCCTTTCGCTGGAACTTCCTCGGAAGGCCCCCTGGTGGTAATGACAGGTGTAGGCGCCTGCTTGGGCGCTGATTTTGGCGCTGAGACAAGCTTCAGTGGTGGAGAACCTGTGGCCTGCGTGCCGGCCGCAGACTGTGCGGTCTCTGCTGCCGATGCACCGGGCTTTGCGGGTGGTTCAGCCTTCTGTTGCTCCTCCGGTTGCCGAAACTCCGGTGTCCTAAACGCCCGAAACAACACCCTGGAAGGTTCATCAGGACTTTGTCCAACAGATCTCAGAACCGCTACCTCCGAGAAGAGATCCTCGGAGGCATCACTGCTGAAGACCGATCCCATGACACGGGTCGAATCGGTGGAGTCCCCCTGTTTGGAGAAAATCGAGCCGATAACGGGAATATTCGTGATTGAGGGAATCGAAGATTGAACCGGACGTACAACGGAATCAAGCAAGCCCGACTTATAGACCCCCGATACCGCAACAACCAGGAACGCTACCCATACGAGGATCTTCATAACCCGGAATCTTCTCTTGGACGCTCCCGCAGGTGACTGGGCGCCTCGTATCCGGTCGCTGTTCCCTGGGGTTTCTTCAGCCATTCACAACCCTTTTTTGAGTCCGGGTAGGGCGATAAGCCGAATCCTGTTCCCGACAAGTCGGGCGGCGATCATTCATCTAGGGCGACGGTCTCCCGCCGCCTCAAGCAACCTACCCGGGAGCCTCGAGCGGGCCGCTCTCAAACGCTCCTCTATTGGGTCTTGCTCCGGATGGGGTTTACCTGGCTTCCCACGTTGCCGCGAGAACCGGTGAGCTCTTACCTCACCGTTTCACCCTTACCTCCGGAAACCCGGAGGCGGTCTGCTTTCTGTTGCACTTGCCTTAGGGTTACCCCTACCGGGAGTTACCCGGCATCCTGCCCTTCGGAGTTCGGACTTTCCTCCCGCGCCTGTGGCGCCGGCGATCGCCTTGCCCCCCCGGACAATGCGCGTTATATGACATGTGAAAAAAAAATGCAAGCGTGAAGCCCTGTTCACAACGATCAGCAACAAGTTTCTCTAGGGTTAAATGGCCCCCGGCAGAGCCGGGGGCTTACCACTTATTGGTCAGCCTTCTATCGGCTCAGCAGCCACTTTATTGCCAATTCCTCAGTCTCAATGGCCTTTACGTCAATTTGGGAGCCGGCCCTGATGAAATTCACAAAGTGCAGCCTGAATCCCTTGATTCCGGTCAGTGCAAGCGATTTAACGTAGGGCTCCAGCTTTATCCTCACTTCCTTGTATGCCGCCAATACGTCGGTTGAGGTTTGGGTGTTCTTAATATCCACCAGCATGAGCACAGGTCCTTTTTCGTCTTGGGCCACGGCGACAATGTCGTCCCCAACCCGCCGAAGTTCCCTGGCGTATTCATGAGCTTCCAGATTGTGAAGCTCGATACGGAGAATGCGGACACCCTGGTGTTCTACCCATTTGAGCCTTTCGTTGATTGTTTCAGCCACCGTAACTCTCCTTTGCTGTTTGCCGGGTTCGATCTCTTAGAAACACGAATTCAGCCATACGGCTCACCTCGTTTGTCCGAGACTCCGAATCGTGTCGCCTGGTCCCTCAAATGCTACAATCCCCCGCATTTCGTAAGATTATCGTCATTTTCACCGTGTATCAAGATATCCCATCCGCCTCCCGCCGGTCAACACGCGGGACACGGGGACTTGCCGCCATTATTGTGTTCCGTTGTGGCTCGATTTCGTGTCATGAGCGTTCCTATGACGTGTGCTGCGCGAATTTGTTGGCGCCGTTTATCCGGAAATCCCTCACCCCAGCCCTCTCCCAGAGGGCTTACACTGGGACACACGTAACACCGCGGGCGCCGCTAGTATTCTGTCGTCCCTCCGGGACTCTCAGACAGGGTTAGAGTGGATTGAGGAACCCGGCGCTGAAGCACCGGGCTACTTTCTAGTGTCCCTACGGGACACCTCTTCATGCCCCGT
>Ga0190284_1001078_pt1 | contig 12697 bp, 10 predicted proteins | sample 48691812_MG_FD_161668 | JGI IMG/M metagenome (GOLD analysis project Ga0190284, IMG submission 161668) | Hydrothermal vent microbial mat bacterial communities from Southern Trench, Guaymas Basin, Mexico - 4869-18-1-2_MG | ecosystem: Environmental > Aquatic > Marine > Hydrothermal vents >...
GATCGACTCCGGGTGGTACTGCACCCCCTGTACGTCCAGCTCGCGGTGGCGGATGCCCATGATCTCATCCCTGCTGCCATCGTCAAGCTGGGTCCAGGCGGTGATCTCCAGGCAGTCGGGCAGGCTGTCCTTCTCGACCACCAGCGAGTGGTAGCGGGTGGCCTGGTAGGGATTGGCCAAGCCGCTGAAGATGCCTTTGTCGCTGTGGTAGATGGGCGAGGTCTTGCCGTGCATCACCGCCCGGGCATGGACGATGCGCCCGCCGAAGGCCTCGCCGATGGACTGGTGGCCCAGGCAGACCCCCAGAATAGGGATCTGGCCGGCGAAACGCTCGATGGCGGCCACCGAGATGCCGGCCTGCTTCGGGGTGCAGGGGCCCGGTGAGATGACCAGCTGTTCCGGCTGCATCCCGGCGATCTGGTCCAGTTCGATCTGATCGTTGCGAAACACCCGCACCTCCACCCCCAGTTCACCGAAATACTGCACCAGGTTGTAGGTGAAGGAGTCGTAGTTGTCGATCATCAGCAGCATGGTTGTTCCTCACCCTCGCAACCATTCTCCTGCAGACCGGCCTCGGCCAGTTCCACCGCGCGGAAGATGGCGCGACCCTTGTTCATGGTCTCTTCCCATTCCAGCTGCGGCTGGGAGTCGGCGACGATGCCGGCGCCGGCCTGGATGTGCAGGGTACCCTCCTTGATCACGGCCGTGCGGATAGCGATGGCGGTGTCCATGTTGCCGTTCCAGGACAGGTAGCCGACGGCGCCGGCATAGACCCCCCGCTTCACCGGCTCCAGTTCGTCGATGATCTCCATGGCGCGTATCTTGGGGGCGCCGCTGACGGTGCCGGCGGGGAAGGTGGCGCGCAGCACGTCGATGGCCGACATGCCCTCCATCAGCTCACCGGTGACATTGGAGACGATGTGCATGACGTGGGAGTAGCGTTCCACGATCATCTTGTCGGTCAGTCTCACGCTGCCGATCCTGGCGACCCGGCCGGCGTCGTTGCGCCCCAGATCGATCAGCATCAGGTGCTCGGCCAGCTCCTTGGGGTCGGCCAGCAATTCCTGCTCCAGGGCCTGGTCTTCTTCCTCGGTGCGGCCGCGGCGGCGGGTGCCGGCGATGGGGCGTACCGTCACCTCCCCGTCTTCCAGCCGGGTAAGGATCTCTGGTGACGAGCCGACGATGTGGAAATCCCCCAGGTTGAGAAAATACATATAGGGGGACGGGTTGAGGCCGCGCAGCGCGCGGTACAGGTCCAGCGGCGGGGCGGTGTAGGGGATGGAGAGGCGTTGGGACAACACCACCTGCATGCAGTCGCCGTCCAGGATATAGGCCTTGGTTCGTGCCACCGCCTGCTTGAAGCCCGCCTCGGTGAATCCGGAAATGAAATCGGATTCGTTGATTCGGTTGCCGGCCCGGGCCGGCCGCTGCGGCAGCGCATCGCGCATGCGTTTTACCACCTCATGCAGGCGTCGGCGGCCGGACTCGAAAGTTCCTCCCCGGGTGGGGTCCACGTGCACGATCACGTACAGCCGACCGCGCAGGTTGTCGAACACCACCACCTCATCGGAGACCAGCAGCTGGATGTCCGGGTTGCCGATCAGGTCCGGGTTGGGGCAGTCGGCCAGCCGTGGCTCGATATAGCGGATGGTGTCGTAGCCGAAGTAACCTACCAGGCCGCCGGTGAAACGGGGCAGGTCCTGGTGGGTGGCCACTCGATAGCGCTTCTGGAAGGCTTCGATGAAGGCGAGGGGGTCTTCGCTGTCGAGCTGCTCCACGATCTCCCCATCGGTCTCGATCGTGATATGACTGCCGTGCACTTTCAGCTGGCTGCGGCAGGGCAGGCCGATGATGGAGTAGCGCCCCCACTTCTCGCCGCCCTGCACCGATTCGAACAGATAGGAGTTGGGGCCGTCGGCCAGTTTCATATAGACGCTGAGGGGGGTGTCCAGGTCGGCCAGGACCTCGCACATCAGCGGTATACGATTATGGCCCTGATCGGCCAGCTCGTCGAATTGTTCCGGAGTCATGATGCTCTCCACAGGGGGTGATCGGGTCAGGTTTTGGGGTGAGTCAGGGCCTCACCAGCGCCATCGGGTGCCTGTCCGGATCGTCCTTGAAGAGGAGGGAGATTTTCATGATGGGGCTAAAGATAATCGAAAACGGGTTGCGATGCACCCTGGATACACCGCAGCTGGTGGAATAGCGGGTGTAGATCGGCCTGAAGGCCGACCTACGGTGTGCACGTGTCTATCGGGCGGGCCTGCCCGGAGGCGTCACCCGGCAATGCGATCAGATCAGCCCCTGTAGCTCGACGAAGGAGTCGATCACCGCATCCGGCTCGGCATCGCGGATGTCGTTGCCGTGGTTGTAGCCGTAGCTGACACAGACGATGTCGAAGCCGGCGGCGCGGGCCGCCTTCACATCGCTGACTGAGTCACCCAGCATCATCGACTGTTCTGGTGGAATGCCGAAGTGCTCGCAGGCGTGCAGCAGGGGCATCGGGTCCGGCTTCTTCTTCGGCAGGCTGTCGCCGCTGATGGTGATCTGGAAGAAACGGGCCAGGCCCAGGGCCTGGAGCAGCGGCTCGGTGAACTGAGCCGCCTTGTTGGTGATGCAGCCCAGGGTGAAGCCGGTGGATGACAACCACTCCAGGCCTTCCTGCACTCCCGGGTAAGGCCGGGAACGCTCGCCGTTATGCCTCGCATAGAGTTCCAGGAACACCGGGTAGGCGCGCTCGAACTCCGCTTCCTCCGGTTCTCCGTCCAGCGAGCCGGTCAGGGCGCGGCGCACCAGCCGTTCCACCCCATTGCCGACCCAGTCACGCACCCGCTCCTCGCCCCAGGGTTGGCGGCCGATGGCCTGCATCATGCCGTCCACGCTGTAGGCCAGGTCCGGCACGCTATCCACCAGGGTGCCGTCGAGATCAATCAGTATCAGTCTTGGTTTTTTCATTTTTGTATCACATTTTCAGGTTCAGTTTGGGAACACAGAGAGCACGGAGAAGGCACAGAGCACACAGAGTCTTTCTGTGATTATCCATTGATCAGCCGGTGCAGGCCCTTCTTCAGCAGGCGTTCGTTAAAGTTGATCAACAGCCCCAGTCTGCAGCCGCTCCATTTCAAGTAGGTCAGCAGTTGAGCACTGTGATTGGGCTCGATAGCCTCAACCGCCTTGATTTCCACGACTACGCGATCAGCGACCAGGAAATCGGCACGAAAGGCCTCTTGAATAACATAAGTCTAAGTCATTGATTTTGTTATTCTCTGTTTCATGGCCGCATGGCGGCGTGGGTCGCTTCTCAAAAGAAATTCCTTTGTAACAGATGCCAATGGGCACCTCCTGCTGGAATGTGATCTCCCGCAGAGACATTTCTCTGGCAAGGCAGCGCTGGTATACAGATTCCAGTAGCCCCGGCCCGATCGACCGATGAACTTCGATGGCCGCACCGATGATGTTCTGTGTAACAAGGTTTTCATCCATGAAATCCTCCGTGTGCTCTGTGTCTTCTCTGTGCCCTCTGTGTTCCCTTTCAGTTGTCTGGCTGGCCTGGAAGGTTTGATCAGATCTTGGCCAGCTGGTCGCGCATCTGCTGGATGATGGTGTCGTAGCGGTTGGGGTCTGCGTCCCGGGCGTTGCCGAAGATGCCGGAGCCGGCGACGAAGGTGTCGGCGCCCGCGGCGGCGATCTCGGCGATGTTGTCCACCTTTACGCCGCCGTCGATCTCCAGGCGGATGTCACGCCCTGACTCATCGATCATCTTGCGGCACTGGCGCAGCTTGTCCAGGGCGCCGGGGATGAAACTCTGGCCACCGAAGCCGGGGTTCACCGACATGATCAGGATCATGTCGATCTTGTCCATTTCATAACGCAGGTAGTCCAGTGAGGTGGCGGGGTTGAACACCAGCCCGGCCTTGCAGCCCTCATCGTGGATCAACTGCAGGGAGCGGTCGACGTGTTCGCTGGCCTCCGGATGGAAGGTGATGTAGGTGGCGCCGGCCTTGGCGAAGTCGGGGATGATGCGGTCCACCGGCTTGACCATCATGTGTACGTCGATGGGGGCGGTCACGCCATGCTTGCGCAGGGCATCGCAGAGCAGGGGGCCGATGGTCAGATTGGGCACGTAGTGATTGTCCATGACATCGAAGTGGACGATGTCGGCACCGGCGGCCAGCACCTTGTCCACCTCGTCGCCCAGCTTGGCGAAATCGGCTGAAAGGATGGAGGGTGCGATCTGGAAATCTGCCATGATGGTTCTCCTTGGAGCGGGGCGTCTTGTCTGAATCATATAAGAATATTCTACTTTAACTGAATCGGGCTTCAGTTTCACCCGTAGGCCGGTGTATGGTTTTCCATTGCAGGATGATTCGGGAATAAATGAGATATGAGACTGATCTGGGGCATGGTTCTAACGGTATTGGCCACGGCAGGGTATGCCTCCGATCTGCTGCGTGAGCAGCGCATCGTGAATGAGATCATCGATGGCATCGTGGTGGGCGAGCCGGTCTGGCTGCAGGCCGGAAAGCTGAGGTTCCTGGCAATCCATGCGGAGGCGGAACGGGCCGATGTCCGGGGCGGGGCGATTATCCTGCATGGCCGGGACGCCAATCCCACCTGGGTCGATGTGGTGCAGCCGCTGCGTGTCGGGCTGCCGGCCGCGGGCTGGGAGACCCTGTCCCTGCAGCTGCCGGTGGCCGCGGCGGATGCGCTGGGTGCAGCCTCCGCCGACCTGATCCCCGAGGCGTTTCCACGGATTGCCGCAGCCATTGACTTCTTTCGCCAGCGCGGGATCGTCAACCTGGTCCTGATCGGACACAGCCTAGGGGCGAGAATGGCCGTCGAATACGTTGCCGCCGAGAAGCCGCCAGAGGTGCGGGCGCTGGTGGCGATAGGGCTTTCCGCCGGGCGTGATCGCGACCGGGGCACGCTGGCGGCCCTGCAGCAGATTCGTCGACCGCTGCTCGATATCTACGGCAGCCGGGACATCGCCGGCGTTCTATCCAGTGCGCCGTTGCGGGCGGCGGCCAGCCGGCGGGCGGGAAACAGCGCTTATCGCCAACTGGAAATGGCAGGAGCCGATCACTTCTTTCGCGGCTTGGACGATACCCTGATCTCCCGGGTGCGATCCTGGATGGCCAGGGTGGCACCGGAGGAGGCGCTTCCGGTGAAAAGGGAGGATCCTTCGGAATAGACGAATTCCCGCCAGTCTGCACCCGGGCAGTGCAAAATGCAGCCGGTATCCGGGTAAAGCGGATTTTTTGTTGCAGAGCGTCCCGCGCCGGACTAGAGTCTATAGCGTTTGCACCGGATTGCCGCCCATAGGCCCCGGTAGCAATTGAGCTGTCAAACTAACAAACGTAGTAAAGACGAAGGAGAACAGTGCCCAGTGCCGAGCGGTCCTGTCGCCGAATTGGCTGCTGTTTATCTGCTAAAATATATACCGTATATCCATAATAAATAACCAATTCAGAATATAAATCTTAAAGAGATTAGAGGAAAAGTCACATGAAGAAGATTCATGCTATCGCTTCTGTTGTTGCACTCTGCGCCGCCGTCGGTACCGCTCAGGCGGGCAGCACCCTGGATGCAGTCAAGAAGAAGGGTTTCGTACAGTGTGGTGTCAATACCGGCGTTCCAGGATTTGCCGGCGCTGATGACAAGGGCAACTGGAAGGGGCTCGATGTGGACGTCTGTCGTGCCGTGGCCGCTGCTGTGTTCGGCGATGCCGACAAGGTAAAATATACACCGCTGACTGCCAAGGAGCGCTTCACTGCGCTGCAGTCCGGTGAGATCGACGTGCTGTCCCGCAACACCACCTGGACCCTGACCCGCGACTCGTCTCTCGGACTCAATTTCGCTGGCGTAAATTATTATGATGGCCAGGGTTTCCTGGTACAGAATAGCCTGGGCGTGAAGAGTGCCCTGGAACTGGACGGCGCCTCCTTCTGCATCCAGGCCGGTACCACCACCGAGCTCAATCTGGCCGACTATTTCCGAGCCAACAACATGTCCTACACGCCTATCACCTTCGATAAGTCTTCGGAGACTGCACAGGCGTTCGATGCCGGCCGCTGCGATGCGCTTACTTCGGATCAGTCTCAGCTCTACGCCCTGCGCATCCAGCTGAAGAACCCGGATGCCGCCATGGTGCTGCCAGAAGTAATCTCCAAGGAACCGCTGGGCCCGGTTGTGCGTCAGGGTGACGACGCCTGGTTCAATATCGTGCGCTGGTCCCTGTTTGCCATGCTCAACGCAGAAGAGCTGGGCGTCTCTTCCAAGAACGTGGACAAACTGGCCGCCAGCAGCAAGGATCCCAATATTCGTCGCCTGCTCGGCCTGGAAGGCATCAAGGGCAAGGGCCTGGGACTGCGTGACAACTGGGCGGCCAACATCATCAAACAGGTGGGCAATTATTCCGAGTCGTTCGAGCGCAACGTGGGCATGGACAGCCCGCTGAAGATCGCCCGCGGCCTGAATGCCCTGTGGAGCAAAGGCGGCATCCAGTATGCTCCGCCGATCCGTTAATACCTGAGGTCTGATCCGGGTCCACGGGTTGCCGTGGACCCGCTCATCATTGTACTGGCAGGCAGGGCGCCGGGAGCGACCGACCTACAGGGATGTAGAAGTGTTGCGGGAGGCAGGACGCCGGGAGCGACCGACCTACAGGTGCGTCATTTGTGTGGCTGCCCGCCAGTATGATCTCCCTTACTATTCTGCAGATGCCGCGGAACCAGGTTGTTCCCTGCCCGGGATAAGCGGGCGTCTCAACAGACAGATTGAATGGCTATGGCGGCAAAGCAGCAGGCACATTCCGCACCCTCCAAGGCGGCGCTCTGGCGACGACCGATATTCCGCTCCGTGCTGTTCCAGGCACTGCTGATTCTGGGCGTTATCTCCTTCGGCTATTATCTGTTCAACAACACGCTCCAAAACCTGGAGCAACGAGGTATCAGCACCGGTTTTGGTTTCCTCTCCCAGGAGGCCGGTTTCGGGGTCGTCATGTCCCTGATCCCGTTCAGCGAAGTCAGCAGCTACTGGGACACCTTCATTGTCGGCCTGCTGAATACCCTGCTGGTCTCCATTCTGGGTATCATTTTCGCCACTGCCATTGGATTTCTCATGGGGGTGGCACGCCTCTCCCGCAACTGGCTGATCGCCAAACTGGCGGCGGTCTATATCGAGACCTTCCGCAACATCCCGCTGCTGCTGCAGATCATGTTCTGGTATTTCGCGGTGCTGCAGCCATTGCCTGGGCCACGGCAGAGTATCAATGTTACGGATATGCTGTTCCTCAATAACCGGGGTCTGTATCTGCCGGCGCCGGTGTTCGAGCCCGGTTTCGGCTGGGTAATGGCGGCCCTCGGTGCGGCCATCGTAATCGTCGTGTTGATGGTGCGCTGGATGCACCGGCAGCAGGAAGAGACCGGCAAGATATACCATACGGTGTATGCCTCACTGGCCATCCTAATTGGCCTGCCACTGCTGATGTTTCTGTTCGCCGGTTCCCCACTGGCATGGGATTTCCCGGCCCTGAAAGGCTTCAACTTCAAGGGCGGCATGGTGATGATCCCCGAGCTGGCGGCCCTGCTGCTGGCGCTGAGCATCTACACCGGCACCTTCATCGCCGAGGCGGTGCGCTCCGGTATCCTGGCCGTCAGCCATGGCCAGACCGAGGCCGCCTATGCGCTGGGGCTGCGGCCGGGTGTGACCCTGCGGCTGGTGGTGATCCCCCAGGCGATGCGGGTGATCATCCCCCAGCTGACCAGCCAGTACCTGAACCTGACCAAAAACTCCTCGCTGGCCACAGCGGTGGGCTACCCGGACCTGGTCGCCGTGTTCGCCGGTACCACCCTGAATCAGACCGGGCAGGCGGTCGAGGTGATCGCCATGACCATGGCGGTCTATCTGATCATCAGCCTGAGCATCTCCATGTTCATGAACTGGTACAACAAACGTAAGCAGCTGGTGGAAAGATAATCATGTCCGTGCATACACCCGCCCCGGATCTCCCGCCACCGTCCACCGAGGTAGGTGTGATCGGCTGGCTGCGCCAGAACCTGTTCTCCTCCTGGCTCAACAGCTTTTGGACCCTGCTGGCGATCTACATCATCTACCTGACCATCCCACCCCTGGTCAGCTGGGCCTTGCTCGACGCCAACTGGTTTGGGAGCGACCGGACCAGCTGTGATGCCAATCCGGACGGTGCCTGCTGGGTGTTCATCAACGTCCGTTTCAGCCAGTTCATGTATGGTTTCTACCCGGCGTCGGAATACTGGCGCATTGACCTGGCAGGTATCCTGCTGGTGGCCATGATGGTGCCCCTGTTCCTGCAGCGTTTTCGCTACAAGGCGTGGCTGGCGGCCGCCATCCTGTTGGTCTATCCGGTGATCGCCTTCCAGCTGTTCTCCGGCGGCCTGTTCGGGCTGTTGCCGGTGGAGACCACCCGCTGGGGCGGCCTGATGCTGACTCTGGTACTTTCCGGCGTGGGCATCGTCGCCTCCCTGCCCATCGGCATCGTACTGGCTCTGGGGCGGCGCTCCAAGATGCCCATCGTCAGGTCGGTCAGTGTGGTGTTTATCGAGCTGTGGCGTGGCGTACCCTTGATTACGGTGCTGTTCATGGCATCGGTGATGCTGCCGCTGTTCCTGCCGGAAGGGACCCATTTCGACAAACTGCTGCGCGCCATGATCGGCATCGTCCTGTTTCAATCCGCATACATGGCCGAGGTGGTGCGCGGTGGCCTGCAGGCGATCCCCAAGGGTCAATTCGAGGCCGCCGAGGCCCTCGGCCTGAGCTATTGGAAGAGCATGGGGCTGATTATTCTGCCCCAGGCCCTGAAGATGGTGATCCCGGGGATTGTCAACACCTTCATCGCCCTGTTCAAGGACACCACCCTGGTGCTGATCATCGGGCTGTTCGATCTTCTGGCGATGATCCAGGCCGGGTTTACCGACACCAAATGGCTTGGCTTTGCCATCGAGGGTTATGTGTTTGCCGCACTGATCTACTGGATATTCTGCTTCAGCATGTCCCGCTACAGCCAGTCTTTAGAGAAGAAGCTGCATACCGGGCACGCACGATAGGCCCAGACCCTGGCGAACGCCGGTCTTTTCATCGTCCGCTGCTGCTGCGACCAAGAGTTGGAGAAAAAAATGTCTGAATCCGATACCAATAGCGCCAAGATGGCGGTCTCAGATGATGTCATGATCGACATCCGCGGCATGCACAAATGGTATGGCGAGTTTCATGTGCTGAAGGATATCAACCTGACCATCAATAAGGGCGAGCGTATCGTCATCTGCGGCCCTTCCGGATCGGGCAAGTCGACCCTGATCCGCTGCATCAACCGGCTGGAGGAACACCAGCGTGGTGACATCGTGGTCGATGGCGTGGAATTGACCGACGACGTCAAGCACATCGACCAGATCCGCAAGGAGGTGGGCATGGTGTTTCAGCACTTCAACCTGTTCCCTCATCTGACGGTGCTGGAAAACTGCAGCCTGGCACTGATCTGGGTGCGCAAGATGCCGCGCCGCAAGGCCGAGGAGATCGCTATGCATTACCTGGAGAAGGTGAAGATCCCGGAGCAGGCAAAGAAGTATCCGGGGCAGCTCTCCGGCGGTCAGCAGCAGCGTGTGGCGATTGCCCGCAGCCTGTGCATGAGCCCCAGCATCATGCTGTTCGACGAGCCCACCTCGGCGCTGGATCCGGAGATGATCAAGGAGGTGCTGGACACCATGATCCAACTGGCGGAGAGCGGTATGACCATGATCGTGGTTACCCATGAGATGGGTTTTGCAAAGACCGTCGCCAACCGGGTGATCTTCATGGATGACGGTGAGATTATCGAGGAAAACGAGCCGGAAGAGTTCTTCACCAATCCCCAGTCCGATCGCACCAAGCTGTTCCTCAGTCAGATTATGTAGGGAGCGGGTAGGGCGATATCCTTGACCACTGACCACTGACCACTGACCACTGACTCCTCACTCCCCGGCAATGGTCATCGGCTCCATCAGCCAGGAGCCGGTGCGGGTGCTGCCGCGGCGCTCTTCATCACGGCCCACAGCCACCAGGCCGGTGAACATCTGCTTCAGGTTGCCGGCGATGGTGATCTCCTCCACTGGATACTGGATTTCACCGTTCTCGACCCAGAAGCCGCTGGCCCCCCGGGAATAATCACCGGTCACCATGTTCAGGCCGCTGCCCATCATTTCAGTTACCAGCAGGCCCTCACCCATCAGCGCCAGCAGGCCGTCCAGGTCCTGCTCTCCCGGCTCGATAGCCAGATTACGCACGCCGCCGGCGTTACCGGTGCTCTGCATCCCCAGGCGGCAGGCCGAGTAGCTGCCCAGGACATAACTCTCGAGGATGCCATTGGTTACGAAATCCTTGGCCCCAGTGGCCACCCCTTCGCTGTCGAACGGGGCACTGGACAGGCCGCGCCGGAGCAACGGTTCTTCGTGGATGCGGACGAAGTCCGGAAACAGGGGCTGCCCCAGCTGATCCAGCAGGAACGAGGAGCGGCGATACAGGGAAGAGCCGCTGATGGCGCCAATCAGACTGCGCAGCAGGCTGACGGCCATTTCCGCCTGGAAGATCACCGGTGCCTGACGGGTGCTGAGGCGCCGTGCGCCGAGCCGCGCCAGGGTGCGCTCACCGGCCTTTCGGCCCACCTGCTCGGGGTCTTCCAGATCTTCCTGTGCCCGGGCCGAGGTGTACCAGTAGTCGCGCTGCATGGTGTCACCCTGCTGGCCCACCACGGCACAGCTGATGCTGTGGCGGCTGCTCGGGTAGCCACCGATGAAGCCGTGGCTGTTGCCGTAGACCTGTAGTCCGCTATGGCTGTCCAGGGTGGCGCCATCGGAGTTGTTGATGCGCGGGTCCACCTCCCGCGCCGCGGCTTCACAGCGTATACCCAGCTCGATGGCCTGTTCGGCGCTCACTCCCCAGGGGTGGTGCAGATCCAGGTCCGGTATCTGCCCGGCCATGCGTTCAGGATCGGCCAGTCCGGCACAGGGGTCCTCGGTAGTGAAGCGGGCGATATTGCAGGCCGCCCGCACGGTCTCGCGAATGGCATCGGGGCTGAAATCGGAGGTGCTGGCCGAGGCCTTGCGATGGCCGAAGTAGACGGTGATGCCAATGCCCTGGTCACGTGTATGCTCGATGGTCTCGACCTCTCCCATGCGCACATTGACCGACAGCCCGGCGTCCTGGCTGACGCCGGCCTCTGCTGCGCTGGCGCCTTGCTGTTTCGCCTCCAGCAGCAGATCCTCCACCAGTTGTGCGAGCCTCGCCTGCTGCTCGCTTGTATCGCCCACAGCGGGTTGGCGGGTGGTACTGGCGATGTCTGATTTATGCATGGGTGCCACCTACCGTCAGGTCATCGATCTTCAGGGTCGGCTGGCCAACGCCTACCGGGACACTCTGGCCCTCCTTGCCGCAGGTGCCGACGCCGGCATCCAGCTGCAGGTCGTTGCCGACCATGCTGACCCGGGTGAGGACATCCGGGCCGTTGCCGATCAGCGTCGCCCCCTTCACCGGGCGTGTTACCTTGCCGTTCTCGATCAGATAGGCCTCGCTGGCGGAGAACACGAACTTGCCGGAAGTGATGTCCACTTGGCCACCGCCGAAATTGACAGCATAGAGACCTTTGCCAACAGAGGCGATGATCTCCTCCGGATCCCGGTCACCGGGCAGCATATAGGTGTTGGTCATGCGTGGGAGGGGCAGGTGGGCGTAGGATTCACGGCGGCCGTTACCGGTGGATTCACCACCCATCAGCCGGGCATTCAGACGGTCCTGCATATAACCTTTCAGGGTCCCATTCTCGATCAGCGTGGTGTATTGCCCCGGCGTGCCCTCGTCGTCCACGCTGAGGGAGCCGCGCCGGCCCACCAGGGTGGCGTCGTCCACCACCGTACAGCCTGCAGCGGCTACCCGTTCACCGATGCGGCCGGCAAAGGCCGAGGTTCCCTTGCGGTTGAAGTCGCCCTCCAGGCCGTGGCCGATGGCCTCGTGCAGCAGGATGCCTGGCCAGCCGGCGCCCAGCACCACCGGCATGCTGCCGGCCGGTGCCGCTTCGGCATCCAGGTTCACCAGCGCCTGGCGCACCGCTTCCCGGGCGTACTCCAGGGCCCGGTCCTGATCGAGCAGGAAGCTGTAGGACTGGCGGGCGCCGCCACCGCTGCTGCCCTGCTCACGGCGTCCCTGCTCTTCTACGATGACGTGCACGTTGCAGCGCACCAGGGGGCGGACGTCACCGGTCAGTGAGCCATCACTGCCAACGATGAGGACGATGTCATGGGCAGCCACCAGGCTGGCAATGACCTGGGAGACCCGAGGATCCTGCCGACGCGCCTCCTGGTCCAGACGGTTCAGCAGCTCCACCTTTTCATTCTCATTGAGGCTCTCCAGGGGGTTGACAGGCTCGTAGAAGCGGGGGGTTCCCTGCGCCGGTTGTACCCGGATCCTTCCTTCGCCGCCGCTGCGGGCGATGGCGCGGGCGTTGCGGCTGGCCTCGATCAGCGTCGGCAGATGGATCTCGTCACTGTAAGCGAAGCCGGTCTTCTCGCCGCTGATGGCCCGCACTCCCACCCCTTGTTCGATGTTGTAAGAGCCTTCACGGATGATGCCATCCTCAAGCACCCAGGACTCGAGCCGGCTGGATTGAAAATAGAGGTCTGCGGTATCGATCTCG
>Ga0190284_1001079_pt1 | contig 12696 bp, 11 predicted proteins | sample 48691812_MG_FD_161668 | JGI IMG/M metagenome (GOLD analysis project Ga0190284, IMG submission 161668) | Hydrothermal vent microbial mat bacterial communities from Southern Trench, Guaymas Basin, Mexico - 4869-18-1-2_MG | ecosystem: Environmental > Aquatic > Marine > Hydrothermal vents >...
CCGGTTCCCCCCAGGATTGGGGGGTCAGGGGGGCCGATTTTCGTTCCTACGGGGTGCGCTTTGCGCATGGGCAACTCGCTCGAAAATAGCCCCCCCTCAATCCCCCGGCTGCGCCGGACTATAGCCCCCGCTGCGCTACGCTGGCAGAGGGGAGGGGCGGGGAGGGTGCCCCGCTCAGATTAAAAGCCTCTACCACACAGTCACGATGGGCAAATCTCGCATCGTGACCAGGCCCGGCGCGGCCTCTTTCACGCGGCGGATGGCGTTGACGGCGATGGCTACCGTGGCGATGTCGCCGTTGGTGCCCTTGAGCTCGACTTCCAGGTTCGGCCGGCCGGTGATCTTGATGGTGTCTCCCTCGTCTCTTGCTTCCAGCGCGGCGACGAACGTAAAGGTCATGAACTCGCCCTCGTCAGTGTAGGCCTGGGCCAGCTGCTTGAGGCCGATCACCTGACCGGGTTGCACCTCAAAGTAATCCGTCTTGACCAGCCGGTCGGCCACCACCGGCTCGACGCTCGACTCGTAGCGGGCCAGCTTTTTGCCCAGCGTGTGGAACACCATGCCCACGGACTCGGGCAAGCCCACGTGGCCCATGCGGCCGGCGGCCATCTTGGCCTCAAAGTCGGCCACCGTCATGCCAGAGCCGATCTTGGCCTGGAACGGCCCGCGCCGGGTAGAGGCATTGACGACTCGCGTCACGTCAATGCGATCCACTCGCTGGCAGATAGCCGTCAGTTGGAGGGGCAGTGAATCCATGATAAAACCGGGGTTCACGCCGGTGGCCAGCACGGTTTTGCCGGCGCGTTTGGCCACGGCGTCAATCGCGGCGGCCTCTGCAGGGTGAGCCAGCCAGGGGAAGGAAAGCTCCTCGGCCGTGGAAACGACGTCCAGTCCGGCCTCCAGGATCTCGATGATCTGGGTCTTGAACAGGTCAAAGTAGGAACTGGTCGTGTGCAGCACGACGTCGGCCTCGGTGCGGGCCAGGACTTGGGCCAGCTTTTCGTCCACGGCCAAGCCCAGGGGACGGTCCAGGCCGATGACTTTGCCGACGTCCTTGCCGACCTTGGGCGGGTCAATATCAACGCCACCGACCAACTCTAGTCCCGTGCGCTCCACGACGTGACGTGCCACGGCGCTGCCGATGGGGCCGAGTCCATACTGGATTGTGCGAATTTTGTCCGACATAGCTGATCGTTCCTCCTTCCAAGATTCAAGGTTTATGGGCCTGCGATTCTCGCCCAGTGGCAAAGGGCGAATCACAAGTACGCTTTGAGGCAACGTGCCGCCCAGCCGCAGGCCTCACCCAGATTCAGAGCCTGTTCTCTCAGAGTGACGCCGCATACGGCGGGGTCGAATAGATCATCAGGTGTATCGAGTTGGCAATCGTATTGGTAAGGAAAGTGGAGCATGACCAGCGAGCTGCCCGGTATCACGTCGCTGCCATAGCTCGTGCAGCGGGCGAGGATACCTTGCTGTGCAAAGGCTGTTTCCATCGTTTGCCGGGTCTTGGCACCCAACTCGGCTAACCGAGGATAGATCTCTTCCTCGTGCTCGACCAGGTACGTCATGACCGTTTTGGCGGCCAGCAGCGAATGCGAGCCTTCAGACCAGCGGCATTGAAGGCAATGGCGTCCAAGTCAATCTTTGTCCTGATGTCCCCAATGCAAAAGCCCCCTGTGCCAAGACGAGGAGGCTATCTCTTGCATTTTGATCATCCCTGGCGACTCGGCCTCCCAGATAGGCTTTCTTCACCTCTGGATCAGCGGCCAGTTCAGCCGATGTCCCTTCCAAAACATCGGCATATGGGCCGCCTGAAGGCTCGACTCCAGGATTGCAAGTCCAAAAGGCAGTGGTGACCAGGTACAGGCGGGCTGCGCTCTGCGCGTGAGGGTTTACTTCCCAATCCCTCCCCCCATGTAGACGCGCGCTACACGTGGCAACAGGCTAGTGGTCACCTCATAGTTGATCGTCTCGGCCCAGCGAGCGACCTCCTCGGCCGGGATGTGCCCCGCCCCCTGCCGCCCGATCAGCACCACCACGTCGTGCAACTGGACGGCCGGGATGTGGCTGACGTCCACGACGAACTGGTCCATGCACACGCGCCCGACGATGGGCGCCCGCCGTCCGTGGATCAGAACCGCACCCCGATTGGAGAGGATACGATGGTAGCCATCGCCATAACCGACAGGGACGAGCGCCACGCGCATGGGCTCGTCAGTGATACAAGTGCGGCCGTAACTGATGCTGGACCCGGCGGGCAGCGTGCGCACGCGGACTAGCCGGCTCTTGAGGGTCAGGGCCGGGCGCAGTGGAACGGCCGGCTCCACCTCGTCCGAAGGACGCAGTCCATACAGGGCGATACCGCAGCGCACCATGTCCAGCGCCATCTCTGGCAGATCGAGAGCGGCGGCGCTGTTGGATACGTGCTTCAGGGGAAAGGTAAAGCCTGCCGTTTTCAGTTGCTGCACCACGTCCATATAGATGCTGAACTGGTGGCGAGTAAAAGTCTTATCTGCCAGGTCGGCTATGGCATAGTGGGTGTACAGGCCCTCCAGCGCCAGGCCCGGCAGCCCGCTCAGGAAGCGCACCAAGTCCGGCACCTCGGCAGGCAGGAGGCCGTAGCGGCCCATGCCGGTGTCCACCTTGACGTGGACGGGCAGCACCTTGCCCTGGGCCACAGCCGCCGCCGACAATGCCTCGGCCTGAGGCCGGCTGTTGACCGTGGGGGTCAAGCCCCAGCGCACGACGCGCTCCGACTCGGCGGGCAGGGTATAGCCCATGATGAGAATGGGAGCGGTGATGCCCGCCTGGCATAGTTGCACGCCCTCCAGGGTGCGATGCACCGCCAGACGGGTCGCGCCGCCCTCCATGGCCGCCCGCGCCACCGGCACCGCCCCGTGGCCATAGGCATTGGCCTTGACAGTGGCCATCAACTCTGCTTTCCCCCCGGCGTGGGCCTTCAGACCAGCGGCATTGAAGGCAATGGCGTCCAGGTCGATCTCCGCCCAGGTCAGAACGTCATCCAGTTCCATGTTCGCTCTCCTCAGGCACGAGGCTCAACATCTCACGCAAAAGCCCCCTGCGCTCAAGACGAGGGGGCTGGCTCTTGCATCCGGCATCTTGCTTGGTGCCTCACCCGCCCAGATAGGCTTTTTTGACTTCTGGATCAGCGGCCAGTTCCGCTGATGTCCCTTCCAAAACAATGGTTCCCGTCTCCAATACATATCCCCGGCTGGCCAGTTTGAGGGCCATATTGGCGTTCTGTTCCACCAGTAGGACGGTCGTGCCCTGGGCGTTGATCTCCTTGATGGTTTCGAAAATGTCCCGCACCAGGACGGGGGCCAGGCCCATCGAGGGCTCGTCCAGGAGCATTAGCTGGCTCCGGGTCATCAACGCCCGGCCCACGGCCAGCATTTGCTGCTCCCCACCGCTCAGGGTCTCGCCACGCTGACGCTTGCGCTCCTCCAGCCGGGGAAAGATCTCGAACACCCGCTCGAGGTCCTTCTCGATCTGAGCCTTGTCCTTGCGGGCATAGGTTGCCAGTTTGAGGTTTTCCAGCACTGAAAGGTTGCCAAAGATGCGGCGGCCCTCGGGCACCTGAGAGATGCCGAGCTGGCCTACCACCTGGTGGGGCTGGTACCGGAGGAGGTCCTCACCCTGGTACGTGATGCTCCCGCCTGTGACCTTTCCTCCCAGCTCGGCCACGTGGGGGATCTGGCGAGAGATAGTCATCAGGATGGTGGACTTGCCAGCGCCGTTGGCCCCGATGAGGGTCACGATCTCCCCCTCGTCCACGTGGAAAGAGATGCCGTGCAGGGCCTCGATGTTGCCATAGTTCACTTGCAGATCTTTTACCTCAAGCAGCATCAGAACACCTCCTCGCCCAGGTACGCCTCGATCACCTTGGGGTTGTTCTGGATCTCTGCCGGGGTACCCTCGGCAATAGTTTCCCCAAAGTCGATGACCTTGATCCGCTCGCAGATGTTCATGATGACCCGCATCTGGTGCTCGATGATCCAGACGGTCAGGTCAAATTCCTGGCGAATCCGCTGGATGAGCCCCATCAACTCCCCGATCTCGCCGGGGTTCATCCCGGCTGCCGGTTCGTCGAGCAGGACCAGCCGCGGCTCGGTGGCCAGCGCCCGGACGATCTCTACCCGCCGCTGCGCGCCATACGGCATGTTCTTGACCAGTTCTTGGGCCTGCCCCGCCAGGCCGAATGCCGCCAGCAACTCTATGGCCTGCTCTTTGATCTGCCTTTCCTCCTCCTGATACCGCCGGCCGTGCAGGATCGAGTCCAGCAGACTGTACTTGATGCGTGCGGCGTGGGCAACGCAGACGTTGTCCAGCACCGTCATCTCGTTCCACAGGCGGATGGTCTGGAAAGTGCGGGCGATGCCCTGGGCCGTGATCTTGTGCGGTCGCAGGCCAACCAGGTTGTCGCCGTTGAGCCGGACCTCCCCTTCGGTAGGTTTGTACGCGCCGGTGACCAGGTTAAAGATCGTCGTCTTGCCCGCCCCGTTGGGGCCGATCAAGCCGACGAGCTCGCCTTCTTCCAGGTCGAGGTTAAAGTCATAGACAGCCCGCAGCCCTCCGAAGAAATGAGTCAGATTCTTAATCTGAAGCAAGGGCATAACTCTCCTCCTTGGAACCAAAGATCGCCCGCAACCTGGGAAAGACGTCGGTCAGTTCTTTGTTGCCCATGATGCCGGAGGGGCGGACAAGCATCATCACCACGAGCAACAGGGGGATGACCACCCACTTGAACACCCCCAGGGGTCGCAGGATTTCCAGCAACAGGGTAAAGCCAACGGCGCTGATGATAGAGCCGCTGAGGGAGCCCATTCCACCCAGGTAGACCATGACCATGATCTCGGTGGACTTGAGGATGGTAAACGTGCCCGGGTTGATGTACCCGCCGGGCCCGTGGGCGAACAGGCCGCCGGCCAGCCCGGCCAGCCCGCACGACAGCATGAAGGCAATGACCTTGACGCGGCGGGTGTTGACGCTCATCAATTCGGCGGCGATCTCGTCCTCGCGAATGGCCACCACGCCTTTGCCGAGAATGGAGGACACAAAGTTGCGGATGATGATGATGGTGAGGATCATCCCGATGAACGTCCAGATGAGGAGCCACGGCGCGTCAAAGACGCCGTCCATGTTGTTCATCACCCGCTTCATGCCGACAAAGCCCCGTGCCCCGCCAGGAGCAAAGTTTTCCAGAACGCTCTTGATGATATAGTTGACAGCCAGGGTAATGATGGCCAGGTAATCGCCCCGGGTGCGGAAGGAAGGGATGGCGACCAGCAAACCCACCAGGGAGGCAGCGACCCCACCGACGATCAGAATCACAGGGAACAGCGGGATGGCCAGGGCAGCAGGGAGAACCGGCGGGCCGAATACCTTGTCCTCGGCGAACAACCAGACACTCAACAACCCGGCCACGTAAGCGCCCACACCCATAAAGCCGGCGTGCCCGCAAGAGAACTCGCCCATGTAGCCGTTGATCAGATTCAGGCTGACCGTCAGGATGATGTTGATGCCCATATACAACAGGACGAGTTGCCAGTACTCGTTAAAGACACGCAACCAGGAGCCGCCTATGATCGCCACAAAAAGCAGCAGAACCAGCAGCGGCAGGTAGAATTTCCGCATCGTCTTTGTCTTCTCCTCTTACGTGTTACGTATTAGACCTTCTGTCTCCTGGCCACGCCAAAGATGCCGGTCGGCCGGATAGTCAGGATCACCAGCAGAACGGTAAAGGCCACGAGGTCGCGATAGGTGGAGGATAGCCACTCGAGGCCGGGAACGTCGCCCAGGGCGACGACGAAAATCTCGATGAATGCCAGGAGAAAGCCGCCCACCATGGCGCCTCTGACCTCCCCGATCCCGCCTACCACTGCGGCGACAAAGGCCTTCCAGCCAATTAGAATGCCCATATCAAAACCGAGGACGTGATAGGCGGAGCCATACATGACGCCAGCCAGCGCCGCCAACGCGGATCCGATGGCGAAAGTGACGGCGATAATGGCGTTCATGGGCACACCCATCAAGGGCACGGCCACCTTGTCGTAGGAAATAGCCCGCATGGCCAGGCCCATTTTGGTGCGGCGCAGGAACACCTCCAGGCCGATCATCACTACTACGGCCAGCCCGATGACCATGAGCTTGATGTTGGTAAAGCTCACGTTCCCTATGGTATAGATGTGAGTTTCGATCAGCTCCGGGAAGCCGCGATCGGCAGCACCCAGTAGGGACAGGTTCAGGTACTCTAGGAAAATGCCGATCATCAAGGCAGTAATGACCAGGTATAGGCGGGCTGCGCCCCGCTCTCGCAAGGGCCGATAGGCCACTCGCTCAATGCCCACTCCCACCCCTGCCGTCAGGACCATCGAGCCCAGGATGGTCAATATCAGGATCAGCCACGACGCCCACATCGGTAGAGCGGCACCGAAAAAGATGGCGGCGATGCCCAGCAGGAAAGTGGCGATAAAGAAGCCGACATAGGCGCCAACCATAAAGATATCGCCGTGGGCAAAGTTGATCAACAACAGGACACCGTAGACCATGGTGTAGCCCAGGGCGATCAGGGCGTAAAAGCTGCCCCACTGCAAAGCGTTGAGCAAGTGCTGAAGAAAGATGTCTATCGTCATACATGTCTCCTCGGTAAGTAGCCAGTTCGCTCGTCCCAGGCTAAAAGGAGAGGGGTCCGAACGCCCAGACCCCTCTCCTTTCCAAATCATCCCCTCTCTGGGGTAGAAGCGAGAGAGATGTCGAGGGGAAACACTTTAACGCTTTCTTTACGGACAGGCCTGCTTGTGGAATTTGAACTTTCCATCTTGGATCTTGACAATGACCGCGCACTTGATGGGATCACCCTCCGGGGTGAACGACATCTTGCCCGTGATGCCGTCAAAGTCCTTGATCTGGCCCAATTGCTTCATCACGGCCTCGCGGTCCTTGGCCAGATCGCCAGTCAGTCCGCCGGTGTTCTTAACGGCCTGCAGCAGGATGCCCAGGGCATCCCAGGTCAGGGCGGCCACGTCGCCGGGGGTCTCGCCGTACTTGGCCTTGTAGGCGTCGATAAACGTCTTGGTGGCCCCCGTCGCGCCTTCAGCGGCGTAGTGGGTGCTAAAGTACAGCCCCTCGCAGGCATCACCGCACAGCTCCAGGGTCTTGGGGTCGCCCCAGGAGTCCGAACCGACGATGACCTGCGTCAGCCCCAGTTCCTTGGCCTGCTTGACGATCAGCGGCACCTCGTTGTAGTACTGCGGCGTGAACAGCACTTCGGCATCCGAGCCCTTGATCTTGGTCAACTGGGCGCTAAAGTCCGTGTCGCCAGTGGTAAAGCTCTCAAAGGCCACCACCGAGTCCGGGCCATGCAATTTCACCCAAGCGTCGCGAAAGTTCTCCGCCAATCCCTGCGGGTAGTCAGAGCCCACGTCGTACAGCACGGCCGCCTTGGTAAAGTTGAACTCGTCGGTCACAAAGTTGGCCACCACTGGTCCCTGGAAGGGGTCGAGGAAGCAGGCGCGGAAAACCCAGGGCCGGTTCAACGTGGTGTTGGGGTTGGTGGACCAGGGGCTGATCATCGGGGTGCTGTTCTCGTTGGCCACCTCGCCGGTGGGCACAGCTTGCTTGCTGGACTGCGGGCCGACGATGGCCAGCACGCCGTCCTGGGCGATCAACTTGGTGGCCGCCGCCGTGGCCGATTCGGCCTTGGATTCGTTGTCTTCGACGATGATCTCGATCGTGTACTTTTTGCCGCCGACATCCAGGCCGCCGGCGTCGTTGATCTCTTTGGCCTTCATCTCGGCTGCGCGTTGGGACTGGGTCCCAACGTAGGCGATGTCGCCCGTCATGGGCACGTCGAGCCCGATCTTGATCGTGGACACCCCCGGCCCTCCGATATCACACTGGACGGCGGGAACGGCCATGAGCAGGACCAAAAGCAGAAATGTGACTTTCTTCATGTTCATCTCCTCCTGATGAAATTAGTAAGGTGTGTTTTCGTGACGAAATGGGGGAATCTGTACGTCTCTTCCGTGTCGCACCTCCTTTCCCTGTTTCCTGTGGGCCGAGAAATCCGCTCGCTGCCTGGCGTGGGGGCATGGTTGCAGCCATACCGGGCATTGCCCTTTCCTGTCCTGGCAACACTTTCCCGGACAATCTGGGGGAGCCGGTTTCGGTGCGACCAATTGTCGCACATTATAACACAGGGCACGTTTAAAAGTCAATACACCCTATTCCCTGCTGATACTTGGCCTTTTGACGACCGGCGCGCGATCTGTTACAATAGACCACCGACGGCGATCAGCCGTCAGTGGTCGTTGACTGAGAGGACCTGGATGTCGCGCTGTCTCGTCACCCGGTTCATCCTGCTAACCCTGACGCTGTTGCTCGGCGTGGCCGGCTGCGACGCGCCGGGAGGAAACTCTTTACAGACCGCCGCCCCAACCGGGACGCTGGCCTCGGCGCAGGCTGTCACACCCACACCGGCCCTGCCCACCATCCTCGCCACGGTGCCGTTGGGCGATCCCACCGCACAGGGACATGGCCCCAGCGCCGTCGCCGTGGACGAGGCCAGCGGGCGCGTGTACGTGGCCTTGTACGAGAGCAACGCCGTGGGCGTCATCGAGCCCGAGGGCGCGGCCATGACCTTGCTCCCGGTGGGATCGCATCCCCGGGCCTTGGCCCTGAACCCGGCAGCCGGCCGCCTGTTCGTCGCCAACCACGGCGCGGCCAGCGTCACCCTCATCGACGTGCTGCCCAGCCAGCCGGCCCGCGTGGTCAAGACTATCCCAGTGGGCGAGCGCCCGGTTGGCCTGGCGGTGGAGCGCGCCACCGGCCGCGTCTACGTGGCCTGTGAGGGTTCCCGCACGCTGGAAGTGCTGGACGGCGAGAGCGGCGGCATAGTGACCACCATCACCAGCGAGCGCCCGGTGGGTCCCCTGACCGTGGCCGTGGACAGCAAGACCGGCCGCGTATACGCCAGCTATTACAGCACCATCGTGGTCCTGGACACGCAAGATTGGCACGTGCTGGCCGAGTGGGCCGTGGGCAGCAGCAGTTTCCTGATCCTGGACCCGGACGCCGGCCAACTCTACACAGACCGTTACACCACGGAGGAAGGCGCGCACCTGGCGGCGGTGGACTTGGACACCGGCGAGGTCCGGGACACTCTGCAGGTGGGGACCGCGCCGCGCGCCGCCGCTTTGGACCCGGCGACCCGGTTCCTGTTGGTAGCCAACGAGTCGTCGCACGACGTGTCCATCGTGGCCCTGACGCCCTGGCGGGTGCTCACCTCCGCTGATGTGGGGGCCCGGCCGGTGGCAGTAGCCGTGAACGCCCTCACCGGCCGGGCCTACGTGGCCTGCCAGGACGCGAACCACGTGGCCGTGGTGGACGAATCCACACGCAAGATGGAGGCCGCCATTCCCACCGCCATCAGCCCAGCTGACGTGGCCGGCCTGGACAATCGGGCCTACGTGGTGAGCCCCAGCGCCGAACGGGTCTACGTGGTGGACGCATCGCGCGGGCAAGTGGAACAGACCATTCCCGTGGGCCGGTGGCCGGTGGCCGTGGCCGCCGACGAGCGCAGTCACCGCGTCTACGTGGCCAACGCCGGCGCCAAGACCCTGTCCGCCATCGAGCCGACCCGCATGATCGTGGGGGCCACCGTTCCCCTGGGCCTGAGCCCGGCCGACGTGACGGTGGACCCCACCAAGGGCCGCGTATACGCTGGTCAGGCGGTGGTGGACGAGGGAACGCACCAGGTGGTGGGCACCTTTTCGCTGACCGGCCTCACCGTGAACACGCAAGTGTCGGCCGAGCAACTGGCCGTGGACCCGGTGGGGGGATTCCTGTACGTGGTGGCCTGGAACGGCGTCATGGGGTCCAACAGCCGCCGCGTCGTCTATCGGGTGGATACCCTCTCGCTGCGCCAATCGCCGGCCGTGGGGGCCATCGGCGGCGAATACGGCAGCCCGACGGCGCTGGACGTCGACGCGGCCGCCCGGCGCATCTATGTCGTAGCCACGCACCCCCTCCTGGGCCAGACCACGCTGGCGGTCTATGACGCCGACAGCGGCGACTGGGTGGCATCCCTGCCCCTGGCCGTGCGCTGCCGGGCTCTGGCGGTCAATCTCACCACGGGGCACCTGTTCCTGGTCCTGGATGGCTCGCGGCTAGTGGTGCTGGACGCATCCACACTGGGCACGGTGGTTTCTCTGCTCTTGCCGGACGAGGGCAACGCCGTGGCGGTGGACGCTCGCTACAATCGGGTCTACGTGACGCACCCGGGCCAGGGCAGCCTGACCATCGTGGCGGACGTGTCGCTGCCGCCGCCGCCACCGCCGGTCAACCTGGTCCGGCCCACGCCGCCGGCCACACCCACGTATACGCCGTCACCGACCGTGCCCCCGGCGTCGCGCATCCCTCTCACCCCGGGCCGGCAGCAGACGCCGGTCGCGCGCCGCACGCCGGGCCCGGCGTCGGCCTGCATCGGCACGCCGGAGGGGGCGGCCGGCGCGCTGTGGGAAAAGGACGCCCAGGTGCGCCGGCGATTGGGCTGCGCCCTCACGCCACTGCTACCGGTCATCGTCGCCGAACAGCCCTTCGAGCACGGGCTCATGTTCTGGCGCGCCGACATCCGGTACATCTGTGTGGTGTACGAGCACGGTCGGTGGAAGGGATACCAGGAAACGTACAGCGGTGGACCATCCGGCGCGGCCGAGACGCCACCGGCCGGAATGTTCGCGCCGACGAAAGGCTTTGGCCATGTATGGCACACAGAACCCGGCGTGCGGCAGAAACTGGGCTGGGCGCTGGCCCCGGACCGGGGCTACGAGACCGTGATGCAGATATATCAGGGGGGACTGGTGCTCCACGACGACCAGGGGGGGACGCGCATCCTGTTCGACGACGGCACGTGGCGGGAAGTGAAAAGTGATACGTGATGCGTATTGCGTGTTACGTGTTGCGTGACGGTTACGGAACACGAAATACGCTGGAAAGGAAAATCCATTCGTGACGGAAAAACAGACCCCGGCCTCTCAGTGGCCCGAGTACGAGGCCCCTATCTCGCCGGCCCGACAGTCGATGGACCGGCGCTTTCTGGGGGCGATAGACGCTTTCGTGCGTTTTTTCGGCCGGCACTGGCTGGCGTTGGTGAACCTGTTTACCTTCTTGTACGTGGCCGTGCCGGCCCTGGCGCCGCTGTTCCTGCTGGCTGGACTGCCCGGCCCGGCGCAGATGGTGTATGGCCTCTATTACCCCTTATGTCACCAATTGCCTTACCGATCGTTTTTCATCGGCGGCCAAAAGCTCGTGTATACGTATGCGGAACTGTGGCCCTTGCTGGATCATAGCTTCCCACCCGAGTCGCACCGCTGGTTCATCGGCAACCTGGAGCTGGGCTACAAGATCGGGCTGTGCCAACGAGACGTGGGTATCTATGGGGCCATGCTGCTCGCCGGGCTGGTTTTTGCGCTGGTGCGCCGCCGCTACCGGCCACTGGACTGGCGGCTCATGTTGCTGATCGCCGGGTTGCTCACCGTGCCCATGGCCGTGGACGGCACGACCCAGCTCTTTGGCCTGCGAGAGAGCGTGTGGCAGTTGCGGTTGTTCACCGGGGGGCTTTTTGGGGTGGCTTGCGTGTGGTTGCTATACCCGTACATCGAAGAGGGCGCGCGCCAGGCCCGGCACCCACATGCGCATTGGGTGCCCCCGCCACCGCTCGAGTCCTCGCGCAAAGTAGAGTCGCCGCCGGACTCGTAACATGACCCCGATAGTAACCCTCTTCACAGCGCATCGCGGTGGCTGTCAAATCCCGTCCAACAGGTCCAGGAGCCCATCCGGGTACAAGGGAGCCTCCCCGGCCTGGAAATAGGCGATGGACTTCCACACGGCAACCAACTCGCCCCCGTCGTCCTGCCCGATGACCGATTCCACCTCGTACAGGCGCGGGTCGGCAAAGCGCGCCTCGTAGACCAGCACAATTTCGTGACCCGGCTCGCCTTCGTACGCAAAGATGCTCTCGATGGTGCCCAGGTAGGTCAGGTCTGTGATCTCTGCGCCCACCTCCTCTCGTATCTCGCGGACGATGCAATCGCGGCTATGTTCGCCGAATTCTATCGCCCCGCCCAGGGGGCGGTAGAACGGTTCCCCGGTGGACGGACGCCGCCACTCGGCCAGGAAGAGCCGGTCCGCGTCTCGGAACACACATATCGCGATGGGCCGGATGCGGTTGGGTTTCATGGTTCCCCCTTGCGCGCCGCGATCATCACGTACCAGTGGTCGAGGTGCAACTGTCCATCCACCTCCACGAGGTTCAAGGCCGCGCGCTGGGTATCGTTCAATTGGTCAAGCGTCTCGTGGATCTGGCGGACGTTCTCCGGCGACACGCGGTCCGTCAGCGAGGTCAATGGGCGGTGCTTGATGTACGGTTCCACGGCCTCCACCGCAAAGCCCAGCGATTCCAGCGTCTGCTGCCATTCGCCAGGGCGATACTGCCGCACGTGCGACTCGTCGTGATAGCGGTCCAACTGGTTCATGCAAGCGTCCACGAAATCGTCTTCCGGCACGCTGCGGTCGTCGATGACGAGCCGGCCGCCGGCGCGCAGCACCCGGCGCATCTCGCGCAGCGATTGCCGGACGTGGGAAAAGTGGTGGGCGGCCCGGCGGCAGGTGATCAGG
>Ga0190284_1001080_pt1 | contig 12687 bp, 11 predicted proteins | sample 48691812_MG_FD_161668 | JGI IMG/M metagenome (GOLD analysis project Ga0190284, IMG submission 161668) | Hydrothermal vent microbial mat bacterial communities from Southern Trench, Guaymas Basin, Mexico - 4869-18-1-2_MG | ecosystem: Environmental > Aquatic > Marine > Hydrothermal vents >...
TCCATGGCAGGGGCTGGTCGGCGGGTAGTTTGCGGTGGACAATCGCGTCGAAGTCTATGTCCGCAGCTTCTATCGCCTGCTGCCAGATTTCCCAGTTCCAATGTTCGCTCCACGAGTCCATGCGTGCACCGCTCTGCCAAGCCTTGAGGATAACCTGTCCAACCTCGCGCGGGCCACGACAGAGCATCGCCTCGAGCAGCGATTGTTCGATGCGGTGGAACTTCACATTTATCGGCGACCGCCGGGCCAGGTCTATCAGCCTGCTGCGAACCTCGAAGAAATACTCCGCCCGTCGCATCGGCTCCCATTGCATTGGCGTGTGCGGTTTTGGCACGAACCAGGAGACGCTGGCGGTGATAGCTCCGCGATGGCCATCCACATCCCGGCGGGTGTTACTGAGTCTGCGGCAGAGCCAATATATCTGGTCGATGTCCTCGAGGGTCTCGCCGGGCAGCCCGGCCATGAAGTAAACCTTTACGCTTTTGTAGCCCGCCTGCCAGGCTGCCCGCACGCCGGCAAGCATGTCCGCCTCGGTAATATCCTTGCCGATGGAGGCTCGCAGTTCATCCGTCCCAGCCTCAGCTGCGATGGTCAGCCCGCCCTTGCGGACCGCAGCGGTGAGCTTGGGCAGCACTTGCAGTTGGCTGTCCACTCGCAGCGATGGCAGGGATATCGAAACCTTTTGCCCAGTGAACTCGGCGTTGAGACGCTCAATGAGTTCCTCCAGCTGCGGGTAGTCGCTCGTGGATAAACTCAGCAGGGAAATTTCGTTGTACCCCGTAGCTTTCAGCCCAGCCCGGGCAGCGGATATTATATCCTCGACCCCGCGCCGGCGGACGGGCAGCCTGGTGTGGCCTGCCTGGCAGAACTTGCAGAGGTTCGGACAGCCTCTCATAACCTCGATGACGACCCGCTCGTGCACAGCCTCAGCCAGGGGAACCAAAGGCTTGGTCAGGGCGGCGGGCGATGCGTGGGACAAATCCGCTACCGCGGCCCGGGGAATCTCGACTGGCATGTCCGAGCTAGTTGGCGCCACGGCGCCCAGGCCTGGTTTTATGGGCTTGTAGAACTTCGGCACGTAGGCAGAGGGAACCTCGCGGGCGATTCTCGCCAGCCCGTCCGCTCGCGAAAAAGCGTCCCCCGGCGATGCTTGCTTCAGTTGGCCTATGAGTTTCGCCAAGGCTGGGAGGGTCTCCTCGCCGTCGCCTGGCAGGAACACGTCGAAGAAGTTTGCCAACGGCTCGGGCGAGTCAGCCAGGGCGTCGCCGCCTACTATTATAGGGTCTCCCTCGCCCCGCTCGCAGGCCAGGATGGGCACGCCAGCCAGGGACAGCATGGTCAGCACGTTGGTAACGCACAGCTCGTAGGTCAGCGAGAATCCGACGATATCGAAGCTGGATATCGCGCAGCGACTTTCCCAGCCAAACAGCGGCACGGCCTGGTCTCGCATGACCGCTTCGGCGTCGGGGAGCGGACAATAGACGCGGTCGCAGGCGACGCCAGGCAGGTCGTTGAGCGTATGGTACAGCATCTGATGGCCGAGGTGGCTGATGCCGATCGTGTAGGCGTCGGGAAAAGCCAGAGCAACCGTAACCCGCGCAGCAGCTACGTCCCCCTGGCGGGCGTTGGTCTCCAGCCCAATGTATTGACTAGGCTGACGCACCCGAGGCAGGAGTTTTTGGCTAACAGTGGGTGCGATGTTTTTTATTTTGGTAGTAATCAGTAATCAGCTTTCAGTTATCAGTAACAGCAAAACAGCAGAACACGAATGACACGCGGGAGGCATCAGGTATTTGGGCCTTGGCTCTTCAATGGGTATTGGTTATTTGGGCCTTGGTCATTTTTTCGTCATTTGTCATTCGCTTTTTGCCTGGTTGATTCGATCGACCAGGCTTGGGAGTATTTCGAACAGGTCGCCAACTATGCCGAAGTCGGCGACGTTGAAAATTTGCGCCTCGGGGTCGGTGTTGACTGCTATTATCGTTTCGGAGGTTTGCATGCCGGCGAGGTGTTGGATGGCTCCGGATATGCCCAGGGCGATGTACAACTTTGGGCTTACCGTTTTACCGGACAGGCCCACCTGGTGCGAATAGCCCAGCCAACCCCGGTCGATCGCGTCCCGGCTGGCTCCCATCGCAGCGTCCAGAGATTCGCAAAGAGGCCTGGCCAGGGCGACATTGTCAGCCTTCTTTATACCCCTGCCAACGGCAACGACCACATCGGCATCGCCCAGGCTATGGGGGGAATCGTCCGGCACGAAACCCACCCGGCGAACTCGGCTGGCGAGACACTCCGGCGGCGGGGCGAGGCGAATTATCTCGCCAACCCTGCCATCAGATCGGCTTGCGGGCTTGGTGGAGCGAGGGCGAACCGTCGCCATCTGAGGCCGATGGGCTGGGGTTTTTATCGTCGCCAATATATTGCCCCCAATGGCGGGCCTGGTCTGTAGCAGATTGCCCGTGTCGGCTTCGATGTCCAGCACGGTGCAGTCGGCGGTGAGTCCAGCATTGGCGCGGATAGCGACGAACGGCATGAGCGTTCTGCCCGTGGAGGTCGCCCCGGCGATTATAATCTCAGGCCTATATTCGTCAATGATCCGGAGCATGCAGGCTGAGTAAGGCTCGGGCAGAAAATGCGTCAGCTCGGGAGCCTCCACAGCGATAACCCGGTCGGCACCGCAGCTGATGAGTTTCTGCAGGTCAGCTTCGCCCAGGCTATTGCCCATTATCAGAGCGGTCAAAGCTGTGCCGCGTTTCTTGGCTAACTCCTTGCCGCGGGTCAGAAGCTCGTAGCTGATGCGTTGAATTTCCCCGTTGGCCTGCTCGGCAAGAATCCACACGCCAGAGTGTTTTTGCTCTGTGCCGGTCATTATATAAGTTCCTTCGCTTGCAAAAAGGCCACCAGTTTGTCGATGGCCTGGCCTGCGCTTGCCTCGTCCGTAGCGATAACTTTTTCGCACTGGCGGGTAACTTGCGGGCGGAAGATTTTAACCACTCGCGTCGGCGAGCCAACCAGGCCTAGTTTGTCAGCTTGGGCTTGGATATCGCCAGCCTTCCAGACGGGGATGTCCTGGCCTCTTGCCCGCTGCTTGCCCCGAAGCGTCGGCAGGCGAGGCTCGGCCACTTCCTTAACCACCGTCAGCACGGCTGGGAGATCGACCTCGATAACCTCGTGTCCGTTTTCCACCAGCCTATGTAGCGTGCACGATTTTTCGTCGACCCGTTCGACCTTGCCGATGTAGCTTGCAACGGGCAGGTCGAGGAACGACGCTATCCCAGGGCCGACCTGTCCGGTGTCGCCGTCGGTAGCTCGCTCGCCGCAGATGACAATGTCGAATTCGCCCAGCTGCTCTATCGACTTGGCAAGGACGTAGCTGGTAGACCAGGTGTCCGCGCCGGCGAATGCTTTGTCCGACAGCAGCACCGCCGAGTCACACCCCATGGATATCGCCTCGCGCAGGGCCTTGGCCGCCTTGGCCGGGCCCATGGATATCGCGACGACCTCGCCGCCATGGGCGTCTCGAAGTTGGATTGCAACCTCGATAGCGTAGAGGTCCAGCGGGTTGACGATAGCTTCAACGCCATCGCGCACCATCGTGCCGGTGTCGGGATCCATCTTAACCGCATTGGTCTCCGGCACTTGTTTTATAGGAACAATAATCCGCATAAAATTCTCCGCCAAGCCCGTCCCGGCTGGCCAGCCAATAATAACGCCCCCGCCCGGATATGTCGAGAGGCCAGTTGATTGGTGGGCTGGTATGTTCAACCCCGGAGGTAAGAAACAAAAAACACATCGCCCAGCCCAGCCAAGTTTCGCACAGACAAATTGTTACACTCCACCCCAAAAAAATGTCGCACACGGGAGCCAATTGCAAAACTATTCGGAAATGTAGCACAGTCGCCCTCGGCTTTGTTGAACTTGCTATATTTCCAGTGTTCTTTACACAACCTTCCCAGCCGAGGGCGGCTGGGCTACATTTTTGCAATTGGCTCACGGTTACAAATTTTCTTTGGGGGTAAATTTAGATGCGATTGCTCTGCGTGTCCAGCCTTATGAAGTTTCCATAAACGTCCCCGGCACCTTGACAATGTTGCTGTAAATAGTACAATTGTACTTATGAAGATCGTGGCAGACACCAACACATTTCTGGCAGTGGCTCTCAGCGAGCCAGAAAGGGCCTGGCTAATCGAGATTACAGACGGACACGATTTGGCGGCGCCGGCTGTGTTGCCTTACGAAATTGGCAATGCCCTTTCATCTCTTGTAAGGCGAAAGGTTGTTACATTGAAACAATTGCCTATCGCATGGGACGCCGCCGCAACCATACCCGTTGAACTTATGCCAGTTGATACGCGAGCGGCATTGCTTCTGGCTGGCCACTTCGGAATATATGCGTACGATGCATATTTTTTGCAGTGTGCTATTGAAACCAGAGCTCCCATGCTTACACTTGACCGGGGCATGAAACGTGTCGCAAAAGAGCTTGGCCTTACATTATTGGAGCAATCATGAAAGTTTACACATACTCTCAAGCCAGGCAGAACCTGTCCGAAGTGCTCAACCGTGCGAAAATCGAACCCGTCCTCATTCGAAGGCGAGGCGGGGATACATTTACCATCGTTCCGCAGAAAAAGCAGGCGTCTCCTTTTGACGTTCCGGGGATAAAGACGAAAGCCTCCACAGCTGACATCCTGGCATCCGTGAAGGAAAGCCGAAGCAAAACATCCCCGCAAAGACGATCTCGCTAGCTTAATGACCAGAAAGAAACGCAAGAAAACGCCCGCTCCGCAGAGCCAATTGCAAAACTATTCGGAAATGTAGCACAGTTGCCCTCGGCTTTGTTGAACTTGCTATATTCCCAGTGTTTTTTACACGACCTTCCCAGCCGAGAGCGGCTGGGCTACAGCTTTGCAATTGGCTCTGTATTATATTGAAACTGCTGTTGGGATTGGCAGGTGGACGGTAACTGTCGTGCCCTGGTGGTGGGTGCTGCGGATTTCGATATCGCCGCCATGCTCTCGGATAACGGTTGCGGCGTAGGCCAGGCCTATGCCTTTTCCGCCGATGTTTATCTCTTGTCCCAGTCGGCTTCGGAACTCTTTGGAGCAGTTGGCGAACTGCAGAAACTCCGCTCGGCGTGGGCTGTATCCCCAGAGCAAAACGTAAGGCCTGTGTTCCCGCGGTATGCCGGTGCCCTCGTCGCGAAGGACCATTTTCAGCGCGGGCTTTTGCCTCAGCCAACCTCGCCGGGCGGTCTCCACCAACGAGACGACCACCGCGGGGGCCGGGTCCGGTACATCGTGGCGGTGGAGCGGTTGGACGCTCCACTTGCCCGGGCCAGCTGCGTACATCCGCGACGTCGCTGCCAGTGCGTTGTTGAATAGCTCGCGGATAGACCACTGCAGCCTGCGGAGGTCGGTGCAGATCGGCGGAACGTAGTCCAGCTGGAGGTCGACGTATTTTCGCGTAGCGCTCGGCTTGCGGCTGGCGTCGTCGGAGTATTGCACCTTGGACATCAGCCTGAAGTCTTCGGCAGGCCTCCAGAACCGGTACGGCGTGAAGGGCTTGCCCGTCTTCCGGGCTTTGTCTCGCCGGGCCTGGATGCGGATGGGGTCTGCTTCGATCATATACTCCAGCACGATGTCGCTCATGAGTTTATTGCAGTAGGTTTTGGGGTCGATGAACCCCGCGGGTTGGCTGGAGTGATTTTTTCGCCAGGTGCGGCAGGTGTCGTATATCAGCTCGAGCCTGCGAATGTTTCGCGTGTTGATAGCGTACATGCAGCCTAGGTGTTGCTGCACCTGCGGGTCTGTTATCACCGGGCCTATCGGCGGGAGCATGGGCACGAGCGTCTCGAAACTGCCGAACTGCGCGACGAGCTTTCGCAGCAGCTGAAAGTATTTGGCGCGCGATTCTATTATGCCAAGCCAGCCGGACTGGTCCAGCGAGTCGAAAAATTCCCGCAACTGGGCTCCGACCAGACGGAGCTTGTCCAACGGCGAAGCTGAACCCGGGCCAGCTGCGGCATGATTGCGATTATGGGCCGAAGGAGGCGCGGAAAAAATACCGCCAGCCAGCTCGTCCAGCTCCTCGACACAGGATATGTACTCGCCAACGCTCGCCCGCAGCACAGGCCCGGCAGCCTGGAAATATCGCCAGACAACCTCCCGGGCCTGGCCCGCGGCCCGGCCTGCTTCGAGCCAACGCGACACTCGCGCGAAATCCTCGAGCGACTCCAACCGCCACATCCGAGATTCACCAAACCACGCCATCGTAACTTATAGTTCCTGTATTCCAGCCCTCTATAGTCAACCCTGCAGTCCAGGACAATTCAAGATCGAATTTTGAATTGTCCTAACCGCCCGGCTATCAAGTTCGCCCTGAAATACCAATCCGCATTTTTTTAGCTCCGTAGGAGCGGTATCTTTGTAGAAAAAAAGATAGCCACGAACCAAGCTCCGTAGGAGCGACATCTTAAATAGTTCCCAAGGCCAACACAAAGATGCCGCTCCTACGGAGCTGAACATTACACAATCGCGTTACTACAAAGATATCGCTCCTACGGAGCTGAATATCTATCGTGCCATGAGATAGCTGTGTTTTTTAATGTAGTATGCCTGAAGCCCATACCATCCCTCCTGTCATGGTTAGTATTATACCCAAGAATACTCCGATCAATACGGAAAACCATAAATTCATTTTTGTTCGCAGAAAATGAATTAGTATTGCCCCCAATAGTGGGCCCGCTACCTGCAGGCCTATTCCTGTATATGCCGTCGTCCGGTGTACAACAAATCCCCGACGCTCATAAAGTATGATACGGAAATCACTCAGTAGCACGAAAGTGAATGCCCATAGGAGCCAGAGTATACAAATCGTCTATATGATTATTTCTGGAAACTTGAGTTTTTTGTTTAGCAAACTGTTAGCCATGTCCAATCTCACAAACGTATCTCAAAATTTACCTCGCCCGGGGATGTCCAAAATTCACCAAACCATGCCATCGTAACTTATAGTTCCTGTTTATTGGTCGACCATAGTACTACAGCGCGAAGTAAGCTCAAGTTATTGGGGTGTTTGTTTCGATAACTCTTTATAGGAACGCTAAATATAAGGAGTGTCGGCATGGGTGTCAAGCGAATCAAAAATATGGGCAAAGAACTGAACACTTTTCTGGCTGAATTTGACGACTGCTTCGCACGAAGCGGGTCGCGGGAGAGGCTGCGGAATTACATCGGCGGACAAGTATCGGATTTGCCACGAAAAAGTATTATTAACGTCCCAAGTTTGTAGAAGAGATTAAACACTTCGGGCTTGCTGATTAGTAAAGAATTACACAAATCTTTACCGCGTCGAAAACCCTTGTTTTCCAGGTCTTATCTGGACAGAGAGCTTTGGCGTATTTGTTTTGTAATCTTTTACCAGTTAACCAGTTAACTAATCAACCAGTCAACAACCCCGCGGTTGGATTGCTGAAAATCGGTCAGTTTGAGTAAGTAAGATCATGCCGTGTGTCCACGCCTATTCCCTGGTGTGAGGTTTTTTTGTCGAACATAACCTATTCCTATTGCCTACTTGCCTGTTTTCATGATGCCGTTCTGGACCTACTTGCCAATGCTCCGGGCAGGGCGTCGGTTTTTTTTCTGACGGTGCCCAGGATTGGGTCTTTGTCGAGATAGTATTCCCAATGGCTCATTGCGTCGAGCATTCGCTTGCCACGTTTGCAGTCGTCTATGGTCAGCTTGCCATCACGGACGAGGTCGTAGTAAGGCCCGACGTCGTGCTGCTTGTACATGTCCGCGAATTGCTTATAGAACTCCTCGCGTGGCAGCTTGGTTGGGGTTACCGCGTGGAGCGTGTCGTAGCAAGTATAGTCATACGTCAGCAAGTCGTTAAACTTTTCGCGATATAGCTGCGTGCCAACCAATGGCGTCAGCACGGTGAATTGCGTGTGGGTAATTTCCTTTTCGTGTACGTAGTCCCGAAGCTGTTTGAAGTCGTCCACATCCCACATCGGGTCTACGATAAACGCTCCCCAGATAATCACGCCATTGTCTTTGAGAATGCGAATAGCTTCGTCGTTGACCGAGAGTTTGTTGGACTTGTTCACGTTGGTAAGAGCTTTGTCCGAAGCGCCTTCCAGCCCGAGCAGCGTAGCATATAAGCCTATGTCCACCCACTTTTCGACCAGCTCCGGACGGGCAGCTATCGAGTCGGTCCGAGCTTCCATGGAAAAACTCAGGTCGATACCATCGGCCTTTATAAGGTCTGCCAGCTCGTTCTCGCGCTTGTGATTCATCAGGAAATTGTCGTCCACAAAAGTGATGTGTTTCGTGTCGACGTGGTGGATTTCCTCGACGACTCGCTTGGCGGTCATTTGCCTGGTCTTGCCTCCATAGAATTCGTGCACGCTGCAGAAGTTGCACTTATACGGACAGCCTCGGCTGGCGGCGACGGACGAGTCGGGCTTGTCAAACAGGAAGAAATAATCTTCGCGATACCGTTCGACCAGATCGCGCCTTGGCAGGGGCAGGTCGTCCATGGATCGGCCATGCGGCATCTCCCTGCCATTGCTGGTGAAGTGTCCGTCGCGATTTCGCCAGATAAGGTTCGGCACCCGGGCCAGGCCCTGGCCTGCTGCGATGGCTTGGATTAGCTGAGGGAAAACGAACTCGCCTTCGCCCAGGGCGATGGCGTCGATTTGCTGAATGCGGAAATCCTCGGGCATGAGCGTCGCGTGGTGCCCGCCGATGACGGTGAAAATGTCGTTGGAATATTTTTTCACCATCATCAGGGTTTCCCGAGCGGTGTAGACCTCGGTCGTCAGAGCGGTAACGCCCACAACGTCAGGCTGAAACTTGTCGAGCTTGTCTATAAGGTTCGCATCGATACGCATATCGAAAATGCGCACGTCATGCTCCGGCAAGGTCGCCGCCAGGATCTCCAGGTGCAAAGGCTCGGGCATAGCCGCAAGCCTAAAACCAAACCCAGCTACCTGATATTCAGGTTGTATCAATAATATTCGCATTTTTTTAAGGTAATCAGTAATCAGTTATCAGTAAAAACAAAAACAATTTACCATGAAGAGCATGAAGTTGTTTTGTTTTTAAAAAATCTTCAAGCCCTTCATGTTCTTCATGGTGCGATTCACTGTTATTCCGGCGATTCGCTTGGCGAGCCTGTTGTGTGTATCATATCCTGTGCCTCGACTCGGGTCATGTAGTTTTTCGACCATTTTTCCGCCAGCACCAGCGGTGCGACATATCGCGAGACGAACCGCGCCGCTGCGCTTGAGAGATGGCTTCCGCTATTGCCAGCCCTGGCCATGTCTTTAGTCCAGCCGATTTGGTAAAGTTTGCGATATATCCTTGGCCTGTCTGTCGGTATCTCGAACCCCACATAACCCGCTGAAACGCTGTGCAAGCCATCCATCGTGCCGTAGACTCTCGTGCCGATGCCCAGCAGCACCCAGTCCTTGGGCGAGTAGAACAGCACGATTCCCCGCTTGGTTTTGCCCAAGGCGCCGCCCAGCGGATACTGCGGCGAGAGCGACGGATTTATCAACACTGCCCCCTCGATGGTTTGCTCCGGGCCAAGAACTTCCGCTGTCCAGACCGCCATGGCTCCACCGCCGCTATGGCCTACGAGCATCACGGGCCTGTCGGGGAAAGCCAACTTGTATCGCCCGATACGATCGGCAATGTCCTGGGCTTTTCGCCGGTTGGTTTCCTGGGCGCGCTGGTTGTAGAGTGGGCCATATTTGCTGGTCCAGTCGAAAATCTCGATTGCCCAGTTTACCCCGCCGGCGCTTAGGCCTTGGCAGATGTGCTCGTTGAGATAGCTCCGTCCCTCGATGCCGGGCAGTACCAGCACCAGCCCGCGCTCGAGTCGCTCGGGCGTAACGAAAGGCTGCTTCGGCGAACCACATCCAGACAGGGCCGCTACGCCACAAAACAAAAAGAGCGAAAAAAACTTGGGCAAGACGCCCAAGCCACGACCACAGCCGGGGGCGGCAGTGCTACATGAATAACGTGCAGACAACATCAATCCACCTCGAGCGATATGAGATGCTCGAACGCTCGTAGCTCAAGCATTCTTCCCGCTGTCCAGAACCCCAGTACCGCTCCGCTGCCCCCAGCGGAAAGCCAATCTATAGGCAAGGCCTGGAACTGAGGCCCAGCTGAGGCCCAGAACCCAGTCGGGCTGCCGCTGGCGGAGATAGCTGCGAGTATGTAAAAAATTATCGCCACGACCAAAGGCATAGCCCAGGCCACAGCCACACTGCGAGCGGGAAAGAAATGTCTCGCCCCCAAAGCTGCGAGATAAAACCCCGCCAGCAACGCGAAGAGCACCTGCCCGCGAAGGGTGGACTGCATTATTATCGAGACCAGAATAATCCCCATCGCAACGCCGCTAAACAGACAGGCCAGGCTTCGACGAAGCTCTGCCCTGCTGACATGGGCGGTGTTCTCTCCAGTCTTCCCCTGGCTTGGCAAGGAAACGATACCCGCTTTGCTAAGTGCCTTGCGATGCTCTGGGCCAAGTGCCGTCAGCGGGTCCGACCAGACCCAGCTGGGTTTGAATCGCCTCACAAACCCGCGAGTAACTCTGGCCAGGACCGTAGCCAGGAACAACACCGCTGCGAAAAACAATATCTCCAAAATCATCTGTCCAAACAAGCTGCCAAGATGCCCGGAGCGTATCCATAACAAAGGCTTCATCTGAGGCGACCGCAACGCCAGCCCGCCAGCGGCAAGCAATGCTGCGAGGATAGCACCGGCAGGCCTGCTGCGCGTAGTGGTAAGCCCAGCTATGGCCCCAAGCAAGCAAAGCATTACACCCGCCAGCAACATCGCTCCGAAACGACCAGCCGGCAGAAAGACCATAGGTCCCTGCGGGTCTGCCCCGACAAAACTCCGCCAGAGCAGGTAGTACACCGCAGCGAGCAAAACACCAGCAGTTAACAAGACCTGGGCCTTCTCCCATAATAAAAAGTTTTTTCTATCCATCAATTCCTCGACAAGCCAAGTTGCAGAAGGTAACCTAACCCCCTTGAACTTTTAGCAGACATTCTACACGCACTTAGGAGTAAAGGCAATATGAGCAATGCAGTTGTGGATGGTATTATCCAGCGGGCACGAGCGGGGCACAAGCACATTGTCCTGCCCGAAGCTGACGACCCCCGAGTAATCCAGGCTGCCGCTCGCATCGTAGCCGAAGGCTATGCAACGATAACCCTGCTCGGCGACCAGGCCAGGATATCCCACCAGGCCAAGGAGCTCGGGGCGAATCTCGACGGGATTAATATCGTCGATCATCTCACCGACGCCGACCGCGAAAAGTACATCGATACCCTTTTCGAGAAGCGTCGAGCCAAGGGTTTGGCGCGTGAAGCTGCTGCGGAGATGCTTACGAATTGCGTTTATTTTGGCAGCATGATGGTCGGAGCAGGCCGGGTTGATGGTATGGTAGCTGGGAGCATTTGTCCCACGGGCGACACCGTCCGCAGTGCTCTGTTCGGCGTGGGCCTGGCCCAGGGTAACAAGACGGTCAGCTCGTGCAGCATAATGAACACCGTCATCAAAGACGTCGGCGTGGGAGGCTCGCTGATATTCGCCGACACAGGCGTGCTGCCCGAACCGACTGCTGAGCAGCTAGCTGACATCGGCATCGCAGCAGCGGAGGCCTGTCGGTCGCTGCTGAACGTTGAGCCGCAGGTAGCGATGTTGAGTTTCTCAACCAAAGGTTCCGCCTACGCTCCAGCTGTGCAAAAGGTTATTACCGCGACGAAAATCATACACGACCGTAGGCCTGACTTGAAAGTGGACGGCGAGCTGCAGCTAGACGCCGCCATCGTCCCAGCTATCGGCGAGAAAAAAGCCCCAGCCTCGCCCGTAGCAGGCCAGGCCAACACGCTGATTTTCCCCGATCTATCCAGCGGCAACATAGGCTACAAACTCGTCGAACGCCTGGGCCGAGCTACCGCACTAGGCCCGCTGCTGCTGGGCACAGCCAAGCCCGTCAACGACCTGTCAAGGGGCTGCAGCGTCGAGGACATTGTACTAATCACCGCGATAACCGCAGTGCAAGGCTGCTGAAACCAACGAATAACAAAGCTCAAATGAGGAACCAATAACGAATTTCGAAGCTCGAAAAAATGCCCAGACTCAAAATACCCAATGTCCAATAAGAATCCACCGATTACACGGATTAGAAGGGATTTAGTGAACCTTCGGTTTCACGGATTTTTTGGCCCGGTGCCGTGGTTGCGGTGTTTGCAACCACGTTTTTGCATGGGCGAGACGCCCACGCTACGAAAAAAAACAGCCGAGGGCAGCCATGCTACATGTTACAAATACTTTCGCGTCTTTTCGTGTTTTTCGTAGTTGCTTTTGTTTTTGCGTTTACTGATGAGCCTGTTGCACAATTCGGGCCTGACAAAATTTGACAAGTGAATAATATGTGCTTGGTGGGTATAACGCGGCTAATGGATTGATTTGAGCGCTGGCGTTGTGCCACGGACATTGCAGTGCTTTCTCGCCTCGGCCAAATGGGATGAGCGTCGCATGCGAGATCGTACCCAGTGGATTGTGGTTCGCGACCATGCCAACCGCCAAGCCATCGGCGCAGTTGACGGGACGGATAATCCCAGGAAGGGCACGCACACCGCTGGAGTTCAACGGCAGT
>Ga0190284_1001081_pt1 | contig 12686 bp, 8 predicted proteins | sample 48691812_MG_FD_161668 | JGI IMG/M metagenome (GOLD analysis project Ga0190284, IMG submission 161668) | Hydrothermal vent microbial mat bacterial communities from Southern Trench, Guaymas Basin, Mexico - 4869-18-1-2_MG | ecosystem: Environmental > Aquatic > Marine > Hydrothermal vents > Microbial...
ATGGCCTCCATCAGTCGTGGCCTTGGTGGTGACGACACGGGTTATGCAACTCTGCGGGACGGGATGCTGAATGACCTGTCAGAGGCGCGCAGCATCCTGTTGCTGGTGGTCGACGGGTTGGGTGAGCGTTATCTGCAGGCACAGGGGCAGGGTGGAGCACTGATTGAGCATCTGCGGGCGCGATTGACCTCGGTCTGCCCCAGTACCACGGCGACCGCCATCCCTGCTTTTTTGACCGGTGTACCGCCCCTGCAGCACGGTTTCACCGGTTGGTTCACCTGGTTTTCCGAGCTCGGCAGCCAGCTTACTGTATTGCCGTTTCATACCCGGTTGGGGGGGCTGCTGGTGCCGCCGGCGATACTCTCTCCCGCGGATCTGTCCGGTGCCACCCCGTTCAGCGACCGGTTGCCGGTCGCCAGTCATATCCTGATGCCGGAGCGGCTGTCTGACTCATGTTTCAACCGGGCCTTTGCCGGGCAGGCGATACGGACGGGATATCGGGGGCTTGACGGGCTTGCCGAGCGGATCCGGCAGCGCATCAACGATTCAACGGGGCGCAACTACCTCTATGCCTACTGGTCGGAGTTCGATGCCCTGGCCCATGAGTACGGGGTTGGCAGTATGGAGGCGCAGGATCATCTTCGGCTCCTCGACCGGTTCTTCAGTGATCTTCTGCTCTCGCTGCAGGGCAGTGATACCGCTGTGCTGGTGACCGCAGACCATGGTTTTATCGATACCCGGCCGGCATCGCGATTGCGGCTGGAGGCGCATCCACAGCTCGCCAGCATGTTGATGATGCCCCTGTGCGGGGAACCCCGACTGGCCTTCTGCTATGTTGACCCGCCGCGCCATCGGGCCTTCGAACAGTATGTGGCGGAGCATTTCAGCCAGGAGATGCAGCTCTATCCCAGCCGGCGACTGCTGGAGGAAGGCTGGTTCGGGCTGGGGGCGCCGCATCCCCGCCTGGCGGAGCGGATCGGCCACTATGCGCTGGTGATGCGCGACGACTACTGCATCAGTGGACAGATCCCGGGTGAGCGGCCACTGCAGCATATCGGTGTGCATGGTGGCGTCAGCGCAGCAGAGATGTACGTGCCGTTGATCTATGCTCATGTGTAATTGAGCTCGTACGGCGCAGGCGATCTGGAGGCGGCGGTCGCAGAGACCCCGCAGAGTGCGCAAAGCACCTTCTGTTATGTTGAAATAATGCTGCGACCTTCGCGGATCTTTGCTTTCTCCGCATCCATTTTTGAGGCAGGTAGCGCACGATGAACGAACTGGAGCAACTGAGGAAAGAACTCTCGGCGCTCGATGTGCAGCTGCTGGAGTTGGTGGCGCGCCGCCAGCAGATGGTGGCAGAGATCGGACGGGTCAAATCCACCGCCGGCCGCGGCACCCGGGACTTTGCCCGGGAGAAGGTGGTGCTGCAGCTGGCCCGGGATACCGCCCGGCGGGTCGGTGTCGATGAAGACGTGGGTGAAGAGATCTTTCGTCTGTTGATTCGCGCCTCGCTGGCGGCCCAGGAACAGGACAAGGTCGCCAGTTTCGGCAAGGGCAGCGGCCAGCGGGCGCTGGTGATTGGCGGGGCCGGGCAGATGGGGTGCTGGTTCGTGCGCTTTCTGGCCAGCCAGGGTTACCAGGTGGAGGTTTGCGATCCGGCGGGCAGCCCCGAAGGCTATACCGGTTATCCCTCCCTGGAGCAGGCCGATCTGGGGCAGGCGCTGATACTGGTGACCGCCCCGGTGGCGGAGACCGCCGGGATCCTGCTGGCCCTGGCGCAGCGCCGCCCCCGCGGGGTGATCTTCGATATCAGCTCGTTGAAAGGCCCGCTGCAGGCCGGCTTCGAGGCGTTGCGCACGGCCGGTTGCCAGGTCACTTCGGTGCACCCCCTGTTCGGCCCGGATACTGAGTTGCTGTCCGGGCGCAATCTGGTGCTGGTGGATGTGGGGGCGCCGCGGGCAACCGCGGTTGTACGGGAGCTGTTTTCCACCACCATGGTGGACCTGGTGGAGATGTCACTGGAGGCCCATGACCGGGCCATGGCCTATGTGCTGGGGCTGTCCCACGCGGTGAATATCGCCTTCTTCAATGCCCTGGCGGAGAGTGGCGAGGAGGCCAATGATCTGGCACGGCTCTCCAGCAGTACGTTTGATGCCCAGCTGGATGTGGCCCATCAGGTGGCGCGGGAAAACCCTTATCTCTATTTCGAGATACAGTCCCTCAATGAGCATAGCCCGCGGGCGCTGGTTGCGCTGCTGAATGCGGTGACCCAGGTGGCGGGACGGGTGCTGGACAGGGATGAGGCGGGTTTCGTCAGGCTGATGGAACAGGGCAAACGCTTCCTGGAGCGGCGGCCGGAAGACCGGCCCTGAGAGACCGCTGCCGACGGTCTGCCGGCGGGATGCTATAGTCGAGAGCAAGGCTGTTTGCCGGCAGCACCTCAGCCACCGTATGGAACACCCTCGCGGGTTGGATTTTATAGGTCGACAAATGGATATTGCGAAACGGGCGCGCCTGCTGATCATCGATGACGAACCTGCCATTCGTACCAGCCTGCAGGCCTATCTGGGTGATCTGGACTATATCGCCGACGGTGCAGAGAGTGCTGAGCAGGCCATAGGGTTGTTGCGGGACAGTTCCTACGACCTGTTGATCGTGGATTTGCGCCTGCCGGGCATGAGTGGCGAGCAGCTTATCCGCAGGGTACACGCCCAGCGTGACGGCACCCGCTTTCTGATTCATACCGGTTCCATGGGCTACCGCCTGTCGGATGAGCTGCGCCAGCTCGGCCTGACCGAGCGGCATATCTTCGCCAAACCGGTCATTGATCTGCAGCAGCTGGTGACCAGGATCGAGCAGCAGCTGTCGCTGTCGTAATAAGGGAGATAAATTTGAGCCGACTGGCAGGGTGGTTTGCTCTGGGATTGCTGCTTCTACCAGCCCCGGGGGTGGATGCGGAGGCAGTTGAGACCCCGCAGGTTGCTGTACTGCTGTTCAGCAGCAGTTTTCGACCCGCCTTCGACGGGCTGCGGGACGGCCTGGCCGGCCTTGGCTTCGAGGCAGGGCGGTCGATACAGTTCGATGTTCATGATCTGCGGCGAGACCTGGATCAGATGCCCACCCTGCTGCAGCGCTTCCAGAGGCGCACTGTCGACCTGGTCTTTACCACCACCACCCCGGTCGTCCAACGGGTGCAGGCATTGGATCCTGAGCACGCGTTGCCACTGGTCTTTACCCTGGTGTCGAGTCCGCTCAACTCCGGGATCGTTGCTTCCCTGCGCCATCCCGGGAGCAATACCACCGGCATCAGTCATATCTCATTCGAGACCCTGCCGCGCCGGTTGCTGCTGTTCAAGACCGCCTTCCCCGGGATAAAGCGGATAGCGGTGTTCTTCAATCCTAATGAGCCTTTTCTGCACGGGCATGTGGAGCGTTACCTGGAGCGGGCGGCCGATGAGATCGATGTCGAACTGGTGCAGGTGCCGGTAGCCGATGCCAGTGAGATGGAACGCCAGGTGGAGCGTCTCGACCGCTCACAGATCGATAGCATCTTCATGCTTCCCGATCCCACCTCGGTAGCCCTGCTGGATCAGCTGCAGGCCCTGTCCGTCCGCGAGCGCCTTCCCCTCATGGTGGTGGATAATTCGTTGCTGGAGCGGGCCGGGGTGATGGCCTATTCGCCGGCCTTTTATGATATCGGACGCCAGGCGGCGGGGATGGTGGCATCGGTGTTGCGGGGCGCAGATGCCGGGTCATTGCCGGTGCAGAATCCCCGACGCATCCGCCTGGTGGTTTCCATGAAGGAAGCAAACCGCCTCGGGCTGAGACCGTCGGATGAGATTCTGGCCCAGGCCGACGAGATCATTCGCTAGTGCGGGTGCGGATCAGTCACAAGCTGCTGGCAGGCTTTCTCATCGTCGGGCTGCTTCCGGTCGCCCTGGGGGTGCTGTTTTTTTCCCGTCAGCTGGCCAGCTATGAGGCGGTCAGCGCCGGCCGGATTGCACGGGTGGATGCGCAGCGGGCGGCCGATCGCCTGCAGCTGAGGGTCTCTGCGATCCTTGATGCGCTGGAGTTTGCCCGCCGTCGCCTGCATGTTGAGGCCGCTGATCAGGACATCCTGCAGTGGGCATACGATCAGCATCCTGAGCTGTTGAAGCTGACCGTGGCAGATGATCAGGGGCGCACGATCGCCTCCCTGTTCCGTTTCGGTTATACCCCGCAAGGCGAGCCGGTGCCTGACCTCGCAGCCGATGCAGGAAGGGCAGGATCGATCACCTTTTCCCAGTGGAATCTCGAGCCGCAGCTCGAGCTGTATCTACCGGTCATCGATCTGGCCAGCGGAGAGCGCAAAGGCACCCTGCATGCCGAGGTCAGCCTGAAAGGGTTGTTTGCCGAACTGCCAGGCGATGTCGCTGATGGCGGCACCCTGTATATTCTGGACCAGCAAGGCAGGGTCGTCTCGCACCCGGATATCAGCCAGGTGCTGGAGGCCAGGGACATGTCGACCCTGGAGGTGGTCAGGGTGCTGCAGCGAGGTGATCGAATGGCCCATGCTGAGTATGTCGATACCGGTGGCAAGGATGTCCTGGGGACCGGGGTGAAGGTGCCGGATCTTCCCCTGTACATCATCAAGGAGCTGCCGGTGGAGCAGGCCTTCGCCCTGTCCCGCGATCTCAGCCGTGGCCTGTATATGGTATTCGGTATCGCGGCCCTGCTGTTGCTGGTGATGGCGGTTTTCGTTACCCGTGCCATTACCCGGCCGCTGGAGCGCCTGGAACACGGGACCCGTCGGGTGGCAAAGGGGGAACTCAACTTTACACTGAGCGAGACCCGTCAGCTGCTGCCGGATGAGTTGGGGGATCTGGCGGTCCGCTTCAATGCCATGGTGGAGGCGCTGCAGACTGACAAACGGTCTCGTGAGGAGGCCGAGAAGGAGTTGTTAAAGCTTCGTAACTATCTGAGTAATATTATTGATTCCATGCCGTCGATCCTGGTCGGGGTGGATGCAAAGGCGCGTGTCACACAATGGAACCTGGAGGCGGAGAAGCGTACCGGCATAGCTTCGTCGCAGGCGATTGGAAAGACGCTGAGCGATCTTCTGCCGCAACTGGCGCGGGAGATGGACAAGGTACATCAGGCCATCCGGGAGCGCCGTGCGATATCGGACGATAAGGTGGCGTTCAAGCGCGAGGAGGGTGAACTCGCCTACTCGGATATCACCATCTATCCGTTGATCACTAATGGCGTGGAAGGGGCGGTGATCCGGGTTGATGATGTCACCGAACGGGTGCGCATCGAGGAGATGATGATCCAGTCCGAAAAGATGCTCATGGTGGGCGGGCTGGCAGCCGGTATGGCTCACGAGATCAACAATCCGCTGGCCGGAATCCTGCAGAATATCCAGGTGATGCGCAACCGCATGCAGGAGGGCCTGGAGCAGAATCGCAGGGTGGCCGAGGAGTGCGGCGTGGATATGACGGACATCGGCTGCTATATGGAGCGGCGGGGGCTGCTGGCGATGATCGAGGCGGTGTTGGAATCCGGTGCGCGGGCCTCCCATATCGTCACCAATATGCTCAATTTCAGCCGCAAGAGCGATGTGGGTATAGAGCCCCAGGATACCGCTGCCCTGCTCGATCGGACGCTGGAGCTGGCGGCTAACGACTATGATCTGAAAAAGCGCTATGACTTTCGCAGGATCGAGATCCAGCGCGACTATGATCCGGATCTACCCTTGGTCCCCTGCGACGCCACCAAGTTGCAGCAGGTGGTACTCAATCTGCTGAAAAACGGTGCCCAGGCGATGATGGAGCGGGGCGACGCCGACCAGCCCCACCGCTTTATCATTCGCACGCGGCAGAACGGAAACTGGGCGCAGATCGATATCGAGGACAATGGTCCGGGTATGGACGAGGCGGTAAGCAAGCGTATCTTCGAGCCTTTTTTTACCACCAAGGGGGTAGGTTCGGGTACCGGGCTGGGCCTGTCGGTCTCCTATTTCATCATCCATGAAAACCACAGCGGAACGCTCACGGTGGCATCCGAGCCCGGTGCCGGCAGTTGTTTCGTGATCCGTCTGCCGCTGCAGCAGGGGGAGGTTTGAGCCGCCCCGGTCGCCAGTTGGTCTATGTCCACGACCCCATGTGCTCCTGGTGCTGGGCCTTTCGGCCGGTGTGGGCAGCGATCCGCTCGGCCCTTCCTGGGGATATCCGGGTAAGCCGCCTGCTCGGTGGCCTGGCGGCCGACACGACAGCTGCCATGCCGCTGGAGATGCAGCAGGGCATCCGCGGAATCTGGGCAACGATTCAGCAGCGGGTTCCGGGCACTGAGTTCAACTTTGACTTCTGGAAGCGCTGCCGGCCCCGGCGAGCCACCTTCCCGGCCTGTCGTGCGGTGATTGCCGCCCGGGAACAGTCGCCGGCGTTCGAGGCATCGATGATACGGGCTATTCAGCAGGCCTACTATCTGCAGGCCCGCAATCCGTCCGACGGCGCTACCCTGATCGAACTCGCCGGCGAGCTGGGGGTGGATCGGCAGCGTTTTGCCCGGGATCTGGAATCCGATCGGATACAGGCGCTGCTGCGCGATGAAATCCGCCGGGCCCGGCTGCTGGGGGCGGACAGCTTTCCGAGCCTGGTGCTGATGGACGGGGGCGGTCACCGCCTGCTGCAGCTCGATTATCGGGATCCGGGCGTCGTGCTGGCGCAACTGGCTTGATGAGCGGTTGGTAAAGGCCCGTTCGAGCCGGGGCCTGGCCCTCTTCCCCCTTACAGCCCGATTCGTCGTCGCACAGATTCCTCAGAAGCGCAGCCTGTCCGCTGCCTGTGGATGGTCGATAAAGCGGTTGCGGTTGCCCTGAACCGCTTCGATCCGGTCGTTGCGCTGCTGCTCCTCCCGGTCGGGTGGATCCTCACGGTTCCAGCGTTGCAGCATCTTCCCCTGGCGACGGTAGATCTTCAGGCCATAGGTGTCCTGCATATAAAACATGGCGCGGGCGATATTCCCCCGTACTGCAGGTCTTGGTTCCACCTTGCGGGTGCGGGGGTCGAACTCGAAGTCACAGCGCCCGTATTCCCGGTGCTCTCCCTTGATCATGCCGAAGGGGAAGCTGCTGCGGGCCTTGTTGATGTCCTTTCGCGACGGGTAGAAGTTGTGCATGTCCGCCTCGATCTGGTTGAAGCGGCGGTCGTGGCGGCGGCAGTCGTCCCGGCTGCCACAGCGTTGCGCCTTCATCACCCAGGACATGGGATAGACGTGTTCCACGTTGATACTGCGGCCCTTGTGCGCGCCAAACGCCTCGTCGCAATACAAGGTCTTGCCGCCTTCCGGGTAGACGTTATGCCAGAACGGGGGTTTGGCCTCGAAATAGTCATCGAAGGCCTGTTGTCCGCCGGCCAGGAGCGTCCCGCTGCTCAACAGACCGGTTGCCAGAACAAGGATGGTCAAAGGGGTTGGCCGCATGGCTACACGCTCTCCACTGATGCAAGAATGCATAAGCTACCAGAAACCGCCCCCCTCCGGGTAGCCGGTGGAGTGCTCAGGCGCTGATATAGTCCCGCAGGTATTTCACTTCCACCGATACATCTTTCAGTTTGGCCTTCACCAGGTCACCAATGGACACTATGCCCACCGGCTTTCCATCGGCCATTACCGGCAGATGACGAAAGCGGCGCTCGGTCATCAGCGACAAGGCCTCATCCACAGAGCAGTCCGGTGTGGCGACGATCAGCTCGCTGGTCGTTACTTCACTGATCAGCGTCCCGCCCATATTGCCGTCATGGCTGGCGCAGAAGCGCAGGATATCCCTTTCGGTGGCGATGCCGCTCAGCTTGCCGTCGTCAGAGGTGACCAGTAACGAACCCACTTTGTTCTCGCACATGGTTTTGATGGCGTCGATGGCCCTGGTCGACGACTTGACGTAGATCAGCGTGGCGCCCTTGCTTTCGAGAAGTTCTTGCAGTGTCATTTGTTTCCCTCCATAAATTCCATCTATAACGTAGTATAGGTGGGAATGGGCAGACTAAGCTACCGGCTCGGAAATGCACTGATCGATGGGCGTAGCGACGTGGGTTTGTATGCCTTGCCAGGACAGCCCGCCAGTCGATCGGAAGAGGGTCGTAACCAGCCATGGATGAGGAGAGTCATTCACAGGGCCAGCGACTCAAATGCAAATAAATTAGCAAACTTCAGGGAAATCCATGCACTGCTCGGGTGATTGGTTTTTAGATATGTAAAAATAAGCAGTTAGGGGTTAAGTTTCCCTTTACGTAAAGGTTGTTTTAGGCCAATAATTCAAATTGTTCGCAAATGTCCGGCAGAATGATGCGGGGTGCCAGGAATACCGGGTTCCCGTATTGTCCCCTGGCGGTTGATAACCCTGCCCGTGTCTCCGCGGTTTGGTGGCGGTGGGCCCTCGACGATGGAAGAAAAACCATGAGCTATCAAGATATCTATACCCGTTCAATGGGCGACCCTGAGGGTTTCTGGGCCGAGGCGGCGGCCGATATCGACTGGTACAAGCCCTGGGAGCAGGTGCTGGATGACAGCAACAAGCCATTCTATCATTGGTTTAAAGGCGGACAATTAAACACCTGTTACAACGCCCTGGACCGGCACGTCGAGAATGGCCGGGCCGACCAGCCGGCGCTGATCTACGACAGCCCGGTGACTGACAGCCGGCAGATCTTCAGCTACCGTCAGCTACGGGACGAGGTGGCCGCCTTCGCCGGTGCCATGGTGGCCCAGGGCGTAGGGAAGGGAGACCGGGTGATTCTTTACATGCCGATGATCCCCCAGGCGGCGATCGCCATGTTGGCCTGCGCCCGAATCGGTGCCATCCATTCTGTGGTGTTCGGTGGTTTTGCGGCCAAGGAGCTGGCTACCCGCATCGACGATGCAAAGCCAAAGATGATGGTCTCTGCCTCCTGCGGCATCGAGGTCTCCCGGGTCATCGAATACAAGCCGCTGCTCGACCAGGCGATAGAACTGGCCAGCCATAAGCCGGACCACACCATCATCTTTCAGCGCCCCCAGGCTGAGGCGGTGATGCAACCGGGCCGTGATCTGGACTGGAATGAGGCGGTAGCGGCGGCGCAGCCGGCCGACTGTGTCCCGCTGCAGGCCACCGACCCCCTGTACATCCTCTATACCTCCGGCACCACGGGCGAGCCGAAGGGTGTGGTGAGGGACAACGGTGGCCATGCGGTGGCCATGAAATGGAGCATGAAGAACGTGTATAACGTGGACCCCGGCGACGTCTACTGGGCCGCCTCGGATGTGGGTTGGGTGGTGGGCCACTCCTACATCGTTTACGCACCCCTGCTGCACGGCTGTACCACTATTCTGTTCGAGGGCAAGCCGGTGGGTACGCCTGATCCTGGCGCCTTCTGGCGGGTAATCTCCGAGTATGGGGTGAAGGTGATGTTCACCGCCCCCACCGCGTTTCGCGCCATCAAGCGGGAGGATCCGGAGGGTGTGTACCTGAAGAAATACGATATGTCGAAGTTCGAGGCCCTGTTTCTGGCCGGCGAACGCTGCGACCCGGACACCTTGGCCTGGGCCGAGCAGCAGCTCGAGGTGCCGGTGATCGACCACTGGTGGCAGACCGAGACCGGTTGGGCCATCGCCGCCAACTGCTTAGGCATCGAGCACCTGCCGGTCAAACCCGGCTCCCCCACCAAGACCGTGCCTGGCTACGATGTACGTATCCTGGACGAGAACGGCGCCGAAGAGCAGGCGGGCGAGATCGGCCGCATCATGATCAAGCTGCCCCTGCCCCCCGGCTGTCTGCCTACCCTGTGGCAGAAAGACGAGCGTTATGTGGAATCCTACCTCAGTGCCGAGCCTGGCTATTATCTGACCGGTGATGCGGGCTTCAAGGATGAGGATGGTTACCTGTGGATCATGAGTCGCATCGACGACATCATCAACGTCGCCGGCCACCGCCTCTCCACCGGCGGCATGGAGGAGGTGCTCTCTTCCCATCCCGACGTGGCCGAATGTGCCGTGATCGGTGCTGCTGACCAGCTCAAGGGCGAATTGCCGGTGGGGCTGGTGGTATTGAAGGCCGGCGCCAACCGCGAGGACGAGGATATCGTCGCCGAACTGATCTCTCTGGTGCGGCAGAAGATCGGGCCGGTGGCGGCGTTCAAGAAGGTGACGGTGGTGGAGCGCCTGCCCAAGACCCGCTCCGGCAAGATCCTGCGCGGTACCATGAAGAAGATTGCCGACAGCCAGGCGTACAAGATCCCTGCCACCATCGACGATCCGACGATCCTGGACGAGATCACCGAGGCATTGATTCGCATCGGATACGCTAAATGACAGGGCCAAGGGCCAAGGGCCGAGGGCCAAGTGTTCGGGCGAAATTCCTCGGTCCTAGCACCTGCGAAGTAATCAGGCCCGAAGCCCCGATTCCAAATATAAAGACAATTTGTGACAGGAAGGGCCACGCCGAAAATGGAATAGGATCAGGAACAGAGGACTCGAACGATGCGATCTCGGCCCTCGGCCCTCGGCACTTATCCCTACGGAGTGACCATGCCCAAAAACCCACCCCCCGGTAAACCAACCCTCCGCGACTGGAAAGCCACTGCGGAAAAGGAGTTGCGCGGGCGCTCCCTGGACGAGTTGACCTGGCACACGCCGGAGGGAATCGACGTCAAGCCGCTGTATACAGCAGAAGACCTGGAGGGGTTGGAGCGGGTTGGCAGCCTGCCCGGTTTTACGCCCTATATGCGGGGGCCCCATGCCACCATGTACACAGGGCGCCCCTGGACCGTGCGCCAGTATGCCGGCTTCTCCACCGCCGAGGCGTCCAATGCCTTCTACCGGCGCAACCTGGCGGCCGGCCAGCAGGGGCTGTCGGTTGCCTTCGATCTGGCCACCCACCGCGGCTATGACTCGGACCATCCGCGGGTGGTGGGCGATGTCGGCAAGGCGGGGGTCGCCATCGATTCCGTGGAAGATATGAAGATCCTGTTCGACGCTATCCCCCTGGACCGGGTGTCGGTCTCCATGACCATGAACGGGGCGGTGCTGCCGGTCATGGCCAGCTACATCGTGGCGGCAGAGGAGCAGGGGGTGGCACCAGAGCAGCTGGCGGGGACCCTGCAGAATGACATCCTCAAGGAGTTCATGGTCCGCAATACCTATATCTACCCGCCGGAGCCGTCCATGCGCATCGTGGCGGATATCATCGAATACACCGCGCGGCACATGCCGCGCTTCAATCCGGTCTCCATCTCCGGCTATCACATGCAGGAGGCGGGGGCGACCTGTGTGCAGGAGCTGGCGTTCACCATTGCCGATGGCCTGGAGTATGTGCGGGCGGCGCTGAAGAAAGGACTGGACGTCGACCACTTTGCGCCACGCCTCTCCTTCTTTTTTGCCATCGGCATGAACTTCTTCATGGAAGTGGCCAAGCTGCGGGCGGCCCGTATCCTCTGGGCGGAGCTGATGGAGGAGCTGTTCCATCCGCAGAATCCCAAATCCCATATGCTGCGCACCCATTGCCAGACATCCGGCGTCAGCCTGACCGCCAAGGATCCCTACAACAACATCGTGCGCACCACCATCGAGGCCCTGGCTGCGGTGCTGGGCGGTACCCAGTCCCTGCACAGCAATGCCTTCGACGAGGCGCTGGCCCTGCCCACCGACTTCTCCGCCCGCATCGCCCGCAATACTCAGCTGGTAATCCAGGAAGAGACCGGTATCACAAAGGTGGTGGACCCGCTGGCCGGCTCCTACTTTGTGGAGAGCCTGACCGATGATATGGTGCAGGAGGCGCGGCGCCTGATCGATGAGGTGGAGGCGCTGGGTGGTATGACCAAGGCCGTCATCTCCGGCATGCCGAAGCTGAAGATCGAAGAGGCGGCGGCCCAGCGCCAGGCGCGCATCGACAAAGGCGAAGAGGTGATCGTCGGGGTCAACCGGTATCAACCTGAACAAGAGACCCAGGTGGAGGTGCTGGATATCGACAACACAGCGGTGCGTGAGGCGCAGGTGGAACGCCTGCGACAGGTCCGCACCAACCGTGACGAGGTGGCCTGCGATGCTGCCCTGGCAGCCCTTACAGGCGCGGCGCGCACGGCAACGGGAAACCTGCTCGAGTTGTCCATTACCGCCGCCCGGGCCCGGGCCACGGTGGGTGAGATCTCCGATGCCCTGGAGCAGGTATTCAGCCGCCACCGGGCGGTGACGCGCTCCATCTCAGGTGTCTATGGCGCCGCCTATGAGGGGGACGCGGGATTCGAGCATATCCGTCATCAGGTGGAGCAGTTCGCCGGACAGGAAGGCCGTCGGCCGCGTATGCTGGTGGTGAAGATGGGCCAGGACGGCCACGACCGCGGCGCCAAGGTGATCGCCACCGCATTTGCCGATCTCGGCTTCGACGTGGATATCGGCCCCCTGTTCCAGACCCCGGAAGAGGCGGCCCGGCAGGCGACGGAGAACGACGTTCACGTGGTTGGCGTCTCCTCCCAGGCGGCCGGTCACAAGACCCTGGTGCCGCAGCTGATCCAGACTCTCAGGGAAGAAGGGGCGGATGACATCCTGGTGGTGTGCGGTGGTGTCATCCCGCCCCAGGACTACGATTTTCTGCGCCAGGCCGGCGTTGCCGCCATCTACGGACCCGGCACCAATATCCCCCTGGCGGCAGCGGAGATGCTGAAGCTGATCAGCCAGCG
>Ga0190284_1001083_pt1 | contig 12677 bp, 12 predicted proteins | sample 48691812_MG_FD_161668 | JGI IMG/M metagenome (GOLD analysis project Ga0190284, IMG submission 161668) | Hydrothermal vent microbial mat bacterial communities from Southern Trench, Guaymas Basin, Mexico - 4869-18-1-2_MG | ecosystem: Environmental > Aquatic > Marine > Hydrothermal vents >...
GCACCGTCGTCTTCACAGCCCAGGATACGATTGATTCGGGCCAGGAGTTCGAAGTGCGCGTGCAGTTCCCTCACGGCATCGTGCAGGGCACCCAATCCGGCTGGCAGGCGGCCTACGACCGTAAGGCGGAGTGGGAGGAAAAATACAAGCCGGTGGCTGATCTGGGGTTGGGCTTGCTCGGGGCGTTGCTGCTGATCGGTGGCCCGCTCTTGCTGCTGCTGCTGTGGTACCTGCGGGGACGCGATCCCCGGGTTGCCCTCCCGGCGTCCTATCTGACCGAGCCTCCTGCCGACGACCTGCCCGGTCTGGCCGGCACGCTGGTGGACGAGAAAGCTGATATGCAGGATATCATCGCTACGCTGGTGGATTTGGCGCGGCGCGGGTATCTCATCATCGAAGAGGAGCAAAAATCCGGCTTCTTTGGCGCCGACTTTGACTTTACCTTCCGCCGCACCGGCAAGCCCGCCGACGACTTACTGCCCTACGAGCGAACGCTGCTGAGCAAGGTGTTCGGCAGGCGCACTGAGCGGCGTATGTCTTCTCTGCGCAACAAGTTCTACACCGCTATCCCCAAGATCAAGCGCCAGCTCTACCAGGAAACGGTCAAGCGTGGCTATTTCCGGGCCAGCCCCGACAAGATCCGCAAGCAGTACGTCGGTCTGGGGATTGGGCTGCTGGTGCTGTCTGGTGTCGGTGGATTTTGTCTGATGGCCGTGCTATCAGAGTATGTCAGTATGATCATCTGCCCGGCTATTGGGATGGGCATCACGGCTGTTGGAATGATCATCGTGGGGCAGTTTATGCCGGCCAAGACGCGCAAGGGGGCTGAGCAGTCTGTTAGATGGAAGGCTTTCAAGCGCTATCTGTGGGAAATCGAGCGTTACACCGACCTGAATCAGGCCACCGATCAGTTCGAGAAGTACCTGCCATACGCTGTCGCCTTTGGGCTGGACAAGAGTTGGGTGCGCAAGTTCTCGCGCCTGGAAACGGCCTACGTACCTATGCCAATATGGTACATCCCGACGCCGGTCTACACCGGCGACAGGCGGCGAGTGTCGGGTTCGGGCAAGGCGACGGGGGCTGGCGGTGCCGCGCCCTCGCTTCAGCAGATGTCTGACGGTCTGACGGGCGGGCTGCAGAGTATGTCCGACGGGCTCACCTCCATGATTAACTCGGCTGGCAGCACGCTATCCAGCGCGCCCAGCAGTTCGGGTGGTGGTGGCGGCTTCTCCGGCGGCGGTGGTGGCGGCGGTGGTGGCGGTGGTGGTGGAGGAGGGGGTTTCGGGTAGGCCGTTTCGGCCGTGGAGGATCAGAGATGGCGGTGTCAAGAGAAGGAGAGCGCATAACATGAACACAGGCAAGTCTATTGGACTTATCCTTATCGTTGCCGGCGTAGGCGTCTGCCTGCTGAGTACGTTGTGGCTCGGTGTAGGATACGCCTCAGGTAGCTACGATAACCTCGCCGCCCCGGTGCTGGGGTTAGGGCTGGCGTTTATTATCGCTGCTCCTCTCGTCGGCGTGGGCATCTTCCTGTTTGTCAAGGGCCGGCGGGAGGCGGCCGAATTCGCCGAGGTCGAGAAGGAGCGTAAGCTGCTGGGGATGGTGCAGGCCCAGGGCCAGGTCGGGATCTCTGATGTGGCTCTGGAACTGGACGCCAGCCGTGATCAAGTCAAAGAGTGGGTCTACGACCTGGTGCACAAGGGCCTCTTCGCCGGCTACATTAACTGGGATGAGGGCACGCTCTACTCACGAGATGCGTCCCAACTGCGCGGCAACAAGTGTCCCAATTGTGGCGGCGAAGTGGAACTGGCCGGCAAGGGTGTGGTCCAGTGCCCCTACTGTGGGGCGGAGATATTCTTGACGGACTGAGCTTGATGGGCTGAGGAGGTGAAACCGGGTATACGGTAGTTGCGTATATGTATTAGCATTGAGATAGACCGGGAACCGGTCAATCCAAGAACAAGGAGGATTGTATAATGGGAAACATCTTTGAGAAGGTAAAGGATAGCCGTACATGGCTGGAGAAGTTGACCGACTTCATCCCAGGTTGGAGCGGATACCAGGAGCGCCAGACCCGGCGCAAGGCGGATCAACTCCTGCGCCAGACGCTGGCCGAGAAGTTGGCCGATCAACGCCGGAAGCTCGATGTGGTACAGAAGGACCTGATTAGTCACGGTAAGATAGATCTGGTGGACGACGTCGGCAGCGCTGTGACGTTACTCCAGACCTTCATTGACCGCATCCGCTTCGCCAGCTATGGCTACTCCGGGCTGTTCGACGCCGCGAAAATCAACCAGGCCGAGTTGGAGCAGATGTACAACTTCGACGTGGCGTTGTTCGAGTACGTGGGGCGGCTGGACGCGGCAAGCGACCGCTTGCGGGAAGCCATCCCCACTGGCGAGGGGATGGTCGAGACGATCCGCATCATCCAGGACATCTGCCGCGAGGCCAACAGCACGTTCGACCAGCGCGAGCATCTGATATTGGGAAGCGTGTAGGGGCGGTACAGAAGCCCCATCAGATTGAGGAGGTGAAATACGATGGCACGAATTTTCGATATTGTGCAGTTTGTGGACGAGGCCGGCACGGAGATGGTTCACCGTATCCCCGAACGGGGGTCCGGTGACTTCCGCATCGGCTCACAGGTGATCGTCCGCGATAGCCAGGCGGCGGTCTTCTTCCGCGATGGCCGGGCGCTGGACACCTTTGGTCCAGGCCCTCACACGATCGCCACTGCCAACATCCCGTTGCTGGTGGACCTGATCGGCAAGGCGTTCTCAGGCGAGACCCCTTTCAAGGCGGAGGTTTACTTCGTCAGCCTGCGCGAGTTCACGGACCTGAAGTGGGGTACCCCGACGCCTATCACGATCAAAGACCCGGAGTTGGGTATGGCCCGTGTGCAGGCGCGCGGCTCCTACGCATTGCAGATCGTGGAACCGCAGCTCTTCGTCAATAAGATCGTCGGCACGCGGGGTGTCTACCACACGGCCGAGATTCAGGGCTTCTTCCGCTCTATGATCCTGACCAAGCTGACCGACCTGGTAGGCGAGATGGGCAAGTCGGTCATCGAATTGGCCGGGATGGCGGAGGAACTGACGATGGGGGTGCGGGCCAAGGCGGCCGAGGAGTTCGCCGCCCGTGGGGTGAACCTGACCTCAGTCTACGTCGAGTACCTCGGGCCGACCGAGGAGACGGCCAAGGCGATTGACGAGCGGGCCTCGATGGGCGCGCTGGGCGATATGCAGGCCTATATGCAGTTCCAGGCGGCGCGGGCGATGCGCGACGCGGCTCAGCAATCCGGCGGTGGTGGTCTCGCCGGTGCGGGTGTGGGCCTGGGCGCGGGCGTGGGCATGGGCGCGGCGATGGCGCAGATGATGACGCAGTCAACGCAGCAGCCAGCCCAGCAACCTGAGCCAGCAGCTCCGGCGGCCCCTGCCAGTCCCAGGACAGCCGGGGAGATCCAGGCCACGTTGGATAACCTGGACATGCGGTTGGCCGCGGGCGAGATCAGTGAGGCGACCTACAATAAACTGTACGCCAAGTGGGAGGCCCGGCTGAAGGGGTTGGGCGGATAACGGTACGGTGTGGAGGCATGGCTCCCCTTTCCCCCAGGATTGGGGGAGAGGGGCTGGGGGAGAGGGGGCCTGTTTCTTATCTGACCTCCACCGTGCCCAGCAACACTCGGTCTCCTATCACTTGCCCGTTCTCCCCTAACACAGGAAGCCGGGCCATCTCCGGCCAGAGATACATTCCTACCTCCAGCTCGTAGCTCCCTGGGGCCAGATCCTCCGGGAGGAGGAGGGCGTAGTTGTCCTGGATCACCTCCCCAGGTTTCCAGGTGGTGGTGGGACGGGTTCCCCCCACAGGCTGGCCATCCATCTGGGCCTGTATCTGGGCATCGGCGTCCAGAAGATGGGTGAAAACCGTGTATGGGTGGGCGATGGGCTCCAGTGCTTGCCAGTAGAGGGTCAACAGGATGGGTTCACCGGGACGGGCAGCCGTCGTCCCCAGACTGTATCCCACTAGTTTGATCTCCTCTCCCAGGTTGACCGCCAGGGGGTGTTGGGCCTCGGTAGCGGCGACCAGCGTAAAGAGGGAGAGACTAACCCCCGGATAGCTCTGGTAGAACCCCCAGCTTCCGTGGTGCCCCAGCCAGGCCCGGGCGCGGTGCTCCGGATCGTACTCCTGGGGGTTGCCAAATTCCACCAGCCAGACCCGCCGGTATCCCCGTGTTACCCGCTGCAGCAACCGGTCGCTCTTCTCATCTGTCAGGAGGGCATCCCGGGGTAAAAACTTGGCCGGTAGCCCCTCAGGGTGATAGTAATCGAACAAGGAGGCCTGCAAAGGGTTATTCAGCAGGACCAGGTCTCCCTTCTGAGCCTCAGCCGAGAGGTCGGCCATCAGGTGGCCGTATCCCCCTTTGGCGTACTGCGGGTCAAAATAATAATGCTGCAGCGAGAGCCCGCTCGCCGTCAAGACAAAAGTCGCTCCCAGGATGGGCGCCAGCCGCCAGATATGTTTCAAGGCTGCGAGCCCTGCTGCCACCAGCACCAGGAACGGGGGTGCACACACCAGCAGGTAACGTTCCCAGAAGAAAGGCATCACCGGGTTTGCTGCCCAGGCGAAGAGAATGCCGGTCGCAGAGACCAGGGCCAACAAGAGCGCATATCTCCGTCCCCCCGGTCGGATGGACAGCCCTACCAGCCCCCCCACGGCCAGGCCGATCATTCCCCAACCCCACCAATGTTCCGTGGCTGAGACGGTCGTCCCGATCCCATAGGCGATCAGGGTGCGCTCGCTGATCTCGATGAATTTTGCCAGCGTCCATTCCCCAAAGCGAGCACTGGCTTTACCCTCCAGGAAATGGCTATGCACCAGAAGCCAGGGGGCGAAGCCTAATGCCATCGCCCCCCAGGTGGCCAGCCAGGGCCCCAGGTGGCGCATCTGCCGGTTCCTCCGTTCCCCCGTTCCCATGGCCATTCCCACCGCGAACACTCCCTCGGCCAGTAACACGGCGAAGGCATAATAGTGGCTGTAGACAGCGGTCAGCGAGCTCAGTCCGTACAGTCCCCATAGTATTGGTGGAGGTGCCTGGTCGGTGCGCTGTTGCTTATCCAGGAGCACAAAGGTGACCAGCGACCCGGTTGCCCCGACCAGTGCTAGCTCGTACATGCGTGCCTCCTGGGCGTAATAGACCAGGAAAGGGGAGACAGTGCTGGCAGCAGCGGCCCACAATCCCACTGCTTTCCCACCCACTTCCTTAGCTAACCGGTAGAGGAGAGGCACAACCAGCATACCGCTCATCACCGAGAGGAAACGGATGGCGAAAGGGGTTCTTCCTGCCAGGCGCATCATGAAAGATAGAAGTATGTAATGGAGGGGGGGGTGGGTGTCTGCGCTTCCCGTAACCATCTGCGGGAGGGGCCATCCAGCTACGGTGATACTGTAGGCCTCGTCTCCCCAGATATTGTGTTCCTCCAGATGGTAGACTCTCACGCCGAAGGCCAGCAATAACAGGGCCAGAAGCAATAAATGCTCTTCTCGTTGCGACAAAGGCTAATCTTTTTCCTGTTGTGGCTTGACGCCGGCAGCTTGCTCTAACTGCCGGCGCACGGCGGCCGGCAGTGGTTTAAGCTTCCCTGGCCCGCGCAGCCAGGCCTTCACCTTCTTGCCGTAGAAGGCCGGTAGCGGCGAAGCGGCGGTATCCAGCGTGACGTTGGGATTGACGAAGACGATGGCCGCCCGCACGGGCACCTCGACATCGGGCAGTTGACTGGCCAGCCAATGTTCCAGCTTGCGCACCTGGCGCTTGGCCTCAGAGTCGGGGAGACCCACCGCTTCCTGGCCCGCGAACTGCCGGAAGAACTTTCCTCGTTGGCGGTGTTTCCAGCGGCCACTTTCCTGGCAGGTCACCTGTCCTCCCTGTGCCTTGACCACGAAAACGGTGCATCCGCCGGGTTCCAACAGGGTGTGAGAGGCGGGTAGGGCGTACTGTAGGAGCACGTACCGGTCGTCCATACCCTTGAGGACTTTGGCCAGCGCGTCGTGGTGGGCGAGCGGGCCGACGTAACGGTCGGCGAAGAAACCCCCCACCACCGAAAGGCTGATGCCCAGCAGTAGACTCCCTAGCATCAGCGCGAGCTGCTCCGGCTTCGTGAAGGAGATGATCAGGCCGGCCAGTAGTGCCAGCAATCCGGCCAGCGTTACGTACTGGCCGATGAAACTCGACACGCGGATACGGCGTTCGTTACGGATGATGCGCATTTCACTCCTCGTAGCGGCCCAGCACCAGACAGGCGTTCTGCCCGCCCAGGCCGAGAGAATTGGAGATGGCGACGCGCACATCGGCCTTGCGCGCTCCCTCCGGTACGTAGTCCAGGTCACACTCCGGGTCAGGGTTTTCCAGGTTGATCGTCGGGTGGATCACTCCCTGCTCGATCGTCAGCACGCATACAGCGGCCTCGATGGCTCCGGCCCCCCCCATGGCGTGGCCAATCATAGACTTGGTCGAGTTGATGGGAATTTCGTAGGCACGCTTGCCGAAGACCCGTTTGATGACCAGGGTCTCGACCCGGTCGTTGATCGGTGTGCTGCTGCCGTGAGCGTTGATGTAGTCCACGTCGTCCGGCGTCAGGCCAGCGTCCTTCAGCGCCCACCGTGTAGCTCTTTCGGCTCCCCCTCCTTTGGGGTCTGGCTGCGCCACGTGGAAGGCGTCGGACGAGGATGCGTGGCCCAGCACCTCGGCGCGAATACGTGCCCCTCGTGCCTGGGCGTGTTCCAGCGCTTCCAACACCAAAACCGCTCCCCCCTCACTGTAGACGATGCCGTCGTGGCCGGCGTCGAAAGGACGGCTGGCCCGTTCCGGCTCGTCGTTACGGGTGGAGAGCACCCGCATGGCACAAAAACCAACGATGGCAGAGAAGTGTATCAGCGCCTCTACCCCCCCGCAGATCATCACGTCGGCCGCGCCCCGGCGGATGAATTCGGCCGCCTCTCCCACAGCCTGTGTGCCCGTCGCGCAGGCAGCGACCACTGTGCTGATGGGTCCCTTGGCCCCGGCCCAGTAGCTCACGTGATGGGAGGGCATGTTCACCAACGCCGAGGTGAGGATGAATGGGTTGACACGTGCCATCCCCTTGGCGCGGAACGTGTCTATCCCTGCTATAACACGCTCGAGCCCTCCCTCGCCGCTCCCCATCAGCACGCCAACGCGCTCTTCGTCGGCCAGCGGCAGGCTCAGCCTCGCGTCCGCCAGCGCAGCCTGAGCGGTCGCGATGGCCACTTGCGAGCAGCGCGCCATGCGCCGTGCCTCCTTGAAGTTAATGTAGCGCGTGGGGTCGAAGCCCTTGAGTTCGCCGGCGATGCGCACGGGCAGCTCCGAGGCGTCAAACTGGGTGATGGGGCCAATGCCGGAGCGTCCCGCCAACAGCCCCTCCCAGGTCTCCTCCATCGTCAGGCCCAAGGATGTCATTGCCCCCATGCCGGTGACGACTGCACGTCTGCGTTCGTTCATTTCGGCTCCTTTGTCAGTCCATTGCGAATTGTTTCCACCACGCTGCCTTGCACGGCCCTACGAGCCTGTCCAATGCCGTTCTTGATTGCGCGTCCGTTGGAGCGCCCATGACCTACAATCACCACCCCATTGACGCCCAGCAATGGCCCCCCGCCAACCTCGAATGGGTCCACCCGCCGTGCCACCCGTCCGAAGGCCGGTTTTGCCAACAGCCCACCCATGGCCGTCAGCGGGCTGGCCTTGATCTCCTCCCGGATAAGATCGGTCAGCATCCTGGCTGTGGCCTCGAGCGTCTTGATGAAAACGTTGCCGGTGAAGCCATCGGTGACGACAACGTCGGCGTGGCAGGCCATTGCCTCCTTGGGTTCGAGGTTGCCGGTGAAGTTCAGGTCGGAGCCGGCCAGTAACTTGTAAGCTTCTTTCACCAGCGTGTTGCCCTTGCCCGGTTCCTCTCCGTTGGAGAGGAGCGCCACGCGGGGCCTGGTGCAACCCAGTACAGCCCGCGCGTAGGTGTGACCCATCAACGCGAACTGGAGCAGGTACTCGGGCCGGCAGTCAGCGTTGGCACCAATGTCAAGGGTGACGACGCGGCCGGCGGGCAGAGGCAGGATCGTGGCCAGCGCCGGACGCTTCACACCCCGGATGCGCCGCAGGGTGTGCAGCGTGGCCACCGCCAGCACGCCGCCTGTGTTGCCAGCGGTCACGTAGGCATCGGCTTTGCCCTCGCGCACCAGATTCATCCCTACGTGCATTGAGGAGTTTTTCTTCTCCCGCGCGGCCCAGGCCGGCTCATCATCCATCTCGATGACCTCTGGGGCGTGGACGATCTCCAGCTTAAGCCCTTCAGTGTCGTGGCGCGCCAGTTCCTGCCGAATTACCTTCTCACGTCCGACGAGGATGATCTCGTCGCTCCATTCTCGCGCCGCCATCACTGCCCCTTCGACGTCGGGGACAGGGTAGTTGTCTGAACCCATTGCGTCAAGGACGATTCTCATTCTTCTATTCTCCTATCACTTTGATCACGACCCGTTTGCGTCGCTGTCCGTCGAACTCGGCGTAGAAGACCCGTTGCCAGGGGCCCAGATCGAGCTGGCCGCTGGTGATGGGCAGGATGACCTGGTGATGCACGAGTAGCGACTTGATGTGCGCGTCGCCGTTGTCCTCGCCGGTGCGATGGTGGCGGTAGTCGTGGCGGTAGGGAGCCAACCCTTCAAGCCACTCCCAGATGTCCTCGTGGAGGCCCGGCTCATTATCGTTTACAAATACTCCGGCGGTGATGTGCATCGCCGAGACGAGCACGAAGCCTTCCTGCACGCTGCTTTCGGCCACGGCCTGCTCGACCTGGCGGGTGATATGTACTAACTCGCGGTGTTTGCGAGTGTTAAAGGTCAGATACTTGGTGTGTGATTTCATTTGTCCCTCAGTTCCAGGAGATGCGCTCGAATGCCTGCGGTTCAACAGGTTGAAACACGTTCATCTGCTCGACGATGCGCGTCTGACGACGCGGCAGGGTGCTGGCCTGCGAAAGCAGCGCCGCAGCATGGGCTAAGATTGTACCCTGCTTGGTCGAGGTTGACAAGTAGCACGGGGAGAGTATAATAGTCTACGAGCCCCGGTGGCGGAATAGGTATACGCGGCAGGTTGAGGGCCTGTGCCTTTTTAGGCGTGCTGGTTCGAATCCAGTCCGGGGCAACGAAAACGAGGGGCAGGGCATCCTGCCCCTTTTGTCATAGCGTCGCAAAGCGAGGGAGTCCCGTTATGGATTCCCTCGCACGTTTGTGCATGTGCTTGACTTTGAGCATACTTGGATTATACTAATCAGCGAGGTTACTACTCAACCACCGTCATTCCGAGCGACCGGAAGGAGCGTAGCGACTGAAGGGAGTCGAGGAATCTCCAGGGTACGGCGCGTACAACGTGCACGTCTTTGGCTCGGCGGCGCGCGGAGAAGCAGGTCCAGATAGTGACGTGGATTTACTAGTAGAACTGGAGCCAGACCGAAGCCTATTCGATCTTGGTGGCCTGCTGATGGACCTGCAGGAATTACTAGGATGCGAAGTGGACGTGGTGACCGAGCAGGGATTGCACTGGTACATTCGAGACCGAATCATTGCGGAGGCTCACGCATTGTGAGGGTCTGGCTCATCTGGAGGCCGCAATTCGGGGGAACTTGAGAATGCTGGAGGACCAGGGATAACACTGTGCTGTTACCGCCACTTCGACGGTCGCCGAAGGACAAAACCATCGGCCTTGACAACTTGATCGGGAAATACGCTTTTGGCAAGCACGACTCGGTCGAGGTGGAGGCAAACGTGGCTGGCGTTCTTGAGTGCATTGGAATGTCGTTTGGGTGGAAACACGACGATCACGCGCTTATGAGGAAACAGTTGCTTGACTCTTCTGATTGGGCCAACGAGGTCACCATCAGCAGAGATGAGCAACGCGACGTCGAAGTTATCCTGGAAAGCGTCAGTTAACAGTTCCACAGCAATGTTCACGTCGGTCATTTTCTCGTGATGTGTCGTGTACGTATGGTCACAGTTCCGACACGTGATCTTATCCGTGAGGTAGTGCCCGTAGTAGATATGGAGATCAGGCAGCGTGCCCAGAGCTTCGAGGAACGTGATCTGGCGTCGCTGTTTACCGGGAGGGAATCTCACTTTTGCTGTGAAATACTTGGTGACAACCAGGGTTTGATTCGGTTTCAGAAGATGTTGGGCGACCTTCTGGAGGTTTAGCCAGTAGAAGCGCTTCCAGCCTTTAGAACGCAAACCGTAGTATAGGTTGAAGCCGTCAATGTAAGCGATGACACGTTTCATAAGAGAGTCTTTGATCGTAAAGGGACAGCCCCCCTTACGGGGGGCGTCGGGCCGGAGATGCTATCTCCGGCGGGGTTGATGTAATCTTACCATATTTTGTGACATTGTCAACTGTGCTCCGGACACTCCAGTTTCTCCTGGGCCTTTTGCAGTCAGTGCTTGCTTGCCCACAGGCTACCTTCGGCCAAAATGATCTCTACCCCGATTTGTGGAGTAAGGCGGCAGCACTGGCCACCACAGGTATCTTCCTGGAACTGAATGGCCATACGTTGACGGCCGGCAACGAAGCGGTGCTGGAGTTCACGCGGCAGGTGGTTGTGGGAGGGATGGAGATTGCGGAAATGGCAGCTTGGCTGGAAGCACACAGCCAACCGTTTGAGGAAGACTAAAAGCAAATCTTGACGTCTGGGGGAGTATCAACGTGGTTTTCACTACCGGACACTTTTTGTCAAACGCACAGATCCCGGATGCCGCAACTCGTTGCGGTGGGCTCGCTGCCAAGATCAACAGCGCAAACCGCGTCTTTGCCAGCCCAGGACGCCAACAAGTTGGCGCATCCATAAAACTGTCCGGTAGTGAGACGTGGTTAGGAAGATTGCCCTTGTAGCCTGCGTCAGCAAAAAGAGCCCCAGGTCAATGCCAGCGCGGAATCTGTACATCTCCGACTGGTTCCGGAAAGCCTCGGCTTATGCTATGCGCGTGGCCGACGAATGGTACATCCTATCAGCAAAACACGGATTGATTACACCGGACACGGTCATTGGGCCATACGACGAGATATTGAGTAGAGTGCCAGCCGCTGCTCGGCGAGCCTGGGCAAGACGTGTACTCAAAGACCTCGACCAAGTCCTGCAACCTGGTGACCACGTGGTGGTCCTGGCTGGCGTCAAGTACCGAGAGAACCTGGTAGATCCAATCCGAGCAATGGGATGCAGCGTCGAGATTCCGATGGAAGGACTTGGAATCGGCAAGCAATTGAGCTGGCTCAAGAAACAACTGGGGTGAGACCATGCCTACAAATCAGTTCGAGGCCCGTTTGCACAACGTCCAGCGCTTCTATGAGATTCTGGAAGGGTTGGAGAACAGCGTTGGCGGTAAGCGGACGCTGGGAAGAGCAAACGGCCACATGGACTGGCCTCAGCGCGGAGTCTACTTCTTCTTCGAGCCCGGTGAAGAGCGAACGACCTCTGGCACAGGTTTGCGCGTGGTGAGAGTGGGAACCCACGCCTTGAAGGCTGGGAGCACAGCAACGCTTTGGAAACGGTTGTATCAGCACCGAGGCACGGTTAGAGGATCTAATCCGGGTGGCGGAAATCATCGGGGCTCGGTGTTTCGCTTGCACGTTGGTACAGCATTGATTGGCAGAGATCCAAACCATTGGCCTGAAGCGGTGAAAGTTGGCTGGGGTATTGGCTCCAGCGCAGAAAAGCCCACGCGTGAGCGTGAACACCCTTTGGAGCGGGCGGTCAGTCATCATATTCGAAGTATGCCGTTTCTTTGGCTTGGCATTGACGACGAGCCGGGTCCCGAGAGTCGGCGAGGGTACATTGAGTGCAATGCCATCGCCCTGCTCAGCAACTACGACTCACATGAGCCTATTGATCCTCCGAGCGCTGCTTGGCTCGGGCAATGGGCGGCCAGTGAGAAAGTCCAGTGTTCGGGGCTATGGAATGCGAATCATGTCGCGGAGACATACGATCCAGGCTTTCTGGATATACTCCTGGAACACATTAAGTGACGCGCAAGCTGGGAGCCTAGCAGTTGCCCAACCCGACCGAAGCAAAGACCAGAAAAGAGCTCATAGATCCCGCCCTCAAGAGAGCGGGCTGGGACGTGGACAACCCCGACCAGGTCGGTATCGAGATCCCCGTGGATGGGTTTGACCCCCAGGCATGGAAAGCGCTTGAAGCCAGGTTGAACCGCTTGCGCGAAGAAGGTATCCCATACGATATCGAACTCCCCAAAGGAGTCAGTGACTACGTCCTCTACCGCCCCAACGGCGAGACCATCGCTGTGGTGGAAGCCAAGCGCACCAGCATTGACCCCCGGCTGGCCGAAGCCCAGACTGAAGTTTACGTCACCGAAATCGAGAAGCAGCAGAGTTTCCGGCCCTTTGCCTTTTTGACCAACGGGTACGACATCTACTTCTGGGACGTGGGCCGGGCCAACAAGCGATTGGTGTACGGCTTCTTCTCCCCCAGCGATCTGGACAATTTACTCTACAGCCGGCAGAACCAGACGGCCCTGACCGAGGCCCCGGTCAACACGGCCACCACCGACCGGGTGTACCAACAAGAGGGCATCCGGCGGGTGTGTGAGGCATTCGAGCAAGCCAAGCGCAAAAC